>Ga0302326_10004455_pt1 | contig 32432 bp, 30 predicted proteins | sample Palsa_T0_3_FD_202264 | JGI IMG/M metagenome (GOLD analysis project Ga0302326, IMG submission 202264) | Peat permafrost microbial communities from Stordalen Mire near Abisko, Sweden - Palsa_T0_3 | ecosystem: Environmental > Terrestrial > Soil > Palsa > Peat permafrost | place: Sweden: Abisko...
CCCCTGCGACCCCCATTGAAAATCAAAACCTTCCTTTGAAGGCAAAACCAAAGGCATTCGCCTCCCTCCCGTTGGTCGGGGTGCAAGGCTGTTGGTCAGAACGAAACTGTCAACCCAACTTGCCCAAACTGGTGATCTTGGTGTAAAACAATTTCATGTCCTGAGTGCGTTCCTCTTTGGCCGGTTTTGAGGTGACCACCTATGGCCGGTTTTGAGGTGACCACCGAGGCGAGAATGTCATGGGGCGGTTGGTTGTAAACGTGAAAGTCCGCGACGTGGAATGCGACGAACTGTGGTCGTTCATCGGCAAGAAGCAAAAGCGCGTCCGACCTGATGACGATCAGAATCTTGGGGACGCCTGCACCTTCGTTGCCATTGAACGCCACAGCAAGCTCGTGCTCAACTTCGCCCTTGGCAAGCGCGACCAAGCCACCACGGACGTGTTTATCGAAGGCTTACGCGCTGCTACCGCCCCGGACCACTTTCAGGTTACGACCGATGGATTCGCACCGTACCGCACCGCGATTCCGAACACCCTTGAGGATCGCGCGGACTACGCCATGCTCATCAAGGTCTACAAAGCTGCCAGCGAAGGCGAAGCGCGGTACTCTCCCGCCGAAGTTGCCAGCGTGGAGGAAGTCCCAGTCATGGGTCGCCCCGACCCCGAAAGAATCTGTACCTCGATTGTGGAGCGCCAGAACCTCAGCGTCCGAATGGGAACGCGCCGGTTCACTCGGCTGACGAATGCCTTCAGCAAGAAGTGGGAGAACCACTGGGCAGCCGTCGCGCTGTGGATGACGTTCTATAATTTTTGCCGCGTTCACAAATCCCTTCGCATGACGCCCGCAATGGCAGCCGGGATCAGCGGCCACATCTGGAGTGTGCGGGAATTGCTGGAAGCGGCTTAAGTTCCGAAGTCTTATCGGAGCCAGTATCCGATCACTAAGCCAGCTATCCCGATGGCCCATTTGACGGTTGCGTCAGGATAGGTGCCGGATAATATGATATATACACAGCCGGAAACGAGAATATCCCAGAAACCGTTAAACGCACAATAAGCATCCAGCGTTCGCGTTCAGAAAACTCCGAAATTGGTTTATTTGCCAACCCAATCTTTGAGAATACCTACGGCTTCCTTGATGTGCGTGCCGAATCCTAAGTCTTCGTCCGGCTGCTCTTGTGTAGTTGTGGAGCATTGCATCGGCTGCTGGACCGGATCGTTCGCCGTGAGGTTCATGTCTGCACTAACTAGATTCCAATCCTGTGTGCCTGCTGATTGGCTCGCCACGCCAGCAGCAGAATTTACGGGGTACGCAAAGTTAATCATTTTAGTAAACTCCTTAAGTCAATAGTTTCACCAGTCAGTTGTTTCAGTTGAATCTCCGCAAAGCCGGTTCTCGTGATTGCCGCCACATCCACCGCTCCCCCGACTCCGCTAAGCGCCACCGTCCACGTCTGCATCTTCATCGTGGTCCTGATTAAGAATATCGAAAGATCGACGCAATCCTGTAGGGGCAAAAATGGATATGGAATTGGTGCCGCCAATTCGCGAAACTTCGCGGCGAGCACTTCCTTTTGTGCGGTGTTCAAGCCGAGGGCCGCCGCCGCCATTTCGACCGTCTTTGGATCATGGCCATTGATAAGCCTATTCACGTACTCGAACTGGCCGCCCCATACGGCTCCGAATTCTCCGGCACCTCCGCACCTTTCTACAGGTACTGGGCGACTTGGGATATAGCATTCAAACAGCCTACCGTATGGGGACCCTTCATCATAGCCGCCAATCAGGAATACCATATCGTTGCCGGGCTGATATGGGATACCAGTCATGCGAGTGTTCCACTGCTCCAAAAAAAAATCGCTCAGTTCTTTGGCAAACTGCTCCACGGTCAGTCTTCTCTCAGGCTGTTTTTCCGAGATCCTAGTTTCAAACTCCATTAGAAAACTATGCGCAGTTCGCGGTTGTTGGCCTCCGATAGCGCCAACCCCGTATGTCACCGCACCGACGTGGTCTTGGCCCTTTACCCTTAGGAGCTTCGTCGCATTGTCAAACGTGGCCGGTATAACGAAAACTTGGCCGTTCGGTTGCGGCGGTAGGGCGTTGTTCAGCGTGACGCGGCTGTCCGCCGCCAATACAATACCCTCAGCCCCCTTGAACGCTATGCCAAGCGACATGATTGTTCAGATTCCTTCGATGCCCGTAGGCCCGTTTATGCTCAGTGACCAAAAAACGGCGAACATTACAGTGGACGTGGCAGAACGGTACTAAGGTTTGACGTGGAGCGCCGCCCGCCCGTGGAGCACAAATCAGTCACGGTGGGCGTCGAGGCGGTCGGGGTCGGCCTTCTGGCGCTTATGGGTATGCCCACAGCTACCGCCGCTTTGTGCCTAGACGGTAGCAGATGATGTAGCATAACGTTTATTTCCTTGCGCGTCAATGGTCTAGATGGTTATTTCACAAAGAATTGGTAATCCCCGGTCCATGCCGTATCCCGAAGGCGCTAGTACTTCGATAAAGGCTGTGTATACTTTGCCACGCCCGCCAAGATGCGCCTCTTCCCATCCTTCTACTTGAAGCATACGATGGCGTTGACGGAAAATGGGGCTGGCATCCCAGGCAAGTGCTTGGCGTGATGGAGAAAATTAAGTTGGCCAACTTGTGACCGGCGCGCGGCAGGCCAGGGCCGCAAAATCGGCAAGCACACACAAATAGCGCACTACCTGAAGCCGCCTAAGCCAATCGCGTAGGTCATGATGAGTATCAATGGGAGCCGCGTATTATTCATCACTGCGAGGATCCAGACCATCATCGCAATCAGCCAACCGGCGAAGATGCCGCGCAAGATCGCGGTCCCGAAGCCTATCGCGGCGGCCTCTCGCGCAATTTCCTGGAACGCATGCTGCCCATCCGGCTTGAAAATCGGCGTATTGCTCAGAACCCATGCCGCCATGTGCGCGCCGGTGAGGTTGGCCATGAGTACCGCGGCCCACAGTTTGACCACTTTCCAGAAAGTCGCGCGATCGCGGCGCTCCAGTAGCGGGATGATCGGCGAAAGGGTGTTTTCCGTGAACTATTGCTGGCGTCCGCCGACCACCATGAGAAAGCCAAATGGATATCCGAGGCGCACCACCAGCGGGCGCCATGGCGTATCCGGCAAATGGGTTTGCAACAGGCCTTCGACAACGAGAGACATTCCCATGGAAAAGCCGGCCGCAAGCCCGGACCAGGCAAGCGCCTGCGCCGGGCGGTTTAGCTCTTCGTCGCCCTGCTTGCGGATGGCCTCGTGAATTACCTGTACGGTGACCGAAGAGCGCTCTTGCGCCTCCTGTCGCTCGTGCGTCCAGACGGCCCGTTTGCGGCTCCGCTTGGCTCTTCGCCTTTGTTGGATTCGATGCCTTCGACATGGAAGTGCGAAAGCGTAAGTATACATCGCACGGGACTCCGGGCGCGTTCGGGGCCGCCGGCTTGAGGTTCCCGACGGAGCGAGGCCCAAGACTTGAGGCATTGGGTGACGCTATTATCTCCGAGCCGGCCGGAACAGCAGCAGATCCAGACTGAACGTCAGTCGCATCGCCTTGGCCGGCTGCGATTGCATTGGCCGGTAAATCGAATGCAGGACGTCTTGCACGCCGGCCGCATCCAGATCTGCCGAGGTCACCACGTGGCTTCGATCGGCCAGCGTGAAGCCCTGCGCCAATGTATCGACGGTTCGGGCCACGCGGTCGCGGCCCGCGCCGCGCAACTCCACAAGGTCCTCGGGCGCGGGAAGAGCGACGAGCAGGCGTCCGTCATCGCGCAGGACACGCTGGAATTCGCCCATATTCATCCGCGCCGTGATCGACATGACGATTGAGAACGAACGGTCGGCGTACGGCATGCAGCGATCGGCATTGGCCACGATCCACTCGCATCCGGGGTAGCGTCGGGCCGCTGCATCAACCGCCGGAATCGAGATGTCGACGCCATGCGCATCGAAGTCCGTCTCCCGAGCGAGGGTGCCGAGGTAGAAACCCTCACCGCAGCCGGCATCCAGAATGACGTCGCTGGGCGATGCGGCCATAATCTCCGCGATCGCGTGCAGCAGCGGCTGGGTCACGCCGCTATCGTGCAATCGCCGCCGCCCGGCGATTGCAGCCGCCGTGTCGCCCGGCTGCTTCGATCGCCGCTCCTGCGGCTGGAGCAGGTTGATGTATCCGCTGCGCGCGACGTCGAATGCATGCCCGCACGGGCAGAACACGCGGCGCGCTGCATGCGCCAGCGCCATGTGGCAACCGCGAACGGGGCAAAGGAGCATGAGTCGAGTGTAGCGGATGGTCGCGGGGGCCCCATCGTGGCTGAACGTCAGGGGGTCCCACTGAACATTGCTAGGGCCGTGCGTGTACGCTTGCGCATCATAGATTCGAAGGAAACGCGCAGTACGTCGATGAGCTTGCGCAGTTCGGCGTCGCGGAGCAAACGCTGCGCGGCGTTGGGCATGCGCGCGGCCGCGCGGTCGAAAGCGCCTGCGGAGGCGTTGCGCATGCCGGCGATCGCGCGGTAGTAACCTTGCTGGCCCTTTACCTTGTGGCAACCGCTCACCAGCGCCGCCAGCACTTCGTGGCTTTCTTCGAGTTGCGCCACCACGCCGCCCCACTCGTCCAGAAACGGGCACAGCGGTAGCAGTGTGGCCGGCGAGCGGCGCAGCACCTTAACCGCACGCAGGGGATAGTGCCGGTGGCCTTCGGCCGAGAGGCCGGTGGATTGATATACTCGAACGGCGAGGGAGAACCGGCCCCGCTTGGAGAGATGTTCCATGACCGGTGTGGTGAGCGCGGTGCGCTTCCAGAAGCCCATGCCCTGCGTTAGATCGCCGCGGTTGTGCGCCAGCGTCATCGAGAGGCGCAACAGGTCGAGTTCGGCGTCGCGTTCAGCGGCGCATGCATCGAAGACCGCCTGTTCGCGATCGATCTCGGCTTCGATGGCGGCCTGCGCTTCTTCAGCGGATGTGGTATCGCCAAGTTCGAGCAGGTAGCCCAGGCCGCCCGCAATGGCGCTCCACTGTTCGCCGTTGTGGCCGCTAACGCCGCGGATGGCCCGGATGGAAATGCCATCTTCAGTCCAGGCGCGCGAGGCTAGGGCCAAGCGCAGCATAGGTCGCAATACATCGGGATCGCGCGATTCGCGCCAGACGATGCCGCGGATTTTGGTATCGACATCGGTAGGCACGAACGTGGCGACGGTAGCGTGGTGACAGGCCAGGCAAATGGCGAAATAGTCCTGCAACTGCTCCCCGGGGTTGAGGTTGGGTCGCAGGATGTTCCCCCAATTGGCGAGAATGCGTAGGAAGCCGTCGGGCGAGTGGCCGATCTCGATGAGGCGGCCGCGTTCGGTGGCGGGCAGCCGCGGTTCAAGGAATGGGGCCGTGCTGCGGACCTGCGAGATGAGCGTCTCCGGGCCGATCCACTGAGCCCACGCTGTGCGGGGCGGTTTGATGAGAAGGGCGGACAAACTACCAGTATGACCCCGACCAGAACAACACAACGCTCCTAGGCAGATGCTCGAAGACTCAGGCATCAGCGGCGCGCGCGGCGTGCCGATCGACATTACGGATTCCAGCCGCCTGGGTCTGCACTATGAGGACGTGCAGATCAACTGCGGAGTGACTATGAACGAATCCATGGCCGATGCCGTGAAGATTACCGTGATCGACACCGGTTTCCAGCCGCAGTACGCGCCCGTCGCGGAACAGCCGCCCGCGGCACCGCCGCAACTGATTTGGTCCGAGCCAGTGGCGGCCGCGCCACCCGAGCCCGTGGTCAATGGGGAACCGGAGCCGCCATTCGATCCGGACGACCTCGACACGCCGGCCTATATGCGCCAAGGCCGCCTGCCGAATTAGTGGCACACGCACTCGTTGTAAAGTAATCCTTTGCTTCCGACTGAGACTCGGCGAACAGCTTAACCTTGACGGCGAGGCCAACAGGAAATCTTTTCGTTCTGCTTCGTGTTGGAGCTTCATAAGCTTGTGCCGCCGACTGGAAATTTGGTCATCGGTGTATCTTCCGGAGAAAATGCTTTCCCACTCTAATTGAGCGTCAATGAACATGCTGTTTAGCACGGCCGTGTGGTCACTTGCGGCTTTGTGTGTTTTGGCAAAAGGAAAAACTTCCTTTAGGGCGTCAGCAAGTTGCGAGGCGGCGATGATCGCACCCCACAAGAACGCGTACTCTTTCCAAGATCACCCACTTTGCTATACCCCCGTTGGAGGCGATAGCCTTCAATATTCCGAGGCGTTATCCACGGGCCGCGATCATCTCTGTAGCGGCTAATATAGCGCCGAGGCGGCTCCCTTCCCAGCCCCGCCGTGGTTTCAAAAAGGGGTCCGCGCGGGATGTCGATACGAAAGGTCGACGAATTCCACCAACCGAGTTCCTGTTCGCTCACGCAGACGCCGCCAGTTACGTTTGTGTGGGGCCGCGCCACCGCCCGCGCAGAGGCCCTGCTTCCGCGTCCCGCGCGGTCCAGGGGGACCGCCCAGGGGACCGCCCAGGGGACCGCCCCACGAAGCGGAGCGAGTGCTGACGGCTCTGTTACGGCGCTCGTTTCACCTCCACCACCAGGACGCCCGCCAGGATCAGGCCCGCGCCTGCGGCCGCCCGCGCGGAAAGGGTCTCGCCAGTCAGCAGGTAGGAAGTAATCCAGGCAAACACCGGCTCCAGCATGAAGATCAGCGCGGTGCGTGTGGACGTAGTGTAGCGCTGCGCCCAAGCCTGAAACGTAAATGCCAGCGCAGTGGCGAAAACACCCGTGATCACGATGGCCGCCCAAACGCCCTGGGTCCAGTGGATGCTGGGCGTTTCCATCCCACGGAAAAGCGCCCAAGCCAGCAGCGCCGAAACCCCGATCTGGGCCGTGGACAACAATTCGAAGCTGGCCGTGGCCGAATAACGGCTCAGCGTGAGGATGTGGGCGGCATAACAGGCCGCGCAGCAGACGGTCAGCAGATCGCCGCGATTCATCGCCAGCGTGGCGCCGGGCAATGTCATTAACGCCATGCCGGAAGTGGCCAGCAAGACGCCGCCGATCTCCAGTGCGCGCGGTTTCTTCCGATAGACCGCAGCGGCCAGCAAGGGCGTCATCACCGCGGTGAGGCCGGTCAGAAAGGCCGATTTCGGAGCGGTCGTGTATTGCAGGCCGATGGTTTGAAACGCGTATCCGGAGAAGAGAAATGCGCCGGCCAGTGCGCCACCCGCCAGCGACCAGCTCGGATTCCGGGGATGGCTCCATGATCCGAACAAGGAGCCACGGAACATAACCAGCAGTACGACCGTCGCCAACGTGAATCGCAAGGCCAGAAAAAGGACCGGCGATACATCGCGGAGGGCCTGTTTGACCAGCACAAAGGTCGCGCCCCAGATTATGGTGTTGACGATCAGCGCCGCTTCGGCGCGCCGCTGAGGGCGCCGCGCTTCACTGGGGTACGCCGGGACCAGAGGGCACTCCGAATTGAGGATCGCGCAGCAACAGGCATAGCGTCAGCAGAATACGCTTCAATCCCAGATCGCGCCCCTCGGGCCTGAACCATTCCTGCGTGGTGTGCGCCCCGCCGCCCTGGCCGCCCGCGCCGATTGAAATGGCGGGGATGCCTAGCGACATGGGAATGTTGGCGTCGGTGGAAGCGCAGTCCAGGTGGGAGCGGATGCCCAGGTGGCTATCCACCGCGCGGAGATAGGCGAGGATGGGGGAGTGTTCGGCGACGTTGGCCGCAGGCCGCGAACCGATCTCGCGAATCTTCACCGCCACTTTGCCTCCGGTGGCCCGCTGATTCTCGATTTCCAGCGCGCGCTCGATGGCGGTGGTGAGCGAATCCACCAGATCGTCCATCTTCTGGTTGCTCTCCGAGCGGATGTCCACTTTGGCGCGCGCCACCGCCGGTATGGCGTTCACACCGGCGCCGCCCTCAATGAATCCCACATTGAAGCTGGATTTGGGGGGGCCGCTCAAGCGCGCGTCGGAGAACTGGGAGATGGCGCGGCTCAGGGCGTGTATCGGGTTGCCCACACCGTAATCGCTCCAGCTATGTCCACCCGGGCCGGTGAAGATCACCTCGAAGCGGCGGCTACCCAGCGCACGGTTGGTCACGTGATCGGTGGAGGCGCCATCCAGCACCAGAAACGCTCCGATCTTGCCGCCCAATGGCGACTGTTTGCAGAGGTGCCGCATGCCGCTCAGGTTGCCTTCGCCTTCCTCGCCTACATTGGCGACCAGCACCAAGTCCGCATGCCAGCCCTCCACAGGCGGGCAGACTTTCAGCGCGCGCGCGATGGCCAGCAGGGCGGCCAGACCGGCTCCGTTATCGGAGATACCCGGCCCGCGAAAACGCCCGTCCGGCTCCATGCCGATATCTTCCTTGACGCGCGGCGCGAGCACCGTGTCGAGATGCGCGGTGAGCGCCACGTAGGGTCCTCCGGAGTGCGCATCGGGGGTGGCCACCACGTTACCCGCGCGATCGATATGGGCATCCCATCCCAGATTGCGGAACTGCGCCACGATCCACTCGGCGCGCTGTTGTTCGAGGAAAGTGGGCGCGGGCACGCGGCAAAGCTGCAGGTGAATGTCGTTGATCCACTGCTTCTCGCGCGTGAACCACTGGAGGCATTCGCGCATGCCGGCCAGATCTGCCGCTTCGCCGACCAGCCCGGAGATAGGTGCGGGGTTTGCCGCCATGCCCCTTCAGTTTAGCAAGCGGCTGGCGCTTCGCTCCGTGACGGTCGCGGCTCGGCAGGTCGCCATCGGTAGCGCACTGCGTCTACCGAGCCGCGACCGTCAGAGAGCGGAGCGCTTAGTGCTGCGCGCCGCCACCGGATGTGCGGGTGCGCGGTGTTTCGGTTTCGTGCCGGCCCTGCAACCAGTTGTCCATATTCTTCTGGGCCCGCTCGCGGGAGCTACCGTAGCGCTCCTGCAGCTTCCCAAACTTCTCGCGAACCGTTCCCTTCATCCGATTCCATTTGCCTTCGACTTCGGTCTAGTTCATGATGCAAGAAGCTCCATCGGTAATCAAGCAGCCAGGGTGTCCTTGTGCCGCCGCACACTGTTGCTACAATCCATATGCAGGAGCATATGAAACGACACCTCGCGCTACTGGCCGGCTTATCGCTGCTGGCGCCTGCCGCCGTGTCGGCAGCCACGAATCCCGCCGGATTATGGGAAGGCACGATCAAGAACCCCAATGGCGATTTGGGCTTCCTCATCAACCTGCATCGCGACGGCGACAAATGGGCTGCGGAAATGGATGTTCCGGTACAAGGATTGTCGGGACTGCCGCTCGCTAACGTCAAGGTGGATGGCGCCGCGATCGGCTTCCCGCTCCCCGGTGGCGGCGACCCGCATTTTGACGGCAAGCTCTCCGAGGATGGCAAAACGATCTCCGGCAGCGTCTCCGCGGGGGGCCAGTCGATTCCGCTTGAACTGAAGTGGAAATCGGAGGTGCGGGCTGTGGAAAAAGCGCCGACGGCCAACACCGGGGACGTGCAAGTGCTGGAGGGCGTCTGGGAAGGCGCGCTGGACGTCAACGGCACGCAGCTTCACGTGCGGTTCAGCTTCATCAAGAACGCCGATGGCGGCATTACTGCCACGTTCGATAGCTTGGACCAAGGCGTCAACGGCCTGCCCGTCGCCAGCATTGCCAAGACGGGAGACACCGTGAAGTTGGATATGAAGGCGGTCGGTTGTTCCTACGAAGGTACATTGAGCAAGGACGCCTCTGCGATGACGGGGACGTTCAGCCAGGGCGGCGGCAGCATACCGCTCAACCTGCAGCGCAAGAAGGCTGAGACGAAGAACTGAGCGGGAACGACATCGGCGATCTTCCGGAACCCTGGCTGCGCGGGCCGCTGCCACAAGTGCATCCGATGCTCGCGCCCGCGCTGTACACGTTTCAGCAGACGCGCGAGGATCTGGCACGTCACACCGCGGGGCTCAGCGTCAGCCAGGTGTGGGCGCGTCCGCATGGACTGGCGCCGCTAGGCTTTCACCTCCGGCACATCGCCGGCAGTGTGGATCGCCTGACGGCTTATCTCGAAGGGCGGTCTCTTGACGCGGCGCAAATGGCCGCGCTGGCGGCGGAGATGGAACCGGGAGGAGATCTCGAGGAACTGTTGGCGGACATCGACGGCGCGCTGCGGCGGACTGAGGAGATCATCCGCACGATCGAACCGGCTATGTTCGCCGAGCAGCGTTGGGTGGGACGAAAGCGTTTGCCGACGACCGTGATCGGCCTGCTGGTGCACATCGCGGAACATACGCAACGGCACCTGGGACAGGCGATCGGCGCGGCGCAATTGGCGCGCGTGTGCGGCGGCAACCGCTCAATTACGACGTGCGTGTTTTAGCAACATTACCGAGGCACGACCGTCGACAGTGGGCACCCGCGGGAGGGACGGTTGCACGCACGGCCGGGCCGATGCGTCATACTGTCAGTAGCGCTCGATGAAGCCCACTGTACTCCTGTTGCTGATCGTCTGCTGTGCGACGCCCGGCATGGCCGGCGAATACGCCGTGCTCGCCAGCGGCGCGCGGCTCTATGCCGAACGCCATGAATCGGACGGCGCCAAGGTGACGCTATTCAACAACGCTGGTTCGACGGAGATGGATGCATTCCAAGTGGTCCGCTTCGAACAGGAGGACTACGTGCCGCCGCCTGAGGAGCGCGCGTCCGCGCCGGCGGCCGCGAAGGCAGCCTCAATGTCGGAACTGGTGGATAATGCCGCCCGCAAGTACGGCTTGCCGCCCGCGTTCGTGCGGGCCGTGGTGGCCGTCGAGTCGGGCTATCAGGCCAGTGCGGTTTCGCCCAAGGGCGCTATCGGCCTGATGCAGCTCATGCCCGCGACCGCCCGTGAGTTGGGCGCCGATCCCAAAATACCCGAACAGAACGTGGATGCCGGCACCCGCTATCTGCGCGACCTCCTGCTGAAGTACGACAACCATGCTTATCCCGCGCTGGCCGCTTATAATGCCGGGCCTGGCGCGGTGGAGAAGTATCATGGCGTCCCGCCCTATCGCGAGACTCAGAACTACATCCTGAGTGTGCTCAGGAATTGGCGGAAGCAGTCCCCCACCGACCGATGAGTGTCGGCACGAGTGCCGACACGGCACGCACGAGTGCGTGCGCCACGGCTACGCTGCGGGCGCCGTCATTAGCCGCTTTTCCCTTAGCCCCGACAGCGCCAGGCCGTAGCGCCCGCGAATCCCCGTCTTTTCAAAGATGTGCTTAAGGTGGATCTTCACCGTGCCCGGACGAATCCCGAGTTGCGTCCCGATATCCCGGTTCTTCATCCCCTGCTCCACCAGTTCCACTACCTGCAGTTCGCGCGTGGTCAGGTTCGAGTGCGCGCCCCGCGCCGTGCGCGCGGGCTCCTGCAGCACGCTTTCCTCCATGAAGGTGTTCCCCAATGCCACCGTGCGCATGCATTCGAGCAGTGCCTCTAATGAAGCCGTCTTGCGAACGACTCCCAGCGCCCCGATTTGCATCATACGCAACGCCTCCGACTCGTTCAGGTTCGCTCCCCACACGATGGTGGCGACCCCGCTCCCCGAAACGCGCAAGCGTTGCAGGCAGTCCATGACGGCGTAGGTGCCGAAACCCTTGTCCAGAATCATGATCGCCGGCGCATGCTGCCGGACAATTTCCAGGCCGCCCAGCAGCGACGTTTCCGCCGCGGCAAGGCGCAGATCCTCACACTGATTGAGCAGCATCCGGATACCCTCGATGGCGATGGGCTCGGTATCGCAGATGGCCACGGACTTCGCATCGATTTGATAGCTCATGGCTCTCACGCGGGCGAGTGAGGCGCTCCCTCAATCGCCACATTTGAAAATTAGGTTACCGTTTTAACAAACTGTAGTGCCAGGAAGCGGCAGGACTCTCAGCTTTTTAATGGCCCCGCGGTTTTTATATTGATTGTCCCCCGGCACTGTGCGGAGCCGCATCGGCAGGGCACCTCGTCGATCTTGTCGGAAAAATGATAATCCACGGTCAGCTCTTCGCCCGGCCGGATGTCGCGATTGCTCATGTACAGGATGTGGCCCTTGAACACCCAGCTATACAGGTTGGGAGTGCAGGAGTGGTTGATCAGCTCGGCTCCGCTGCCACCTACCGCCCCGTCTAGGGTCCAGTAGTTGTCCAGCGTGAAGAGATACGTGCGCGGCCCCAGCCCCCGCCGGCGAGTTTCGCGGCGGCTGATCCGCTCTCCGGTGTATTCGATCACCTTGCGGCGCGCCGGGATCCGCTCGGCCGCATAGACCCCCCAGCCATGGATGCCGGAGCGGCCCAGCCTTAGCCGGAAGCAGGCGAACCGGGGGTTGATGCGCGGCTCGGCAATGAAAACGTGTGCAGCCATTTCCCGAAGATCGTACCGAAGATTGTACCGAACCCCGAACCGATTGAGAAGAGGTGCGGCCCGATATAATGCGAAATCGTGATCCAATTCGCCAATGACACCTCCCGCGCCCTGTTCGAAGCCGCTTTCCGCTTCGCCGGGCGCCAACTGCGCGCCCTCATCGAGCGCTATCCCGATTTCTACCCCATGTACACCGCCGCCGGCCGCTGGAACCACTCCGGTGAAGCCTGGACCCACTGGTGCGACGGCTTCCTGCCCGGCATGCTCTGGATCGTCTACGCCCGCCAGGCCCCCGGCAGCCCTGAGTCGCACTGGTGGCGCGGGCAGGCCATTCGCTATTCCCGGCCGCTGGAGCCGCGCAAGTTGGACCGCGCCGTCCACGACCTGGGCTTCCTGTTCATGTCCAGCTACTACCGCTGGTACGGCTTCACGCCCGATCCCACCCTAAAGGCCGTGCTGGTGGAGGCCGGACGCACCATGGCCCTGCGCTTCCAGGAAAAAGGCCAATACCTGCGGTCGTTCGTATCGCCGGATTCCCTGTTTATCGACATCATGATGAACGTGGGAATCGTTTTCTTCGCGGCGCGCGAGACCGGCGACTCGGCGCTGGCGGACATCGCCTTGCGCCACTGCCACACCACCCGGCGAGTCCTGGTGCGCGGCGATGGCTCGACCGCCCACGAAGGACTGTTCGATCCGGAGACCGGCGAGTTCCTCAAGCAGACCACCCATCAGGGCTACCGCGGCGATTCCTGCTGGTCCCGCGGGCTGGCCTGGGCGCTCTACGGTTTCGGGACGGCTTACAGCTACGCGCGCGACCCGGACCTGCTGGCGACCGCGGAGGCCTGCGCCGATTTCTACATCCGCCACACCCCGCCGGACGGAGTGCCGCCCTGGGACTACGACGCGCCTGGTGGGACGGACCCCCCGGTCCGCGGGCGACCCCCTGGTCGCCCTCTTCTTGACGCCTCCGCTGCCGCCATAGCCGCCTCCGGCCTATTCCAATTGAGTGGTCTGACAGCGGACGCCGCCAAAGGCCATCTCTATCGCGAGACCGCGCGCCACATACTCGCCACCCTCTGCCGCGAGTGGCTGGCGGAAACGGACCCCGAATGGGAAGGCATCCTCAAGGGCGGCGTCTACCACATTCACCAAAACCTGGGCGTGAACGAGTCGGGGATGTGGGGCGAATACTTCTTCCTAGAGGCGCTGGAGCGCGCTCTAGCCTAAAGAAGTCTTGAGTTGTGGGGCAGGCATCCACGCCTGCAGCGGGTCTCCAGAATCGCGCGGAGTTGGCCTGTTCCGGATACAATCGCTTCGCGGCTACGTATCGGATACAATTCCGGACAGCCGCAACGATGCTCGGCCTGGAACTGCTGTCCCGACGGCTGGGCATTTCGGCCAGCAGCGTTCGCCGATACAAAGCGGTTACCCGAACCACCCTGGACGACGACGGAACTGTGCTCGCGGTATTCGGTTTCCCGCCGGGCTTCGTTGGCTGGGTGGCGGCGTTCGCGGCACGTCCGCGATCGGATCTTCTGAGCCGCATTCGCTACCTTATAGTGGATCAAGGCTGGACGCCGATTCCCAGAAGCGAACATTGTCCTCTTTTCTGCTCAGGCTGTCGCCTTCTGGAATCAATCGGTTGCGGTAATTAACCGGCGGATCGCCAGTTGCACTATGCAGCGTATGAACGATCTCCGCCTGACCGTGCGCACGCTCTTGAAGAGCCGGGGACTTGCCGCCATCGCGGTGCTCACTTTCGCCCTCGGCATTGGCGCAAATACGGCGATTTTCAGCGTAGTCTATGCCGTTCTGCTTCGGGCAACGCCGTATCCGGATGCCAATCGGCTGGTGCGCATCCATGAGCGCGGCCCGCTCGGCCCCGGCATGAGCGTCAGTCCTCAAAACTTTCAGGACTGGAAACGCGGCGCCATATCTTTCGAGCGTATGTCGCTGTTCCGCCCGGACGAATACACGATGGGCGCCATTGACCCGCCCATCCGTGCATTCGGCGCGCAGGTATCCGCCGATCTATTCCCCATGCTGGGAGCCTCCGCCGAACTCGGACGCGTTTTCACGCAGGACGAAGACAAGCCGGGAGCCGCTCCTACCGTGGTCATCGGACACGGTTTCTGGCAACAGCGGTTCGGCGGCGATCCGAAGATCATAGGCCGTACCTTGCAGCTCGACGCGAAACTGTACACCGTCATCGGCATTATGCCGGCGTCCTTCGACTTCCCCGAGCATATGCACTTCTGGATTCCGGCCGGCCTCTCATACGACGTCTGGAACAAGCGTCCACGCTCCGTTCACTTTGTGGAGGCGGTGGGCGAGATGAAGCCGGGTATTGCGCTCGCGCGGGCGCAATCCGACTTGCAAGCAATTGCGAACGATTTGGCACGCAAGTACCCCACTTCGAATGACGGCTTCGGGGTCGCGTTGACGAACCTGCATGAAGACACCGTCGGCAACGTGCGGCCGGCTCTTCTGGCCCTTCTGGGCGGGGTTGGCTTCGTGCTCTTGATCGCCTGCGCTAACGTAGCCAACCTGCTACTGGCGCGCGCTCTGCAGCGCAAAAAGGATCTCGCTATCCGCATTGCGCTGGGCGCTTCCCGCCGCCGTGTCGTCCGCCAAATGCTCGGCGAGAGCGTGATTTTGGCGCTGGCAGGGGGCGCGCTCGGCATCGGATTTGCCGTTTGGAGTGTCGATTTTCTCACCCGGCTTGTCGCGGAAACGCTACCGCACGCCCGCTTCATCCGCATCAATATGCCGGTGTTGGCGTTCACCTTCGTAGCCGCGCTTCTCACCGGAGTCCTGGCTGGCTTGGCGCCCATGTGGCAATCGTTCAAGACCGATCTGACATCGGCCCTCAAAGATACGGGCCGCGCCACCACCGGCGGCGTCGAGCGCCAGCGCATGCGCGGCGCGTTGGTGGCCGCCGAGATCGCACTCAGCTTCGTGCTGCTGATTGGCGCGGGCTTGATGGTGCGAACTTTCGTGAGACTGGCAGACGTGAACCTCGGCTTTCATCCAGGCCATCTGCTGACCATGAAGGTTTCACTGCCGAACCCGAAATATCCCGTCGACGGCGTCCTGCGTAGGATCCGCGAAGTCCCCGGCGTGCAAAATGCCGGGCTGGCCAACCCGATGCCCTTGACCAACGACGGTTGGCAGGATATCTTCGTCCAGCCTGGCGAGCCTAAACGCACGATGGCGGACGTTTCCTGGACGCACATGATGTCGGTGAGTCCAGGCTATTTCGAAGCCATGCGCATCCCGCTGCTTTCCGGGCGGCTGTTTGACGAAAGGGACGGAGAGCCGGGCCGCGAAGCGGCCATTGTCGACGAGAGCTTTGTCGCGCGCTACTGGCCGCACGACAATCCTCTTGGCAAACGCATCAAGAACGACTTTATTCCGGATTCCAAAGCACCGTGGACCACGATAGTGGGAGTGGTCGGACACGTGAAGAACTCCGGACCGGAGCAGCCTTTGGCGCAGGACCCGCTCGCGGAGACCTATGTTCCTTACAAGCAGGAACCGTCCATCACGTGGACTGTCGCCGCCCGTACCACGGGCGATCCGGCGGCGATGACCGCGGCAATCGAGAATGCCATCCGTTCGATAGACCGCGGCATTCCCATCTCGGACGTCCGAACCATGGACGAATTGGTGGCGCAATCGCTCGCCTACCGCCGTTTCTCCATGCTGCTGCTGGCGATCTTCGCAGCCATCGGACTCATACTGGCGCTGGTGGGTGTGTACGGGGTGATGTCCTATTCCGTGACGCAGCGGCTGCACGAGATCGGCGTCCGCATGGCGCTCGGCGCGGAGCAACGCGACGTGGTCAAGTTGGTATTGGGCAACGCGGTGAAGCTGGCCGGAATCGGTTTGGCGGCGGGCTTCGTTTTGTCGCTGCTGGTCTCTCGCTGGCTCGCGCAGGTCGTATTCGGAGTGAGTTCCACCGACCCGGCAACGTTCATTTCGGTCTCCGCTTTGCTCGCAATTGCCGCGCTCGCCGCAGGCTACATCCCTGCACGGCGGGCGACGTTGATCGATCCGGCGACGGCGTTGCGGGAAGAGTAGGATCGGCTATCCCCGGCGCCCGCGGACTTCTTCGTAATACTGTTCGTAGATAGGGATGATCTTATCCGCGCAAAAACGCTCCGTGGCGGTCCGGCGCGCCGCCTGAGAGACGCGGTCGTGCAGTTCGTCGTCCGTCACCAGCGCGGTCACGCGCGCGGCCTGCGCGGCGATGTCCCCCACTCCCTCCAGGTAACCATCCACACCGTCGGTGATCAATTCGGGTACGCCGCCCACGCGCGTGGCCACGGCCGGTACGCCGCAGGCCATGCCCTCCAGCGCCGCCAGGCCGAACGATTCGAGCTCGCTGGGCATCAGCAGCGCGTGCGCCAACGGAATGATGCGCTCCACGTGGTTCTGCTTTCCGAGAAATGAAACATGCCGCTCCACGCCCAACTCGCGCGCCAGGTATTCGGCTGGGCCCCGCTCCGGTCCATCGCCCACCATCAGCAGGTGCGCGGGCGCGCGCCGCACCACTTCCGCCAGGATGCGCACACAATCCTGTACGCGTTTCACCGGCCGGAAATTCGACACGTGAATCAGCAGCTTCACATCCGCAGGCGCATAGCATTTCGCCATGGCCTTTTCGCGGTCGGGCGCATAAAGGTCGCAATTGACGAAGTTGGTAATCACGCGGATGTCGTTGCGCACGCCAAACACGTCGACCGTCTGCCGCCGCAAATATTCGCTGATCGACGTAATGCCATCGGACTTCTCGATCGAGAACTTGGTAATCGGAAAGTACGACCTGTCCGCGCCCACCAGCGTGATATCCGTGCCATGGAGGGTGGTGATGAAGGGCAGACGCCGCACAGGCGCCAGCATATCCTTGGCCAGCATCGCCGAGATGGAGTGCGGGATGGCGTAGTGCACATGCAGCAGGTCCAGGTTGTGCTGCTCCGCTACTTCCAACATGCGCGACGCCAGCGCCAGGCAGTATGGCGGATATTGAAACAGCGGATAGGTGGAAACCTCCACTTCGTGGTAATGAATGCGGGGGATGCCGGGGTCCAGGCGAATGGGATTCGCGTAGGTGATGAAGTGGACCTCGTGCCCGCGATTGGCCAGTTCCAGGCCAAGCTCGGTGGCCACGATGCCGCTGCCGCCATAGGTCGGATAGCAAGTGATGCCGACGTTCACACCGTCAGGCTAACACGCCTGAGTGTTTGGAAAACTTGATAGACTCAAAGCGAGGCTGAGATCGTCTCAATGTTCGCCAGAATCACCTTCACCCAAACATAACGGCAGGGCGTCTTTGCATCCGAGGCATGCGGATTACCGTTTCTCTGTTGGTCAACCTGGTCGCCAATGGGACGTCTCCCGAAGAGATCGTTCGGGAATATCCGGATTTGGATCCCGAGGACATTCGCGGGGCGCTGTCCTACTCTTCGGCGCTGGCCAACGAGGAAGTGCACCCATTCGCGAGCCCCGCGGCGTGAAGCCGGCGAAGAAGTAGATCCGACCTTGTGATGGTGTGCTCTCGCGGTAACCACTCCCTCACGGTCGTGGCTCAGTTCAGGGCGGCGAGAGGGTTCGCGGTCGCACCGCATCGAATCTCGTGGTATGGCAGGCGAAACGGCCTGCCCCACCAAAAGGCCAACCTCCTGCGCCTCACCTATAATATTAGGAACATGTCATCGGCGTTCGTGGATCTTGCGGGGCCGGAACTGATCGCCAAATACGAGCCGGTGATCGGCCTTGAAGTACACGTCCAACTGGCCACCGCGACTAAGATCTTCTGCGGCTGCCCCACCAGCTTTGGGGCGCAGCCGAACAGCAACGTTTGTCCGGTCTGCCTGGGTCTGCCGGGGGCGCTGCCGGTGCTGAATCGTGCGGCCGTCGAACTGGCCATCCAGGCGGCGCTGGCGCTGAACTGCCGGGTGCGACCGGTTTCCCGCTTCGCGCGCAAGAATTACTTTTACCCCGACCTGCCTAAGGGCTACCAGATCTCGCAATACGAGGAGCCGCTGGCCGAGCATGGCTGGGTCGAAATCCCGGTGGAGGGCGCGCCGAAACGCATTGGGGTGACCCGCGTCCACATGGAAGACGATGCGGGCAAGAGCATCCACGACGGCTTTCGCGATTCGGCACGCTACACCTACGTGGATCTGAATCGCGCCGGCACGCCGCTGATCGAAATCGTCACCGAGCCGGATTTGCGCGGCTCGCAGGAAGCCTATGATTTCCTGACCGGACTGAAGCAGACGCTTGAATTCCTGAATGTTTCCACCTGCGATATGGAGAAGGGGCACCTGCGGTGCGACGCCAACGTGTCGGTCCGGCTGAAGGGGGCGGAACCGTTCGGCACCAAGGCCGAAGTGAAGAATCTGAATTCGTTCCGCTTTCTGAAGCTGGCGTTGGACCATGAGATCGCGCGCCAGGTGGCGATTCTGGAGAGCGGCGGCGTCATCCCGCAGGAGACCAGGCTGTTCAATCCCGATACGGGCGAAACGGCCGCCATGCGCAGCAAGGAACACGCGCACGATTACCGCTACTTCCCGGAGCCGGACCTGGCCCCATTGCGGATCGCGGACGCCTGGCTCGATGAGATCCGATCGCGCATGCCAGAGTTGCCCGCGCGGAAGCGGGCCCGGTTTATGGAGCGCTACGATTTGAGTTCTTACGACGCGGACGTGTTGACCGCCAGCCGTGCGATTGCGGAGTATTACGAGCGGGCGGCGGTGGTGGCGGGCGAGCCTAAGGCCGCCGCCAATTGGGTGATGGGCGACCTGATGGGCGCGCTCAACGCGGAAGGCAAGGAGATCGCCGATTCGCCGGTTACGCCTGAGCGGCTTGGCGAGCTGGTGGCCCTGATCCGGAAGGGCGAGATTTCCGGCAAGATCGCCAAAGAGATTTTTGTGAAGATGTTTTCGAGCGGCGAGGCGGCGGCAGCGATCGTCGAGAGAGAGGGACTGAGACAGATCAGCGACACTGGCGCGCTGGAGCAGATAGTCGATCAAGTGCTGCAACGGAATCCGAAGCAAGTGGAGCAGTACAAAGGCGGCAAGGCCACGGTGCTCGGATTTCTGGTTGGCCAGGTGATGAAGGCGTCTCGCGGGCAGGCCAATCCCGGGCTCGTTAACGATTTGCTGAAGAAAAAGCTATGTTAAAAGAAGGCGATACAGCTCCTAAGATTCAGTTAGAGACCGATTCCGGGGAATCGTTCGATTTGGATGATGTGCGGGGTAAGAAAGTAGTGCTATTTTTTTATCCCAAGGCCAGTACTCCGGGTTGCACCGTGGAAGCTTGCGAATTCCGCGACACGTTCAAGAAGTTTGAGAAGAAGGGGGTGGTGGTGCTTGGGATTTCCAAAGACACTCCGAAGGCACAGACCAGCTTCAAGGAGAACCAACGCCTTCCTTATTCGCTGCTGTGCGACGTGGACAAGAAGGTGGTGGAGGCTTACGGCGTTTGGAAGGAGAAGAACATGTACGGCAAGAAGGTGATGGGGATTGAGCGCACCACCTTCGTGATCGACGAGCGGGGTAAGATCCAAAAGATCTTTTCGAAGGTGAAGCCGGCCGGCCACGCCGCGGAGGTACTGGCGTCATTCTAACGCACGTTCTCAATTGTTCTCAACCTGCGGTGTCCCGACTCATCGGGACACCCTTGGCCGCAAAGCGGGCTTCCTCATGAGTGCCGACGCGGGTGGCAGTAGGGACGCCGGTTACCCGCCCCCTGCCAGACCCGTGCTGGCGCTGCTGGCGCACACGGTTCTTACCTCGAATGCCTGGCGGCAAACCGCCCAGGAGGCCAAGGTTGTAGGATTTCCGCCGGCGGGAGAGTGGCGCCGGCGAAGGACAGCGTTTCCTCGTACTCTACAGCATAGCCGGCGGTGCACAGGTCTTCAGCAAAGCCGCGTCGCCTTCCAGTGAATCAGGCGGACGCGTGGCATTACGGCGCCAGTGGCAGCACCACGTGCGACGCGTAGGTCTTCGAGCGAAACACCTTCTGCGTGGCCGTCAGGTAGTCCGCGGCGTGCGCCTTGAAGATGTTCTCGACAAACGTTTGCGGGTTGCGGTCGTAGAGCGGAAACCACGTGCTCTGCACCTGCACCATGATGCGATGGCCCTTCAAAAACGCATGATCGTTGGTATGCAAATCGATGCGGTAGGCGGCGACTTCATTGGGCAGGATGGCTTTGGGATATTTGAAGCTTTCTCGGAAACGCCCGCGCAGGATTTCATCGGCAATCATAAGCTCGTATCCATCGAGCGCCTGATCGTCCGGATTGAACTCCGGATAAACGTCGATCAGCTTCACCACCCAGTCGCTGTCGGTGCCCGTGGTGGAGCAGTACAACTCGGCCGCAATATCGCCGGCGATCTTCAAATCGTCTTTCAGCGGATCGGTCTCCCACGTCAGCACGTCTGGGCGGTTGTCCACGAATCGCTGATCCTCCACCAGCCACGCCGGCCAGCCGCCGCCCGGATAGGTCGGACTGATGGGGCGATGCCTGTACGGCACCGGGTGCGCCGGATCGGAGATGTAACTGTCGAACGCCTGACCCTCTTCAGCCGGCGGGTCGAAGGACAGCGCGCCATTCTCCCGCATATACAGATTCCGGTTGCGGGCATTGCGCGGCGGCCACGAATCGTACTTCTCCCAGCGGTTCGATCCGGTCTGAAAGACCGTGGCTTCGGGAAAGTCGCGCGCGCCTTTGTCTTTCAGCCAGTAAGCGAACCAGGGCGCTTCGATCTGCATGCGGAAATACTTGCTGGTGTTGCCGTCGAAAGAAATCTCGCCCAGCTTGCTGCCGTCGCGGTGCGCCCAGCCGCCATGGTTCCAAGGGCCCGCCACCAGGTAGTTCAAGTGTTCGGGGTCGTTCTTTTCGAATAGCTCGTAGATCTTCACCGGCCCGTAGAAATCCTCCTGGTCCCACCAGCCCGCCACGTTCAGGTTCGGAACCTTGGGCTTGCCGATATATGGCGCGAACGCCTGCTTCTGCCAGAACTGGTCGTAGCTCGGATGACTGACGAAGTCGTTCCAAGTGGGCATCTTGCCATGAAAGTACTTCTCGTCGGCGTTCGGAAGCGCGCCCAGCGCGAGGTACCACGCATACGTGTCGGCGCGGTCGAACGCGAAATTGGTATTGGTCTCTTTGGATGTCTCCAGCAGCGCGGCGTACTCGAACCCGTAACTCAGCCGGAACGCGCCGTTGTGGTGGAAGTCGTCGCCCAGGAACATGTCGGCGGGAGAAGCTTGCTCGGAGGCCGCCTTCAGCGCGGGGTGCGGATCCAGCAAGGCCATGGTTGTGAGCCAGCCGCCGTAAGAAATTCCCAGCATGCCGGCGCGTCCGTTGTGGCCCTTCACGTTCTCGAGCAGCCACTGGATGGTGTCGTAGGTATCGGTGCTTTCGTCGATGGCTTTGGGATCGCGCTGGTCTCGCACTGGCCGCTGCATTACGAACTGGCCCTCGGACTTGAACCGCCCGCGGATGTCCTGGAACGCGAAGATGTATCCATCCGCGATCAGGTGCGCATAGCGCGCGCGCAGGGCCTGCTCATCGGCCAGCGCGCCGTAAGGCGTGCGCTCCAGCAGGATAGGCAGCCGCTCCCGCGCGTCGCGCGGCGCGAAGGTCACGGTGTGCAGCTTCGCGCCGTCGCGCACTGGGATCATGGCTTCGGTCTTGGTGAACAATGCATCGTCTTGCGCATAGCCCGCCGCGCAAGAAAGCAGAGTCAGGGCAAACCACGTACGTATTGGAACCGTCATGCGTCACCTATCATTCATAACCTATCACCATCGCCTATAAGCTTGTGCTGTACCGTACATCCCGGCCTAAAATACCTGCTTCAGGGTATACCCCGAATCGGCTGTCACACCCTATGATCGGTGATAGGTGAGTACCGACCAGACGATCGGGCAGGTTCCCCCCGGAAGCCTGGACCAGTTGCGGACCCTCGACGCGTGTACGGTTTCTAACGCCATCGAGCGGCTGGATGTGAGGCTGCGCAACGAAGAGTTTACCGACATTTCCGTGCGCTGCCTGTCGCCCAACCTGCTCCCGATGGTGGGCTATGCCGCCACCGGCCGGATTCGTCCTGCCGCGGCTCCCATCGCCCGGTATTGTTACTACGACCATATAGATTTCTGGGAGTCCCTGGCGGCCATTCCAGCGCCGTGCGCGCTGGGGTGCATCGGATACGTCATCAATGGCGCCGTGCGGGACTTGCCTGGAATCGGCCGCACTGAATTTCATCTTTTCGCGAGCGGCGTTTCAGTGTCGCTCGCTTACGCACACGTGGTGGACTTTGGCGGCCCGGTCCAGGTCGGAGGATTGCGGGCGAATCCGGGCGATCTGCTGCACGGAGACCTGCATGGAGTTGTATCGGTTCCGGCCGCTATCGCCGGAGAGATTCCCAAGTGCCCAAGTAAGTCCGCGACTGCAAAGACTCGCCGGCGCGGCAGGCACCCATCCGTTGTACCTCCTTGTAGACGGCAATCAACTAGTCGGGAAGGACGCTGCTGAATAGTGTCCGTCTCGTAAGCCATGTACATTCCTCAGAAATACTCGGCCGCTCTATTGATGATGCTGGTCAGCATGCTGTGCTGGGGAAGTTGGGCAAACACGCAGAAGATCGATAAAGCCTGGCGATTCGAGCTGTTTTATTGGGACTATATGTGGGGGATTGTGCTGTGCTCTGTTTGTTTCGGTCTAACCATGGGGCGGACGAATCCGGCGGCTCCAGAGAGTTTCTTCCACAATCTCGGCAGCGCAAGTGCTCGCTCTTTGATTGAAGCGTTCATCGGCGGGACGGTTTTCAATTTGGGAAATCTGCTCCTGGTCGCCGCGATATCGACGGCTGGAATGGCCGTGGCTTTTCCGGTGGGGGCCGGTTTGGCGCTGGTGATCGGTGCGACCCTCAATTATGCCGTCTCGCCGGCTGGCAATCCGATTTTCCTTTTTGGCGGAGTTTTGCTGATCTGCGCTGCTATCGCCTCCAACGCACTGGCCTATCGTGGGCTGTCGAAGGGCGCAAAGGCGGGCACGAAAGGAATTGTTTTGAGCCTGCTGTGCGGTGTGGTGATTGGGCTCTTCTATCCCTTCGTGGCGAAAGCCTTGGTAGGAAAGGACCATCTCGGGCCATACACGGTCTACTTCGTATTTGCGCTTGGCGCTCTGGCGTCCAACTTCCCCCTGAATTACGCGTTCATGCGGCATCCGGTGAGTGGACCGAGGCTCTCGATTAGAGACTATTTCCACGGCAGATCGCCTGCGCATGCCTGGGGCGTCTTGGGTGGCCTGATCTGGGGAGTCGGAACCGTCTGCAGTTTTGTCGCGGCCTACACGCCGATGGTGGGACCCGCGGCTTCGTTTTCGCTCGGCGAGGGCAATACAATGATTTCCGCGGTCTGGGGCGTTTTTGTGTGGAAGGAGTTTCATGGGGCTAACGACAAAGTGAGGCAGTTGCTTGCTCTAATGTTCGCCCTCTTTGTTCTGGGTCTGGTGTCGATATCGTTAGCACCGGTGATTGGAAAGTAGAATATGGCCACGGGGACACATTACGATGTCATTATTATAGGGACGGGAGCGGGCGGAGGGACGCTGGCCTATCACCTGGCTCCTTCGGGCAAACGAATCCTGCTCCTCGAACGGGGCGGCTACCTACCGCGGGAGAAAGCCAATTGGGATTCCCGCGCAGTTTTTGTCGAATCCAGGTACAGGGCCAACGAGAACTGGTACGACAAAGACGGGAAAGTGTTCCAGCCGGGAATCCAATACTATGTCGGCGGCAACACCAAGGTCTACGGGGCGGCCTTGCTGCGGTTTCGACCGCGGGACTTTGGCGAAGTCCGGCACTATGCCGGCATCTCGCCCGCCTGGCCGCTGAACTACGAAGATTTCGAACCTTATTACACGAAGGCGGAGGATCTGTACCACGTACACGGGCAGCACGGGATCGACCCGACCGAAGGCCCCTTCAGCGCACCCTACCGTTATCCGCCGGTGAGCCACGAGCCGCGGATTCAGGAGCTTTATGACGATTTTGAACGGCTGGGACATCATCCATTTCCGTTGCCACTGGGCATTCTGCTGGACGAAGAAAATGGCAACGCCCTACACAGCAGCGCGTGCGTGCGATGCCCCGCATTCGATGGATTTCCGTGCCTGGTGAACGGCAAAGCGGACGCGCAGGTCATTTGCGTAGATCCGGCGCTAGAGCACGCAAACGTGCAACTGATGACGGGCGCATACGTGACGCGACTGGAAACCAGCGCATCGGGGCGCGAGGTGAGCAAAGTTGTGGTGGAGCAGAAAGGAGTGCGAGCGGAGTATTCCGCGGACATCGTTGTGGTTTCCTGCGGCGCGATCAATTCCGCGACTCTGCTGCTGCGCTCGGCGAACGACAAGCATCCCACCGGATTGGCCAACGGTTCCGGCTTGGTGGGCCGGCATTACATGCGTCACAATTGCTCCGCGTTCATGGCCATTTCCAAGAACCCGAACCCAACGGTCTTCCAAAAGACTCTGGCGCTCAACGACTTTTATTTTGATGCCCCCGATTGGGAATATCCGTTGGGCGAGATCCAGATGCTGGGCAAGTCCGACGGTGACATGATCGACGCAGAAGCGCCGGGCTGGGCGCTATGGAAGCCTGAGTTTGCGCTGGATTACCTGGCGGAACATTCCATCGACTTCTGGCTGCAATCCGAGGATCTACCCGATCCGGACAATCGCGTGACCATCGATGCGGAGGGGAAGGTTACGCTGGCGCTCGAACATGTCGATTTGGAGGGGCACAAGCGGCTGACCGAGAAACTCAAAGACATGCTCACGGAGATTGGCCTCCACGACCAATTGATGTCGCGAGACCATTATCTGGGCAAGAACATCCCCCTGGGCGGAACTGCGCACCAAGCTGGAACGGTGCGGTTCGGCGCCGACCCCAAGACATCGGTGCTGGACCTGAATTGCAAAGCCCACGATTTGGATAATCTCTATGTGGTCGATGCCAGTTTCTTTGTGTCGATAGCAGCGGTCAATCCGAGCCTGACGATTATGGCTAATGCGCTGCGGGTGGGCGATCATTTATTGGAAAGACTGAGATAAGGAAAGCTTATGAAAGCCATAGCCATCGTTCCGGGCACTCCCGGAGCGCGAATTGTGGAACGGCCGGAACCGGCTGTTTCAGCGCCGGACCACGTAAAGGTGCGGATTATCCGGGTAGGAATTTGCGGCACCGACCGCGAGGAGTTGTCCGGAGGACGCGCGCAGGCGCCGGATGGCCAGACGGAGTTGGTGATCGGGCACGAGATGTTCGGCCAGGTAGTGAGTGTGGGGGCGGCCGCCACTCGCGTCAAAGTTGGCGACTACGCGGTATTCACGGTCAGGCGCGGATGCGATGAGTGCGCCCCGTGCCGCATGGGCCGCTCGGACATGTGCGAGACCGGGAAGTATCGCGAGCGCGGCATCAAGGGGCTGGACGGCTATCAGACCGAATTCGCCGTGGACAGCGAGCAATATATCGTTCGGGTGCCCGCGGAATTGGAAGCCGTGGGAGTGTTGATGGAACCGCTTTCCATCGTGGAGAAAGCCATCGACGAGGCGCTTCGCGTGCAGGTGGTGCGTTGCCCGGAAGCCGCGACGACGCCGGACTGGCTTTTTGGACGACGCTGCCTGGTGGCTGGATTGGGGCCGGTGGGCCTGCTGGCGGCGATGGTCCTGCGGCTCCGGGGAGGCGAGGTGTACGGGTTGGACGTGGTGGATGCGGCGAGCGCGCGGCCAGCGTGGCTCAGCGGGATCGGGGGCCACTATGTGGATGGCCGCGAGGTGCCGGCCGATCAAGTGGCGAAGAAGGTTGGCTCTATGGACTTGGTGCTGGATGCGAGCGGGATTCCGGCGCTGGAGTTCAACCTGCTGGATGCGCTGGCTCTGAACGGGGCATACGTCCTGACGGGCATTCCGGGCGGCGACCGGCCGCTCGAGATCCCCGGCGCCGAACTGGTGCGCCAGTTAGTGCTGGACAACCAGGTGATGCTGGGGAGCGTAAATGCCGCGCGCGGCCATTTTCAAATTGGCGCGAACGATCTGGCGGAGGCGCACCTGCGATGGGGCGCGCATCTGGAAGGGTTGATCACGCAGCATTATGCGCCCGAGCGGTTTGCGGGATCGGCGGACCGGCATGAACCCGATTCCATTAAGCAAGTCGTCGAATGGCCGGCCGCGGCCCAACCCGCCTGAGGAGCGAGAAATGCCCGATTTCACATGCAATCTACGGCAGCCCGGCAGCGTGTTCCCGCATTTTTGGGAGCACACAGTAGGGAGCGGTCATGCGCCGCTCGCGCTACGGGCGGATTGGCAGAAGCAGATGCTGCGCTGCCACCACGAACTGGGTTTCCAGTATGTGCGTTTTCACGCGCTGCTTTCCGATGAGATGGGGACGCTCGTGTGCGAGGAAGAGCAACTCCTCTATTCCTTCTTCAACACCGACCGGATTTTCGACTTTCTGCTTTCGATCGGGATGCGGCCCTTCGTGGAGCTGTCTTTCGTGCCGGAAGCGTTGGCGTCCGGACATACCACCGTGTTTAATTACAGGGCGAACGTCACTCCGCCCAAAGATTACGGGCAATGGGCCGCGCTGATTCAAAAGCTGACGTCCCACTGGGTGGAGCGCTACGGCGCCGCGGAAGTCCGAGAATGGTTTTTTGAGGTTTGGAACGAGCCGAATCTCAAGTCTTTCTGGACGGGAGAGCGGGAAGACTACTTTAAGCTATATGGCTGCACCGCGGCGGCGATCAAGGGTGTAGATCGGTCGCTCAAAGTCGGAGGACCGGCCACCGCGGATAATCAATGGATTCCGGAATTCCTGGACTACTGTAAGAAGAACGCGGTTCCGGTCGATTTCGTGAGCACGCACCATTATCCCACTGACGCATTCGGCAAGCCCGGAGCGGATACAGTGACCCAGTTGGAGCATGCACCGCGCGGAGGAATGAAACACGAGGTGGCTAAATCGCGCGCGGAAGCTAACGGCTTGCCGCTCTACTATACGGAATGGAGCATCTCATCGAATCCGCGAGATCCGATGCATGATGAACCTTTTGCCGCCGCCTTCGCCACCAGGATCGTGATGGAGGCGCACGGGCTCGTGCAGGGTTATAGTTATTGGACCTTCAGCGATATTTTCTCGGAGAACTATTTCCCATCGGTTCCATTTCACGGCGGCTTCGGACTGCTGAATCTGTATGGGATTGCGAAGCCGGCGTATCGCGCATTCCAGTTGTTGCACGGTTTGGGCACCGAGGTCATGGAAGTCCAAGGAACGCATGCGACAGTGAATGCATGGGTCGTCCGCAAGGACAATTCGGCTACGATCGTGATGACCAACCTTGCCATGCCCCGCCATCCGATTCAGACTGAGCTGGTGGATGTGAGGCTGGCTGGCGCGCCGGCTCCGCGTACCGCCTGGATCGAACGCATCGACGAAGATCACGCCAATCCACTGCGGCTTTGGCAGAGCATGGGCGAACCGGAATACTTGAGCGCGTTGCAAGTGGAACAACTGGAGGCGGCTTCCGCTTTGAAGAAGGCGCCGCAGCACTGGACGCAGGAAAACGGAATTATGGGCCTGGCAGTGGACCTGCCGCCGCAGAGCGTGGCGGTTGTGACGGTTGAATTAGCATGATTTGGTGAGAAGCGCACGATGAAGCAAGTGTTGCCGGTTTCGAATCCGCAAGGTACGGATGCGCAAATGCTGGACGCTCTGCGGCGCGAGACGTTCGAGTATTTCCGCTACGAATTCAACCCTGCCAACGGCTTAATCGCGGATAAGACCCAGCCGGAATCGCCGGCGAGCATTGCGGCGGTGGGTATGGGGTTGAGCGTCTACGTGGTAGCCGTCGAGCGATGCTGGCTTACGCGAGCGGAGGCGGTGGGCAGGATTCTGGCGCTATTGCGGTTCTTTCGATCCAGCCATCAGGGTCCGGAAGCAGATGCCACGGGATATAAGGGGTTCTACTATCACTTCCTCGATATGCAGAGCGGGCGCCGGGCCTGGCGATGCGAGCTGTCGACGATTGATACCGCCATCCTCATGGCAGGCGTTCTAACGGTGGCGAGTTACTTCGACGGGACGCGCGGGGAAGAAACCGAAATACGGGAGCTTGCGGAAATTCTCTATCGGCGGATCGATTGGAAATGGGCGTTGAACGATGGGAAAACCATTTGCCATGGGTGGAACCCGGAGTCCGGGTTCCTTCCTTACCGATGGGATACGGGTTATAGCGAAGCCCTGATTCTTTACATGCTGGCTCTCGGTTCGCCGACATTTTCTATCGATGCGGAAGGTTATCGGGAATGGATCTCAAGTTTTGAATCGAAGAGACTCTACGACACCGAATACCTGTATGCCGGACCGCTCTTCATACATCAGATGTCGCACCTGTGGCTGGATTTTCGCGGCATCCACGACGACTTCAATAGGAAGACGGGTATCGATTATTTTGAGAACAGCCGGCGGGCGACACACGTTCAAAGGCAATATGCAATCGAGAATCCGCTGAGGTTTGCCCATTATCATCAATACGGCTGGGGATTCACCGCGAGCGACGGACCGGGACCCGCGATTCTGGAAGTGAATGGCGTGCGGAGAGTATTTTTCGACTACGCGGCACGCGGCGCTCCATTTGGCCCGGACGACGGGACGATTTCACCCTGGGGGGTCGTTGCGTCCATCCCATTCGCGCCGGAGATCGTGATCGATACCGTGCGGCACGCCATCGAGCGCCTGGAATTGAAGGGGCACAGCCCGTACGGGTTCGATGCGAGTTTTAATGCCACTTATCCGGACAAAAGTGGAAACCAGCACGGATGGGTGTCTCCGTGGATCTTCGGGTTGAATCAGGGTCCGATTATTTTGACGATCGAAAATTTTCAGACGGAGCTGATCTGGCAGATCACCCGAAAGTGCGTTTATCTCGCAAAGGGTCTGCGGCGCGCCGGGTTTCGCGGCGGCTGGCTTGACCCCGAACGCCGGTAAAGGGCGGAGCACCGACATTGCCTCAAACACCGACCGATGCCAGCCGCGACAGGATCCCTTCCACGCTGCAGCGTCCCGGCGCCTGGGAGTTTTGGCTGGCGGTGCTGCTTACCGGCGCGGCCACGGGCATCGGCGCGGCAGCGCTGACCCGGCTTCTGGAAACGGCGCAGCACTTCGCGTGGAACGGCTCCGGCACCGACCTGCTGGATGCGGTCGGGCATGCCGGGGCGTGGCGTCACATTCTGGTGCTGCTAGGCGCGGGACTGCTAACTGGCGGAGGACAGATCGTCCTGAGAAGTCTGTCGAGCGCCAACGGAATCGACACTACGGAGGCTATTTGGTTCCATGCCGGCCGAATGCCGGCGATCCGCACCCTGGGCAGCGCTGTGCTTTCCGTGCTGATCGTCGGCATGGGCGTTTCACTGGGGCGGGAGGGCGCACCCAAGCAAGCGGGAGCGGTGTTCGCCAACTTCTTTTCAGACCGGGGACGCTTGTCCGACGAGCAACGCCGGCTGCTGGTGGCTTGCGGCGCTGGGGCGGGGATGGGCGCGGCCTACGGCGTGCCGTTGGGAGGGGCGCTCTTCGCGCTGGAGGTGATGCGCGGGGTGTTGGCACTCAGGTTTCGTGCTACCTGCCCTTTTCTGCTCCGTGGTCGCAACGGCTGGCTTGCGGCGCCCAACGCGCCGACCTACGTCTTTCCGGCTTATTCCAGTTCCGGATCGGTCGTCGTCTGGGCGCTCTTAGCAGGTCCGCTTGCGGGCGTGGTTTCGGTAGGTTATGTGCGAATGGTTCGGTGCGGATGGCAACAAGCCTCATGGCTGGCGGCGGCTCGCGGAGCCCGTCGGGGCATTGTGACTGCTGGGGGCCGTCTCGATTTGGTTCCCGCAGTTATTGGGAAACGGCAGGGACGTTTCGCAGTTGGCGTTCACGAACCAGGGGGGGGCCGGTCTTACTGCCGACACTGCTGGTGCTGAAGCCCGTGGCCATCCTACTGTGTATGCGCAGCGGGGCACCCGGGGGCTTGCTTACACCGTCGCTGACGGTGGGCGCAATGTGGGGCGGCGTTCTGAGACATGCTTGGTCCTGGTTGTGGCCCGGTGTGCCGCCCGGACTGTTTGCCGTGCTCGGGGCCGCCGCGGTATTGGCGGCAACCACACAGGGGCCGATCTCGACGGTGGTGCTGATGATGGAGCTCACGGGGCGGGACCGGTCGTTCATCCTGCCGATGCTGCTGGCAGTGGGGACAGCGAAGCTGGTTGCGCGGACGATCGAGCCGCGATCGATTTACGACGCACGGCTCATCGATCAAGAGATAGCGGCACGGCAGAAGTTGCGCGACTCGCCACCACAATGAGGATGGATGCGATGCCATCCCGATGCAGTAGGCGGCACACGAGTAGCGTAGATGGGTGGAGCACAAGTCGGGAATCCGGGCGCAGTTCCGACCATATTTGGTCATATGGCGCAAGGTTGCCATGCGACGACGTGTCCGGCTATGCATTCAAAGGATGAAGCGTTTGGCATCACTCGTGCACACATAGAGAAGGGAAACCTCATGGCAAATGCAGCAGTAATGGATAACCCGGGCGCGGTGGATGTGATCACCGAGGTCCGTCGCGAAGAGGCTTTGCTGAAGACCGGGGCATTGCAGAACGCGATTTTCAATAGCGCCAACTTCTCGAGTATCGCCACCGACGAAAAAGGCGTCATTCAAATATTCAACGTTGGCGCCGAGCGCATGCTGGGCTACGCGGCCGCCGACGTGGTGAACAAGATCACGCCTGCCGATATTTCCGATCCGTTGGAAGTAATCGCCCGCGCGGCGGCGTTGAGCACCGAGCTCGGAACCACGATTACGCCAGGCTTCCAGGCCTTGGTCTTCAAGGCCTCGCGCGGTATCGAGGACATCTACGAATTGACTTACATCCGCAAAGATGGCAGCCGCTTTCCGGCCATCGTGTCGGTGACCGCGCTACGCGACGATCAAGGCGCGATTATCGGCTACCTGTTGATCGGCACCGATAATTCCGCGCGTAAGCAGGTCGAAGCGGAGCAGATGAAGCTCGATCAGCGCCTGCGCGACCAGCAGTTCTACACGCGCTCATTGATCGAATCCCACATTGACGCGCTCATGACCACCGATCCGGCCGGAATCATCACCGACGTGAACCGGCAGATGGAGGCGCTCACTGGCTGCACGCGCGACGAGTTGATCGGGGCGCCGTTCAAGAACTACTTCACCGATCCGGAGCGGGCTGAGGCGGGCATCAAGCTGGTGCTGCGGGAGAAGAAGCTCACCAACTACGAGCTCACCGCCCGCGCGCGGGACGGCAAGACCACAGTGGTATCCTACAACGCGGCCACCTTCTACGACCGCGACAGGAAGCTGCAAGGAGTGTTCGCCGCAGCGCGCGATGTTACCGAGAGCAAACGTCTCGGCCAGGCGCTGCAGGAGCAGAACGTCGAGTTGAAGAGAGCCAGGGCCGCGGCGGAAAAAGCCAATCTGGCGAAATCGGATTTCCTCTCCAGCATGAGCCATGAGTTGCGCTCGCCGCTGAATGCCATCCTGGGTTTCGCGCAGCTCATCAACTCCGATTCCCCGCCACCCACGCGCTCCCAGACGGAAAGCATCGATCAAATTCTGCACGCGGGCTGGTATCTGCTGGAGCTGATCAACGAAATCCTGGATCTGGCGCAGATCGAGTCGGGAAGGCTGGCGCTGTCGCTGGAACCCACGTCGCTGACCGAGGTAATGTTCGAATGCCAGGCCATGATCGAGCCGCAGGGGCAAAAGCGCGGCATCAAAATGACCTTCCCCGAGAGCGACTCACCTTGTTTTGTGGATGCCGACCGGACCCGCTTGAAACAGGTTCTGATCAACCTGCTTTCGAACGCGATCAAGTACAACCAGGCGAACGGGACGGTGGTCGTGGACGTGGACTGCGCTATGGGCACCCCTGAACGGGTTCGCGTGAGCGTTAAGGATAC
>Ga0302326_10004457_pt1 | contig 32429 bp, 31 predicted proteins | sample Palsa_T0_3_FD_202264 | JGI IMG/M metagenome (GOLD analysis project Ga0302326, IMG submission 202264) | Peat permafrost microbial communities from Stordalen Mire near Abisko, Sweden - Palsa_T0_3 | ecosystem: Environmental > Terrestrial > Soil > Palsa > Peat permafrost | place: Sweden: Abisko...
TCGCGGGACTGGGGCAAATACAAGATCCGGGTCAACACCATCATTCCATCGTCGCGCTCCAAGATTTCGGACGAGTACCTGAGCGACCCCCAAGTTCTCAAGGCCACGCTTGCCAGAATTCCCCTGGGATATATCGGCGACCCGGAGCACGATATCGGCCGCGTCGTCGTATTTCTCGCGAGCGATGACTCGCAATACGTGACCGGCGAGACGCTCAACGTGTCCGGCGGCATGTAGCGTTACGCGGCGGCCTCGGTGAAGCATTCGGTAATCAACGCGTGACATCTTTCGAAGAAGATCTGCGGACGTTTTCGGAAAGCATTGGCGAAGTCCTCCTGGCCGAGTGCGATCGTCGAAAGGTCCATGGCTATTTTGACCACGAGAATGACCTCGACCTTGCATTGTGGCATCGGGCAAAAGAACTGGGCTGGTTTGCGATCGGCGTATCCGAAGAGTTCGCCGGCCTCGGCCTGGGGACTCGCGGCCTTGACGTGCTTTTTCGCTCGCTCGGACGCAGCCTGGCGCCGGGACCCTTTCATTCCACTCTGGCCGGTGCGCAATGGTTGTCGGAGTGCGCACCGTCCGAGACGGCTGCGCAGTTCATAGAGAGGATCGTGGCCGGCGACCTTTCGCTCGGCATCCCTGCGGTGCCCGGCGGTGCTCCGATGAAGATTGCAGACGGACGCATTCGAGGCGAATCCGAAGCGTTGCTCATCTATCCGTGGTCACAGCTGTGTATTTTGCCCGTGAGCGATGCGGGCCAAGCGGGTTTCGCGCTGGTTCCGGTCGGAGAAGGCCACGCGCGGCTCGCTCGGGTCGAGCTCTGGGATCGGACGAGGAGCATGGGCCGCGTGAAATGCGAGAACGTCGCACCCACCGCCGTGATTCCCGATCCGCACGGTCGAGCAGTCGACCTTCTGAGGCGCCATCTGGCACTGGCGATTGCGGCCGACTGCGTCGGCGGGGCGCGCGCAATCGCCGAACAAACACTCGGCTACTTGAAAGAGCGGCAGCAGTTCGGCCGTCCGCTCGCGAGCTTTCAGGCTTTGAAACATCGGGTCGCGGACCTTTACGTCGCCATCGTCGAAGCCGAGCAAGCACTCGAGCACGCGGTCGAGGCGGCCGCTCTCGATACCGCGAGCGCCAGCATGTGGGCGGCGCTCGCGAAGGCCGCTGCAAGCGACGCGTACTTTTTCGTCGCCTCCGATTGCCTACAACTGCATGGCGGCGTGGGTTTCACTTGGCAATTTGACTGCCACCTCTTTCTCAAGCGCGCACTGCTCAATCGCCAGCTTGCGGGCGACAACGACGCGCTGCGCGACTGGGCGGCAAGCCGATTGGCCGAAGCCGCCCGGGCCGGGATCACCACTGCGGACTTCGCCGCGTGACGACCAAGAAGGGCAATGAGGCAGAGACGCTCTTCGGTCCTCGCGATATCCTCGACAAGGCCGACGATCCCTCGCGCTTCCGCGCGGCCGTCCGCGCTTGGATGAAAGCGACCCTCGAGGCGGAAAGGAAAGTCTTTTCCGGCAGCAACGGCAGCTTTTATGACAAGCAGCAGTGGTGGATGGCCGAGCGGAACAAAGTGGGCCTCGGTACGCCGCATTGGCCGAGAGCCTATGGCGGCGTAGACCTCAGCCTGACCAATCAGGTGATCATCGCCGAGGAGGTGGCGCGCATCGGCGCGCCCATCATGTCGTTGTTCACGATCTCGCTCAATCACCTTCCCGCAACGCTCATCAAGTGGGGTACCGAGGAGCAGAAGACGCGGTACCTTCCGGGCGTCTCGAAAGGAGTGGTGTGGTGCCAGGGATTTTCGGAACCGGGCGCCGGTTCGGACCTCGCCTCCTTGCGCACCCGCGCGGTTCGCGACGGCGACAGCTACATCATCAACGGCCAAAAAATTTGGTCGTCCTATTCGATGTATGCCGAATATTGCATCTTGCTGACGCGGACCAATCCGGACGTCAAGAAGCACGCCGGCATAACGTTTTTCATCATGGACATGAAGGCGACAGGCATCGAAGTACGGCCGCTGCGCCAGGCCAATGGAGCGGCGAGTTTCGCCGAGATATTTTTGGTCGATGTTCGGATACCCATCGAGAATCGCGTCGGAGAGGAAAATGAAGGATGGGCCGTCGCCCAATCGACGCTTTCCGCGGAGCGCGGCCTTCTCGTGTTCGAGTCCGGCGAGCGGCTGCGTTATTTGATGGAGGAATTTTACGCCGACGCGCTACGCAGGGACGCAGACTGGCTCAAGAATTCCGCCATGACCCGTGAGTTCGCGCGCTTGTTCGCCGCAATGCAAGGCTGCCGACGCTTGCTGCGACGCTTGTTGCGGGAAACCGAGGCGGAGTCGCCCTCCGTCGCCGAAACGGTGATTTACGTCAAGATCATCACCACGGCGCTTCAGCAGAGAATCGGCGATTTCATGATGCGGGCGAACGGGCTCGGCGGACAAGTTTACTCAGGCATCACTCCAGATATGCCCGTGGATCCCATCGACATGTACGTATCCTCGTTCGGCGGCACGATCGCGGGGGGCAGCAATGAAATCATGCGCAATGTTCTCGCGGAAAGAATTCTGCACATGCCGCGCTCCTGAGCGACCGCGCCCGTGATAAAGTCGCTAGGGCCCACCTCAATGGATGCCGACATGTCGCAATCGATCCGCCCGCGGCGGGTGAACCATATGAACGCGGTGCTCCTGGATTTTGACGCGAGCGTGGATCACTTTCGCAAGCTCTATGACGCCGAGTTCGTAGTCGATATACCGCAGCGCGAGTTTCACGCCTGTCTCATCGAGATGGGACGGGTGCTCTTTGAGCTTTTCGTGCCGCACGACCAACTGGTCATCGCGCGTTACGGGCCGCATTACGTCGGAATCGAATATGAAGCCGACATGGGGGAGGTCCGAAAGGCAATCGCCGCGCGCGGAATTCGGATCATCAGGGATATCGGCATTGCCGTGCACACGCATCCTGCGGACTGCTTTGGTGTGTCGTTCGAGTTCACTGACCAGTATTTTCACGACCGTGACTGGCCGCTGCTGGGCGGTCCGATGAAGCCCGCCGAATACTGGCGCCAGCACCCGCTGGGTCTCGCCGGCCTCAAAGGGTACGTTATCGCGGTCTCCGAGCTCGACGCGGCCCGAGATTTCTTGCAGAGCTTCCTGGGCGCGGCGGTCGTTTACGAAGAGCCCCGACCCGCGGTTGCGGCCCGGGCGGTGGGTCTGCGGATTGCAGACGCGGTCGTCGAGCTCATCACCCCCGTCGGGGAGGGAACGCTGCAGCGGCATCTCCACCGGTTCGGCGATGGTATACGCTCGACGGTGTTCAGGGTTGGCGACATCGAACAGGCGAAGCGATACTTCGCCGAGCGCCGCATCAAGCCTCTGCCCGGCGACGCACCAGACACCTGGGCCGTGCCCGCGGAGCATAATCAGGGCCTGATTTTCGAGTTCTCGCAATAACCCCGACTATCCTACGGGCCGATTGATTGTTTGGCGGTCGCCCAATATAATCGAGACGCAGTTGTTGCAGCCAGTCGACGGCTTTTGGCCTCTCGATTATGACAGCAAGGCTTAAGGAGCTCACCGATGTCCAGGATTACACCGCTGCCCTTCAACGAATGGGACGAAGACCTCAAGGCCGTGTTTCGCGGCGGCAATCCGTCGGAATACAACTTATCGACCACGGGTGTGATGGCGAGGGCGCCCAAGATCCTCAAGGCCATGGTCACCTTCCAGGCGGCCATGAAGGCGAACCGGACGCTGCCGGCCCGCCTGTGCGAACTGGTGCGCCTGCGCGTGGCCTTCCACAATCAGTGCCGCTCCTGCATGGCGGTCCGTTATCAATCCGGCGTCGACGCCGGTGTGACCGAGGGATTGGTCTGTTCGCTCGAGAAACCGCAGGAGGCGGCCAATCTGACGGCTCAGGAAAAAGCTGCGCTGGCGTATGCCGACCTGGCCGCGACCGACCACTTCTCGATCGACGATTCCACCTTCAACATGCTGCGTGAGCATTTCACCGAAAGCCAGATCATCGAGCTCGGCCTCTTCGTCGCAAGCTGCATCGGTTTCGGCAGATTTGGCGCGAGCCTGAATATGGTGGACGCGTTGCCGGACACTTACAAAGAGGACGAAGAGGTCGCGCCGTGGACTCACGAACCCATGGTCGTTCCCGGCTGAAGCTTGGGAAGAGCTGTTAGGGCGATCTAACGGGGCCGAGGACGAGCGGGACCCGGCGGGCAATCTCCCGTTTCGATTTTTGGGCTACCGCCTAGCATACGTTCGGCCTCGGGGAGGGCCGCCATGGGCACTAACGATACGACCGAGATCGTCAACGTCATCAATCTCTATGCTCTGGCCGTCGACACGACACGATGGGACTTGTTCGAGCGGGTTTTCACGCCCGATGTCGAAGTCAACGCCCTACCCAACGGGCGCTGGTCGGATTTGCCGTCGCTCCGGCAGAAATGGGCGGAGTTTCATGATCCCTTGGATGGCTCTACCCATACGTTTACGAACCACCACGTCGTCGTATCAGGACGGACAGCACGGGCACTGAGCTATGTGATGGTGCGCCTCATGCGCCAGATGGCGCAGGGCGAGAATTTCTATGAGTGCGGCGGTTGGTACGACGATCAACTAGTCCAAACGGCAGACGGATGGCGGATCAAGGTGCGCGCGTACGGGAGCAATTGGTGGCGCGGCAATCCGGCGGTTGGCGGCAACGGGTTCGACCCTACGCTCAGGCCACTGCGGCTGGCGGCCGCGGCCGGCGAGATCGCCCCGTTGAAATCCTTCGAGGCGGCCTGAAGCATGCCAAGACTCGGGCGCGGAGAATGGCGCCGACGCGGCGCGCATGGGGCAAGGTGAGATGGCCGGATTGACGAATCTTGAAGGACGGGTCGCGGTGATTACCGGCGGCGCCAGCGGCATCGGACGCGGTATTGCCGAAGAGTTGCTCAGCTGCGGCGCAAAGGTCGTGATCGCCGATATCGAGACCGCGGCCGTGCACAAAGCCGCTGCAGAGATCGGCGCGGTGGGCATCGTCACGGATGTCGCCAAGCTCGAGAGCGTGCAGACATTGGCGGCCGAAACTCTGCGGCGATTCGGTAAGGTCGACATTGTCTGCAACAATGCCGGCGTCGGTCCCCGCGCCAAAATCGAGTCGATGACGATCGACGAATGGAAGTGGATCATCGATGTCAATCTATGGGGCGTCATCCACGGCACGCATGTCTTCCTGCCGCATCTCATCGCCAACAAGGATGGCGGTCACATCGTCAATACGGCGTCGCAAGCGGGGCTAGCGGCATACGCTGGGGTCGGCGCCTACGTAGTCACGAAATTCGGCGTTGTCGGTCTCAGCGAGACCTTGGCGCTCGAACTGGCGCAGGATCATCCGGCTGTCGGTGTCTCTATCCTTTGTCCAGGGCCGGTCCGTACCAATATCTATCAGAGCCAGCGCAACCGCCCCGCCACGCTGATCAAGGGCGGTTTCCGGGATATCGAGGCGAACAGCATCGTTAGCGCAGACGCGAGGTGGCTGCAGCCCCGGGATGTAGGGCGTTTGGTCGCCGCTTCCATCCGCGACGGCCGCCTCTACATCATGACCCATCCGGAGATGTTCGACACCATTCGTGCCCGGCAAGAGGCTATCGCGGCCGCACACAATCATACCGGCAAGTCGGAGGAGAGAATATGAGCGACGCTGCAGCGATCGAGATGAAGCCGCCCAAGTCAGGCGCATCGGAAATGATCCCGGTATTCAACCCGTCGACCGAGGAACGGATCGGCGAGGTGATCGATTCCGACAAGGCCGCGGTGGACCGCGCAGTGGCGCGGGCGCGCGAGACCTTCGAGGCCGGCGTGTGGCGCTTGATGCCGGCGACCCGAAAGGCGGACGTCCTGTGGCGCGCCGCCGACATCATCAAGCGGCGGGTGGACGAGCTTGCCGATATCGAGGCGCGCGACAACGGCATGTCGCGCACTCATGCACGCAACCTCATCCTCGCGAGTACCGAGATGCTCTATTACAATGCGGGCTGGTGCACGAAGATGCATGGTCAGGCGGTGGACATCATCGCGGACACCGGCATCACGGGTACTCCCGCCGAATATCACGGCTATACGTTGCTCGAACCGGTCGGTGTGGTCGCCATGATCATCCCGTGGAACGGGCCTTTTCTTTGCGCCCTGATGAAGCTGGCGCCCGCGCTCGCGGCGGGTTGCAGCTGTGTGCTGAAGCCGGCGGAAGAGACCCCGCTGAGCGCGCTGAAGCTCGAGGGGATATTCCGCGAAGCAGGCTTGCCCGACGGCGTGATCAACGTGCTGACGGGCTACGGTGAGACCACGGGCGCCGCGCTCAGCGCGCATCCCGATGTCGACAAAGTCGCCTTCACCGGCTCGACCGAAGTGGGCAAGCTGATCGTCAAGGCGGCCGCCGGAAACCTCAAGAAGGTCATGCTCGAGCTGGGCGGCAAGTCGCCGCTGATCATGTTCGATGATGCCGATCTTGCGAAGGCAATTCCGGGGTCTGCGATCGGCCTGTTCATCAATTCGGGGCAGAATTGCGCTTGCACGTCGCGGATCTATGTCCAGCGCCGCATCTACGAACAGGCTGTGGATGGGCTCGCTAAGATCGCAAAATCGTTTCGCATGGGCGGCAGCGAGGACGCGAATCCTGATCTCGGTCCGCTGATCAGCGCCAAGCAGCGCGAGCGTGTGCTCGGTATCGTCGCGGACGATGTGAGTAGCGGCGCGACAGTTGTGACGGGCGGCAAGGCGCTCGACCGTCCAGGCTATTTCGTTGAGCCGACGCTTCTCACCGGCACGCGACCCGGCATGCGGGCGATCCGCGAGGAGATATTCGGCCCCGTTGGTTCGGTCATTCCCTTCGACGAGGAGGAGGAGGTGATCGCCGCGGCGAATGATACCGACTATGGCCTTGCGGCGACCGTCTGGACCGAAAATCTGCGCCGCGCGCATCGGATGGCGAAGAAGCTGGAGACGGGCACGGTGTGGGTGAACGCCACGCTGGCCGCCGACCAGTCCATGCCTCTCGGCGGCTATAAGCAGTCGGGCTGGGGCTACGAGCGGGGTTGGAAGGGAATCGAGTCTTACCTCAACATCAAATCGGTGCACGTCGGGCTGTAAAGCTCGGCAGTGCCGATTTGCTAGGGCTCGCCCTTAGAAAGGACGTCTTATGTCGGTCGAGCGTTCGGATTCTTCCGGCCGAAGGCCGGCGAAAGTGCGGCGCGGCTCTGCGCAACGATGTGTTTCGGAGCGCAGAATAGGTGCGGAAAACTCCAAGACGCGTGCGATCCTGCTCGATGCCGCCGAGATGCTCATGCTCGAGGAAGGATATGCCGCGGTGACCTCTAGGCGGCTCGCTGCCAAAGCCGGCTTGAAGCGGCAGCTCGTTCACTATTACTTCCGCACGATGGACGACTTATATCTCGAGCTGTGGCGACGCTACGTCGATAAGAACCTCATCCGACAGGCGCGAGCGCTCGCCTCCTCGCAACCGATACGTGCCATGTGGGAATACAGCAGCGATGTCAACGACACCTCCCTCGGTATCGAGTTCATGGCCTTGGCGCGCCACCGCAAGGCCATTCGCACCGAGCTTGGGCGCACGGGCGAGTGGTTCCGCAGCATGCAGTCAGGCGCTTTGTCGCAGCTTCTCGAAGATTACGGGCTCAAAGAGACCTTGGAATCACCGGAGACTTTGGCGGTGCTCATCACGAGCGTTTCGCGCATCCTGGTGATGGAGTCGGGATTGGGGATCGTAGGTGGTCATTCACAGGTACGCGAGTTGGTAGAGCGTTGGTTGACGCGCTTGGAGGGACCGCGGGCGAACCTCGCGGATTACAACAAACTCGGCCCCAGCAGATAAATGATCCGCCGAGGCGTGTATGATGTGGAGGAGAAGATTTTGCCGGCGAACAACCCCGGGCTTTTACAGAAATCATGAACGTTCAGCCCGCTTCTTTCCTTCGCACGACCTTGCCGTTGGACTTGTCGATGCTGCCGGCGGCGGACGGCGGTCGATATCATTCGGTTTGGCTTCCGGACCATATGGTGAGCTTCTGGCCGGACTCGATTTGGACGCCGGAGTTCACCGACCTCGCGACGGTCTCTCCTTCGCCTCATCGACATCTCGATGCCTTTGCCGTGGCCGGGACGGTCGCCGCGCTCACCAAGAATATGTTGATCGCCACGTCGGTCGTGGACACGGTGCGACGGCATCCTTCGCTGCTGGCGCAGACGGCGCTCACCTTGGACCATCTCTCACGCGGCCGTTTCATTCTTGGCCTCGGTAGCGGAGAGCTCGAGAACACAGTGCCGTATGGTTTCGATTTCTCGAAACCGGTGAGTCGGTTCGAGGAGTCGCTCAAGGTCATCCGGCTGCTCTGGGAGACCAACGGCCCAGTGGACTTTACCGGACAATTCTACAAGCTGCAGCATGCCCGCTTGGACACGGAGCCGTTCGAGGGCCGATTTCCGAGAATCTGGATTGGCGCCGTCGGGCCGCGCATGTTGGATATTACCGGCCGTTATGCCAACGGCTGGTGGGGGGCGGGCGTCTATACACCGGAGGATTATGCGAGCAAGCTGAAAACGGTTCGGGATGCCGCAGAACGCGCCGGACGCGACCCGCTTGCGATTACGCCGGCACACATGATCCCTTGTTTCATCGGCGATGAAGCCGAGATTGCGCAGATCGTGCAGGCTCCTTTGGTCAAGGCTTATCTCCTGCAGGTCTCCGCGGAAGCCCTGCGGCAATTTGGGTTCGCGCATCCACTCGGTGATGGCTGGCGGGGCATCCACGACTTCAATCCGAGCGAGCTGACGCGCGAACGGATACTTGCGTTCCTTCAAAAGGTCGATGTGCAGGCGATCCTCGCCATTGTGCCGCACGGCACTCCGCAACAAATTGCCCGTCACCTCAAGGACTATGTCGAAGCCGGCATGCGGGTGTACAGGTTATTCGAATACGGCGGTATGGCCGGCCTGAAGTTCGCCGCACGCTCTGCCGAGAAAGTGCGCCAAACGGAAGATGAGTTGGCGCGTCTTCTCGCGTGAACTGAACAAATAATCATCGCGCGATAGCGACCGAGAGAATCGTCGATGTCAGACAGTTACGATTTCGTGATCGTTGGGAGCGGCGCCGGGGGACTTGCCGCGGCGATCAAGGCGAAACTTCTCGGGCTCAAGCCGCTGCTGCTCGAAAAAACACCGTTCGTCGGCGGATCCTCGATGATGTCCGGCGGCATTCTGTGGCTGCCCAATAACCCTCTGATGAAGCGCGCGGGCGTCGCTGACTCGCGCGAGGCGTCCCTGCGCTACCTGGAAAACTTCGTCAGCGCCGACAGCACCTACTCCACGCCGGCCCGGCGCGAAGCTTTTGTCGATACGATCGACGAATTCGTCACGACCATGGAAGGGCAGGGGATGAAATACCGGTTCTGCCACGGCTATGCCGACTATTACGATCACTTGCCCGGAGGACATGCGGTGGGCCGCGCGCTCGAGGCGGAGCTCTTCGACCTCAACCGTCTCGGCGAGTGGAAGAACCGTGCGCGCATGCCCTCCTTTGCCGTACCGATCCGAACATCGGAATTCGGCAAGGTGATGTGCATGGGCGTGACGCTCGAGGGCAAGCTCACGGTGGCTCGAGTCGCTGGCCGCTTCGTCTGGTCAAAGCTCACCCATCAAGTGCTTTCGGGCGCCGGCGGCTCTCTCCAAGGAAGAATGCTCGAGATAGCATTGAAACTCGGCATCGAAATCTGGACAGATGCCGGCTTCGTCGATTTCGACATGCGCAATGGGCGTGTCGCAGGCATCCATATCAGGCATGAGGGACGCGATCGCACCATCGGGGCGACGCGCGGCGTCCTGATCTCCGCCGGCGGCTTCGCGCACAATTCCGCGATGCGCAATCGGTACCAAAAACATCCCATCTCCAGCGAGTGGACATTCTCCAATCCAGGTGATACCGGCGAGGCGATCGAGGCCATGGCGCGCGCGGGTGCCGGCTTGGCGCTCATGGACGAAGCCTGGTGGGTCATGAACTGGAAGCATCAAATCGATGCGGATGGCGTATCGAACGACGAGAACCCCTACCTAGAGATGGGACGCCATTGGCAACTTCTGCCGGAATTGATGAAACCGCACACCGTCATGGTCGACCAAGGCGGCAGTCGCTTCGTCAACGAAACGACGTCCTATATGGAGATCGGACGGGCGATCTATGCACGGAACGCAACGACGCCGGCGATTCCGGCCTGGCTCATCATGGATAGACAGGCGCGCAAGCGCTACTTCTTTGCCAGTCAGCCTCCAGGGCATATTCCAGAGAAATGGATCAAGAGCGGATGGGTGAAGGTTGATAACACACTGGCCGGATTGGCCCGTCAGTGTGGAATAGATCCAGCGGGCTTGGAGGCCGGCATCGCTCGTTACAACACATCCTGTGAGACCGGCGTGGACGCGGAATTCGGCCGCGGCAGCAATGCCTATCAACGCTATTACGGCGATCCGACCAAACCGAACCCGTGCATGGGGCCCATCTCGGAGCCGCCATTCTGGGCAGCGGCATTGTATCCGGGCGACGTAGGCACGTGCGGAGGCTCGATTGCCAACGAACGCGCCGATGTTCTGCGCGCCGATGGAAGTGCTATCGAGGGGTTATATGCCGCCGGGAACTGCACGGCCTCTTTCTGCGGCCCCTATTATGTCGGCGCAGGGCAGAGCATTGCCGCCTCGAGCATCTTCGGCTATATCGCGGCCAAACACGCCGCCCAGTGATTATAGGCGTGGGGAGACGATGAGCTTGGCTGCGAATATCTTGAACGCGGATGCGATGCTCGAGGCTGCGCAGGCCGCAACAGGCCTCAGCGACTATGGCGATGACTCGTTGCCCGCACGTTTCAGGGTGGCGATCGCTCACATTGGGACGCTGGGGATGGACGAGCGGGGGCAGCGTTCGGCGGTGGATGTATGTCACTGGCTGCTGACTTCGAGACTGCAGTTCTTCGAGGAATTCAAGCGCCGTCCGATTGCCGAGGAGAAGATCGAAAGGCCGCTTTTTGCGACCGGTGAGGCGCGGTCCGGAACGACCCTGCTGCATGCGCTGCTCTCCGTCGATCCGAACGGGCGGGCGCTTCGGTTCTGGGAGGTCATGTACCCCTCGCCGCCGCCGGGCGTGGCGGGGCCGGACGATCCCAGGCCTGCGCGTGCCGAGGAGGATTGGCGAGAGATTCTGCGGATGATTCCCAAATGGTTGATCAGCCATCCTTACAATGACATGCTCGGCGATGGCTTACCCGAGTGCGAGCGCACCTGGGCTTTTGATTTTCGCGCGCTGACGCCTACCGCTTGGTGGCGTGTGCCGCTGGCCCCGGTGACGACGCTGCCGTCCGATCCGCGCGCCCAATACCGATTGCACAAAATGATGCTGCAGAACTGCCAGTTCGGCAGGCCGCAAAAATACTGGGTGCTGAAAGGCTTTCATGGACAGCGCCTCCAGGCGCTCTTCGAAGCCTATCCGGATGCACATATCATCTGGACGCATCGCGATCCGGTTCCCGTGATCGCATCACGCATCGTTCTGGTCGGAGAGATCATCGAGGGAATCGTAGGCCACGTCGACTGGCAGGCGCACGCCGCCCAGCAGGTCGCAGGCGCGCGCGCGAGCTACAGCGCCACGCTGAGTAATCCCCTCATGCAGGATCCGCGGATCTATCATGTCCGCTATACGGATTTTCTGGCGGATCCCGTCGGCACGATTCGAGGCTTTTATGAATATGCGGGTGTGCCCTTCACATCTGAGATCGAAGCCGCCATGCGCCAATACCTGGTCAACAACAAGGGCGACCGTTACGGCAAATTCCAGTACTCGCTGGACGTGATCGGCGAGGACATCGTCGGCTTGAACGCCGAATTCGCGCCCTATCGCAAGCGCTTTGGGTTGGAAATCGAGAGGCGGAAATGAGGTTGCGGAAATCGATCTCACGCCACGCGTCGGCACCGAGATCCAGAGCGGCGAGGAGAGGCTGCTCCAGGGTCCAATAGCGATTCACTCGCGGCGCGCCCGCCACCGCGCCATGGCGGCATCGCCCACGAAAGGATTGGCGCTCCTCTCGTGCCCGAAGCTCGAGATTTCTCCATGCCCAGGCAAGAATCGCACATCGTCGCCCAACGGAAGGAGCTTCAGGGAAATCGAGTCGATGAGCTGCGGAAGATTACCGTCGGGGTGTTCCCACGCTCCAATCGCGTGTCGAAAGAGTATGTCGCCAACGAATGCAAATCGCTCCGATTCATGAAAGTACGCCACATGCCCGCGCGTGTGCCCGGGGCAATGAAGTACGGCCATCGTTTCTTCGCCAAAGCTGATCCGATCGCCATCCTGCAGCCAGCGATCGGGCGTGAAGGTTTGCGAGCGCATGCCTAAACGCCGGCTTTGTTCAGGAAGGCGTCGAATCAAATGCTCTTCATCGCGATGGGGACCCTCGATTCTGGCGCCCATCGCGGCAGCAAGCTCGGAGGCGCCCCCCGCGTGATCGAAATGACCGTGCGTCAGCAGAACCACCTCGAGGCTTAGCTTCTCCCACTCCAAATAGTCCTTGATCTGTTCAATGTCGCCGCCAGGATCGATGACGGCCGCCTTACCTGTAGCCTCGCACCACAGGATCGAGCAGTTCTGCTCAAACGGCGTAACGGGCAGCCAATCGATTTTCATGAGCGGCTCATCAGATCGACGCAGACCCCCGATGATTGTTAGGTGTCACCATCAGGTCTCGGCTGTTTCGAACAACCGCCGCAACGCCGCCCGATCGACTTTCACCATGGCGGTATAGGGCAACGTCTCGACAAAGCGCCACGTCACCGGAATGTGAGTCGCCTCTACATGGTTGCGCAGATGCTTTTCGAGCTCAGCAATGGTTGGCTTTGCCACGCCCGGTTTGAGTTGGATCGCAGCCGCCGGCACTTGCCCGAGCCGCTTGTCCGGAATGCCGGTCACGCCCGCCGCCGACACCGCCTCGTGAAGCTTCAGGGCGCGCTCGATGCTGTCGGGAAGGAGCTTGAACCCGCCGCGCACGATCGCGCCGTCGGCGCGGCCTTTGTGCCACACAAATCCATCTTCATCGATAACCACGACGTCGGAGGTGCGAATCCAGTTGGGCCCCATGCGCGGTACGATCAACTCGAGCAGACCCTGGGTGTTCGGCGGCAGCACCGCGCCGGTGTCGGGATCGATGACGCGCATCTGGGCGCCCGCGCACGGCCGCCCGACGCTGCCGAACTTCTTCTGACCCCACTCTTTATAAAGATCGAGCGTCATGATGCTGACGGGGCCGCCGAATTCGGTCGCACCATAAGCGAGCAGGACGGGAAGACCGTAGCGTTCCTCGAAGGCGCGCTGCACCGACGGATCGAGCGGCGCCGCTCCGGTCATGAATGCATGCATGGACGAGAATTCAGATCGAGGAATGTTCTGTTCCAGGATCGTTTGCAGGGCGGAGGTAGGTGCCGCGCCAACCTGGGGACGATAGCGCCGGACGTAATCGAGCCATCCCTCGAGCGTGAAGCGGTCGACCAGAACACCGCGCATGCCGCTCAAGATCGGCGGAAGCGTGGCGTATAGGCCCGAGAAATTACCGAAAGGGTAGAAAAGCAGCATCGGCGGCAGCTTGCTGGCTTCGGCGGGCGAGGAGATGGGCATCACGTTCCCGCCGATCATGTGCTTGGCGATCATGTCGTAGGTCAGAGCGAACTGCTTCGGGGGACCGGTGGTGCCGCTGGTCAATAGGTCGATCTGTGAACTCGGGGGCGGCGGGTCACACACGGCGGTAGAACGCTCACTGCCGGGAACCGCGGCGGCATCCATCCCGCTGAGCGCGATTCCCGCGATGCCCCGGGCTGCCAGCGCCGAACGGACTTCATCCGACATGTCTTCGGCCGCCGCCACGACCACGGCGGGCTTGAGCCGGACAATGTCGCGCGCAATCCCGACCGGCGCCTGATAAGCGTGGATCATGCTGATGTGCCGCGGCCTGGCGGTGAGTCCGATCAGGGCGGCCAGGGTGTGCGGGCGATTGCGCGGTATGAGGGCAACCGGCGCCTTGGGATCCGCTCCGCTGGCATCGATCAAGCTATTCACCCGGTCGGCGACTTGCCGCATTTCGCCCCAACCGATCCATCGCCCCTGATATTCGATACTGGGTTGGGTCGGATCGTTGGACAAAGCCCGCGTGCTCAATTCTTCAAGTGTGCTCATCGGTTTCTCGACATTTAAAGGCCGCCGGTCTTTATAGCGCCCGGTTGCCAAGAAGGCTACCGGTGCTATGTGCTTTATCTGGTCGCGTTATGTCACGAGAAGACTCCGTCGATCAATAGCGTCATCCGGCGATCGGATGTTCAGCCAGAAAGTGGTCTATCCCCGCAAGTTCAGCGGACGAAAGCGTGAGCGATGCCGCGCCGATGTTTTCCTCGAGATACTTGACCCGCCGCGTGCTCGGGATGGGCACGGTGTGGTCGTCCTGGTGAAGCAGCCAAGCCAGCGCAACCTGCCCCGACGTGCACCCCTTTCGCTCGGCGTGCTGCTTGAAGAACTCTACCACCCGCATGTTGGCGTCGAAATTCGCGCCTTGGATGCGCGTGAAATTCGCCGCCCGCCAGTCTTCGGGCGGAAGCTCCTCCGCCCGCGGCGCCGCACCGGTCAACAAGCCCCGACCGAGCGGACTGTAAGCGACAAAGCCAATCCCGAGTTCCCGCACACAGGGCAGGATCTCGGTCTCCACGCCGCGCTCGAAAAGCGAGTACTCGCTTTCCAGCGCGGAGACCGGATGAATCGCGTGCGCGCGGCGAATGAGGTCGGGCGGCGCATTCGACAAGCCGAAGTACAAGGCCTTCCCGCCCTCGATCAGTTCCTTCACGGTACCGGCGACATCTTCGATCTGAACGTCGGGATCCACGGTGTGCTGATAAAGAAGATCGATTCGATCGGTGCGCAGTCGCTTCAGCGATGCATCCACGCTCGCCCTGATGTACTCCGGCCGGCTGTTCACACCCGTTATCTTCGCTGTATCGGCCATCTCCAGCCCGAACTTGGTAGCGATCACCACGCGCGCGCGCCGGTCATGAACGGCCCGGCCGACGAGTTCTTCGTTCCAAAATGGGCCGTAGGCGGGCGCCGTGTCAAAGAAGTTGCAGCCGAGATCAAGCGCGCGGTGCAGCCTTGCGACTGCTTCCGCATCGTTCCGCCCGCCGTATGGCGCACAGCCGAGGCCAATTTCAGAGACCTCCAGGCCCTGTGCGCCGAGTTGGCGTTTCTTCAGCATTTGCACGGGTCGATCCTCACCAGCGGGCTTGCACGAGCTCTTTGAGCTTGCGCATGTCGAGTTTGCCGCTCGACAGAGAAGGCATCTCAGCCTGGGCGAGCCGAAAGATTCTTCGAGGCACTTTGTAACTCGAAAGCTTCTCGGCAATGCGCTGCTTCAATGCAGCCTCATCGACTTCGCTTTCGTGGTCGGTAAAGATGACAGCAGCCACCACCTGTCCGCGTTCGGGATCGGGCACGCCCAGGACCACGGATTGCAGTCCGCCCGTCAATCCGCTGAGCACCGACTCGACCTCGCGCGGAGACACATTGGCGCCGGAAGTTCTGATCATGTTGCTGAGCCGGCCTTTCAGAAAGAAGAAGCCTTCGGCATCGATGGCTCCGATATCGCCCGAGCGCCACCAACCATCGGGCTCGAAGACCTGACTGCGCGGCTTGCCGTAGTAGCCCTCCATCATGAAGGGTCCGCGCAGCCAAAGCTCGCCGGGTTCCCCGACGAGGCTCTCCTGGCCGCTCTCGGGGTCGACTATCTTTGCCTCGAACCCCGGCGAGAAGCGGCCGCAAGAGCCGCGCAGCCGTTCGGGCAGATCTCCCTCGTCCTCGCTCATGCAGATCGCGCTGCCGGATTCGCTCATGCCGAAAGTATCGTGGCGCAAGCCCGGGTCTTTGGGACGCACATCGGGCGCCAAAATCGGATAGAGACTTCCGCGACGGATCGATGACAGGTCGCGCTTTGCGAAGCTGGGATCCGCAGCAAGCCGGGCAACCGTCGGCGGATAGCCGGTGGTAATGGTCGGCCGCTCGCGTTCGAGCAGATCGAGAACCTCTCCCGGGACGGTCGAATTCGAGCAAACGATGCGCGCTCCGGCGATCAGCGTGCCGAGCAGCGAGTAGGCGAAGCCCGTGACCCAAAACCAGGGCGATTGCGAGAAGAGCGCATCGTCGGCGACATAGCGGCGAATCTGATTCACGTTGTCGCGGTGACGGATCAGTGCTCCGTGCGTGTGCATCACGCCCTTCGGGGTACCCGTCGATCCGGACGTGTAGATGATTACGAATCGGTCGGAAGGCATCACCCGAGCTTCGATCGCATCCAGGAACTTCTCGTCTACGGTAGATGCCGGCGCTTCGAGCGCATCGACGGACCAACCGCCATCCCACCCGTCAGGCAACGCGCCGCCGAACCAGATGCGGCGCAGCGAGGGCGCCGCGAGGGAGCGAAACGGCGGCGGGCGCGCGACATCGAGTTCGGGAAGCGCGGACCGCAGCATCTCCGTATAGCGCCGAGAGCGGAACTCGGAGGCGGCAAGCAAGAACTCGGCGTCGGAGTGAGTGAGGAGCCAGCGCAGCTCGTCAGTGGTGGATAAGGTACTCAAGGGTATTACCACCGCGCCGATTCGGGCCGCGGCCAGTGCGCCGATGATGAATTCGGCGCCGTTCGGAAACAGCAGCGCTACGTGCGAGCCCTTCGTGGCGCCCGCTGCAATCAGCCCGCGCGCGAGTCGCCGCGAACGCGCTTCTGCCTCAGCGTAGCTCAGCCATGTCCGGTCGCACGCGAGCAGCGCTCGGTCTCCGTGCAGACCAACCTGACGACGCAGCAGTGCGGGAATCGTCAGAGGAAGGTCATCTGCGGCATCGATGACTGTCGCTGTCATGAATTTTCCGATGGCGTTGCCGTGGATAGCGCCGCTCAAACGGCTGGTGCGCGGCCGCTGCGAAGCGAAGAATCGAGGCCAAATAATAGCCGAAACCATTTGTAAAAGTGAAGCAAGAATTGTATTTATACAATCGTTGATCCAAAGGAAATGCATGGCAAAGAACGTTCGTGTCCGTCCCGTACCCGCAGTGACCCGCGCCGTGGCCGTTCTGCGTCTGCTCGCCCGCAGTCGAGTGCCGCTCACTCTCAAGGTCATTGCCGAGTCGCTCGAGCTCGTGCCCAGCACGGCACTGCACATTCTTCGTGCGCTCGTGGCCGAGAAGCTGTTGCAGGTGGAGGAGCATACGAAACGCTATAGGCTCGGCGTAGGCTTGCTGCCCCTGGCGCGCGCCGTCCTCGAGCACAGTGATTTCCCGAAGATGGTGCGGCCCATTCTCGAGGATCTCTCGACCCGCTACTCCGTTACTGCGGTCGCTGCCGAGGTGCCGGATCTCGATCATATGATCGTCGTCTCGCTGACAACCGCCCCAGTCCAGGTGCGATTGCATGTCGACGTCGGTAGCCGGTTTCCCGCGCTGATCAGCGCCACGGGGCGCTGCGTGGCCGCTTTCAGCAAGCAGCCGTGGAGCGAGATCGAAAAGCGGTTCCGTGCGATGCGCTGGCAGAATGGGCCGAGCTACACGGTCTGGCGCAAAGAAGTCGAATTGACAAGGCGTCATGGGTTCAACATCGATCGCCGCAACTACATCGCGGGATTGACGATCGCGGCGGTGCCGGTGCTCGACTCGCGGGGCGCCATCACGCACGCGATCAGCGCCGTCGGCATCAGCAGCCAACTCGGTCGCGCGCGAGCGTTGGCTCTCGCGCGCGATATGCGAGCGGCGGCCGGCGCCTTGGCGGCGCAGACCGTGGCGCACGCATGAGATGGCCGCCGGCACGGCTGAGATAGCCGTGCGGCAGTGTTCCGATGCTCCGCCTCAGAGGCTGCGGAATACCGGCGGGCGCTTTTCGCGGCGGGATAGCCGTTTCTCCTGCGCATCCTCGGTCGTAGAAGCCATTGCGCTCGCGCGCGTCTCGAACGCGATCGCCTGTTCGAAGCTTCCGGCATGCAGGTTCTGATTCAGGTTCTGCTTGGTCAGCCATATGTCCAGGGGCGCATTGGCTACGATCGCCTCGGCTAATTCGAGCACGGCACTCATGAGTTGATCGTCCGGTACGGTGCGCAGTACGAGTCCGATGTGCTCGGCTTCTTCGGCTAGAACCGGACGAGCGGTCAGCAGTAGCTCGGCGGCGCGCTGCGTACCCACCACGCGCGGCAGGAGGTAGGACAATCCGCCTTCCGATCCCGTTCCCGCGTTATGGAACGCATTGACGAACTTCGCGGATTTGGCCGCGATCGTCATGTCGCAGGCGATCGCCATGGTGTAACCCATGCCGGCCGCGGTGCCGTTTACCGCGGCAATCACTGGCTGCGGCAGGTTGCGGATCGCCGCGACGACGGCCGACAAGGTACTCATGTAGTACAAAGCGTAGTGCGACTTGCCGACATTGGGCGGTACCCAGCTCTTAGGCTCCGGATTGGCGCCGTCCTGGCCTGAGCAAAATCCCTTTCCCGCGCCCGTCAGCACAACGACGCGAACGGAGGGATCGAGAGCAATTTTGGCAAAGCTATCGACGAGCTCGACATACATGCTGTGGACCAGCGCGTTGAGGCTGTCCGGGCGGTTCAGAGTAATACGTCTGACACCGGGCGCCAGATCGTCATATGTGATGTTCTGCGACATTAATGATTCCCTCTACGGAAAAAGAGCTGTTGCGGATCTTAGAGGTTGGCATTGAGCTTGACCATGCCGTCTCCGAAAGGCTCGTCGCGATTCTTGAGGGCGACCTTCATGCCGTGCGCGGTCATATCCGCCTTGAACTGAGTGCGCCGCGGGCCTTGAGCGAGGTGAGCCCGAGCATCCATTTCAGTGGCAAGGCGTTGCAGGGTGCCGGCGCCTTGCAGTTCCATCGCGAGATTCACGATGCGCTTGTGCGCGGCCAGCAGGTCGCCATCGACGAAACTCACGCGCCGGGCGAGTTCGTCAACGGCTGCGTCCAGCTGATCGGCCGGAACTGCCTCTAGGACGAGACCGATCTTGACCGCGTCGCGGCCCCAGATGCAATCGCCCGTCATCAGCAGCCGCTTCGCCCACTGCGGGCCGCAGTGGTAGATCCACATGTGATTCGGCGGCGAGCCATTGGCGCGTGTTGCCGGAAAGCCGATCTTGGCATCCTCTGCCGCGACGATCATGTCGCATTGAAGCGCGAGGTCCGTCCCGCCGGCCATGCAGTTGCCTTGCACCTTTGCGATCACCGGCTTATGAACCTTGAAGATCATGCCGGTCATCTCGTTGAAGCGCTCCACGCTCCAGCAGTCATCGTCGAAGCCGCGGACCGTGCGCCGATAGATCGAGGGATCGGCTCGCTCATGAGCCTGGTTGGCGTAGGTGCTCATCAAGTCATAGCCGGCGCAGAAGTCCTTACCCGCGCCCTCGAGAATGATGACGTTGACGTCGATGAGATCGTCTGCCTCGAGCAGCGCGCCCTGCAGCTCGCGCATGAGAGCTCCAGATAACGCATTGCGCTTATCGGGTCGGTTGAGCGTGATGCGAGCGATGTGATTCGCCACGCTGAATTGCACCAGCCCCTCGCTGTTGAACCACTTGGCCATTTTGATCCTCTTTGATTTAGAAACAGGCGGAACGCGAAACGGCGTCGACTATGCAACGCAGGAGAGCGGCCGCGCCAGAGCCGGAAGCTCCCGGGTGCGACTCGCGGTTCGTATTGTGAAACAATTGTATGAAGACAACAAACCACGCGCAGCTACAATTTTGCCGGCCCGGCTATGACATATTTTCCCAGAAACCTCCGGCCGGCGGGGGCTCAAGGCGACTTCTCCTGCAGCTCTTCCGCGGTAGCCTGCAGCCAGCCACGTATCTCCGGGAGCTGGGAAACCGGCAGCGCACGGTCCAACCCGGCGAGCACAATCGAAGCGAACGGCTCCCCGTCAGCATCGCGCAGCGCGAGCCCGTACTCGTTCACGCCCGGCAAGATGTCGCCCGCATTGATCGCGAACCGCGCGGCATTCGTCCGCTCCAGCATCGAGCGGATCGCGCGCAGACGGGCCCTGCTGTATCCGGTCAGGCTCGCGAGGTTGCGGCGAGCCGTTGCGCGGGCCTCCGGCACGGGCAGATCGAGCAGCATGGCGGCTCCGCCCGCCGAGGTGGCGAGCGGCCGGCGCGTGCCCGGAAAGATCGTGAGCGCCTTCAGATCCGTGCTTCCCTCACGCTCGGCACACACGAAATCATCGCCGCTTCGGAAGAACAGAAAAGCGGCGCTCGGCCTACGCTTGGCGAGCGCCGCAAGCCAGGTCTTTGCCTTATTCTGCAGTGCACTCAGCTCGGGGAGCGACAATCCCAACTCGAAAAGCATCGGACCCGGCAGGTAATGTCGATCATTCGGCCGTTGCTTCACGAGGCGCTCGCGGACCAGGCACATGAGCATTCGATGCGTGGTGCCCTTGCTCAGGCTGCACCGGTCGGCGAGATCGGTCAGCCGCCAGCCAAAATGCCCGCGCGCCGAGATTTCGCGCAGCAGCGCGACCGCGCGTTCAATGCTCTGCGTGCCGCCGTGCTCGGGCGCCGCGCCGCTGCGCGTGCGCGCCGCGCCGCCATGCTCGCCCGCGGCGCCGCTGTTCGCATTCCTTTTACGCATGAGATCCCCCAATCGGCCTTCAACCTTGTTCCGTATTGTAAAACATGGCCCGCCCATCAACACCCGCCGCTCGGCGTTGCGGATCGCCCGGCGGTCCGGCCGCGACCGCGTGCGGCAGCCGTTTTCACAATGTGGACTTTTGCACGAAAACCCGAGCGATCCTCGGTATAAGCTTCGCAGGCCGAGCAGCAGACAGGGAGATTCGATGTCCAGAGTTCTCGTTACGGGCGGCAGCCGCGGAATCGGTCACTTCATTTGCCGGCGGATCGCGCGCGATGCACTTGCCCGCGGTGTCACGCCGAAGATCGTGGTGACCGGCACCGGCGCTTCGCCGGACCTGGACCACGTGATCGCCGAGCTGCAGTCGCTGGGTGCGCAGGCACTGGCCGTTCCCGGCGACCTCAACGATCCGGAAGTGCCGGCGCGGCTGGTTGCCCGAGCGGTCGAGTTTTGCGGGGGCCTCGATGCCGTGGTTCACAACGCCGGTGGAGCAATCGCCTCACCTTTGCTCAAGGTCAAGGTGGCTGACTGGGATACGGTGTTCGCGGTCAATTGTCGCGCGTTCCTTCTGCTCGGCATCGCGGCACATCGGGCGCTGCGCGAGTCCAAGGGTTCGCTCTGCGCGATCGGTTCCAGCGCCTCGGAGCAGGTGCAGCCCTACACGGCGGCGTATCCGCCTGCAAAAGCCGCACTCAAAATGTTGGCACAGCAGATGGCTTACGAATGGGGCCGTCATGGAATTCGCGTCAATTGCATCTCGCCGGGTCTGACGCTGTCGCGTTCCACGGAAGCCGTGCTCGGCAGTGCGGAAGAACAGAAGCGCGTCGGCGATCAGATCCCGCTGCGCCGCATTGGAGCACCTGAGGACGTCGCTGCCGCGGTCGCCTTCATTATCGGTCCAGACGCGGCCTATATCACCGGCGAGAACATCAACGTCGATGGAGGTCTACGGCACGTCGGTACGGAGAACATGCTCAACGGAGGATCGAACGAGTGGACTGCGCACGATGCCAATCGTATGCGTCCTCAGAGCAAGTAGCTCCGTCGATCGATCAGCGGCCCGCCACGGCGTGGCGGGCCGCGATGTAGCCGAAGGCCATGGAGGGGCCGACGCTCGCGCCCGCGCCGGGATAGCTGCGTCCAGCCACGGTCGCAGTGGTAATGCCCGTGGCATAGAGGCCGGGGATCGGCGATCCATCGTTGCGCAGCACGCGCGAGAACTCATCGCAGACCACTCCACCGGCCGTACCCACGTCGCCCGGGCATATTTGCACGGCGTAGAAGGGTGCGCGCTCGATTGCACCTAAGTTGGGGTTCGGCTTTACGGTGCGGTCGCCATAGTATTGGTTGTAAGCGCTCTCGCCGCGATGAAAATCCTCATCGATCCCGGTCTTGCAGAAGCCGTTGAAGCGCTCGATCGTCGCGGCGAGCGCCTTGGCGTCCAGATCGCATAGCTTTGCCAACTCGTCGAGCGTGGAGGCCTTTTTCAAGTAGCCGCTTTCTATCGCGTTCTTTGGAGTAATGCGGGGCGCGAATAAGCCCCAAGGATAGTACTTGCGGTGGCTGCTATCGAAGATGGCCCAGGCGGGCACAGCGTCGCCCGCATACATCTTTTGGCCGAACTCCATGTAGCTGGTGGCTTCATTGGCGAAGCGTTGCGCCTTCTTGTTGACCACGATGCAATACGGTTTGCCGATGTCGTTGGGCGAGTGCATGCCGCCGCTCGAGCCGTCGGGATAGAAGGAGCACGCCAGCCAGAAGGTCTCGTCCATCAAGTCGATGGCCGCGCCGATGCGTTCGGCGGCCTGGATCATTTCACCCGTGTGGCCGGGGCTGACCTGAGTCCAATCCGTGGAAACGGGTGTTCGCGCCTGGTATTTCTTGCGCATCTCTTTACTGCGCGCGAAGCCGCCGGCGTTCAGCAGCACGCCCAGCCCGGCGCGCACACGGATGCGCTCGCCATTGCGCTCGGCAATGACACCGACGACGCGATTATTCTCCACGATGAAGTCCTTCACCGGGGTCTCGGTCCAGATCGGGATCTTCTGGCGCAGCACGATCTGATAGAGCCGCCCCTGCAGAGCATTGCCCGCCCCGCGAAGTTTCTTGCCGAGGAGCTTATTGAGCACCAGAACGCGATAGGCCACCTTCGCCATGAGGAGCTTACCCTTCAGCGTCTTGGAAGCCGTAAACATGTCCACAGATTCCGGGCTGGAGATCGGCATCATGCTGGTCAGCGGATGATGGGCGAGCTTCGGTCCCCACTCGCCGAGTTCATTCACGTCGAATAAGGGCGCGGCCAGCGAACGGCCGACAGCCAGGCCACCGGGGAAGTTGTCGTAGTAATCAGGCCAGTGGGCATGCTCGAACTTCATCCCCTTGCCCTCGAGGAAGCGGATCATCTCCGCGCCCTCGCGGATGAAGGCATCCCGGCGCGCGGAGGTGGAGGCGGGCCCTACGTTTCCAATGACGCTGTCGAGATAGGTTCGCGAGCGCTCATGCGAATCACCGGCGCCTTCGTCGTTGATGATGTGGTTATTGGGGATCCAGATCACGCCGCCGGAGAAGGCGCTTGTCCCCCCGATCATGGACTCCTTTTCGATGATGAGAACCCGCTTGCCGGCCTCGTTCATCACCAAGGCTGCTGGGGCCGAGCCCCCGCCGCTGCCGACGATGATGAAATCGTAGCTCTCTTCCTGGGCGGTCATGTTTTGCCTTTCTTATTCAATGAGCAGCCTGAATTTGCAGCGCCGCAGCAGCGGGTGAGCCACACGTCCGCTGCGAGCGCCGGCCAACTTCGAATCAGATCCGGGGCAGTTTGCTCAATAGCTTGCTAATGCGCGCCGCCGGAGGCGCGCAGCGCCTCCTGATTTCCGCGCAACGCAGCGGGCCCGGAGTCGAGGTCCAGGATTGGCCCGTCGAAATTGCCGGCGAGAATTTGCACGGATTTCGCCAGCTTGTCGGCGGGCACGCCTGCCAGGTAGCCGTCGATGATCCGTTGGTAATTGCTGATCAAGCCTTCCAAGTCCTTGCTCAACCGCATGAACTCGAAACCCTCGGAATGTAGGCCGACCTGCTGGCGCGGAATGTTCGAGTAATCCTGGCACGGGATCGGCGGGAACTGGTCGCTGTCATAGGGCAGCGTCACCGGCTTCATCGGGACCGGCGGCTCTTTGCCCTCCGGATACAGGGTGAGCGACCAGATCTCGAACAGGCAGGTCTCCGCACTCAGCGGCCGGATGCGGTACGACGCGAAACTGGAAAAGCACGGCAGCAGGAAATAGTGTGGGAAGAGAAATTCCACCGCATTGACGGGGTGACTGACAGCCACCGCGTTCAGGTCCGGCGTGGGCTCTCCGCGCGCGCGCCCCGCCTTGGTGATCTCCGCGTTGAGGATGCCGTACCAGGCGGGAATAGCCTGGGCCGGATCATCTGGAAGCTCCACTTCCCCCAGGGTCCGGGCGACCTCGAGGTCCTTGGCGTGGAACATGCCAGCCATGCCGGCGCTTATCATCTCCAGATGCTTGATGTGCGCGGCCACGTTCTCGCGCGTCGTGGCTCGCAGGTTGATGGGTGCGCCGATGCCCGATGTGCCCGGTCCGTACAAGAACTGGTAGACCGCCGGGTTGGCCGCCTGCAGCTGCGGATGAGTCCTCATGGTGTGGTAGCCTTCCATGAAAGCCTCCATGGCCAGCTTCCAGTTGGCCGGCAGCACGGTGGCGTACCACCATTCGCTGCGCATCTTGTCGATCTGGTATTGCTCCAAACGGTCGGCGAGCGGGCCAATGCACTCGCGGAACGAGGGCGCCTTGTCGTCGTAGTTGATGAACGCGGAGCCGCCCCAAACCTCGACGCGGCACCGCCGCAGCGCAAGATCCGCCTGATCGAGCTGGTGCTCGCTGAACTTGCTGCGTCCGTAGACGAAGGTGTTCTTACCCTCGATGTTCCAGCGCCAGCCGTGGAATGGGCAGATGAAACCCTGAACCGTGCAGTTGCCGTGGCCCTCAGCGAGCTTCACGCCGCGGTGGCGGCAGGCGTTGTGATACGCCTTTACTCCATCGCGCGTGCGCACGACGATCACCGACTTGCCGAGATTGGAATAATCCACCCAGTCGCCGACATTCGGAATCTGCTCGAGTCGGCACGCCATCTGCCATACATGCGGCCAGAGGCGCTCGCATTCGAGCTTGTAGAACTCCTCATCGTAGTAGCGTTGCGCGGGAATGCGCTCGGGGTCGAGGACGGGGAACGGCACCGATTGTTGGGTGCGAAAATCGTTTGGCATCGGACACCTCTTCATTGCGTCGCGCGAAGCCGTCGTCCGGCTTCAATTTGCGCACGTCGATCGACCACGTTTCCAGTTCAGTCGACGAACTCGGGAGCTCTCTCAACCAGGCCTTGATTTTGCCATAATTGTCATTCAGCGTGCGAATTTGCGCCCCCCAGCCGAGTGATTATCGTACAAATCCTGCATCGGCAAGCTTCTCCGTGGTCCCCTCGACCGCGAAGACGGCGAGCCGCAGCTGCCGGCAAAGTAGGCGCTCTCACCGGAATGAGCACGGGCGCGCCGTGCGGATGCACTCGTCTAGGCAAGAGAAGTGACATATTGTATGCCAATGGCGTCGCACGGTCTGCGATCGCGCTTCGGGGGCACGGTTGAATGGCGAGCAAAGCAAAAAAAACAACGCGTGTCGTCGTCAAAGAAAGAATTCTTTGCGAAGCGACGAGACTCTTCGGGGAACGGGGATTCGGCGGCGTGGCGCTTCGAGATATTGCCAAAGCCTGTGATATCCCGTTATCGACTCTCAGCTCGCACTTCCCGCGCAAACAAGATCTTCAAGAGGTGGTGTTCAAGCGGGCCGTCGAAATCGTCATTAAACGCGATCTGACCTCGAGGCTCGCGACTGGGAGCCCGAAGCAACGATTTAGACGCTACCTCGTCAACGTCGTTGAACTGTTTTTAAGCGATCTGCCGGAAATGAAGGTGATGGACAGGGAATTTCAGGAACTCGATAAGCGTTCGACATTCGACTTGATGGCTCGAACCTCCAGAGACCGGGTATCCATGGAATCGCAAAAGTTCATCGCGGATCTCGCTGAGAACACGAAATCCGACATTCTAGAATCGATATCCGCGGATCAGCTCATGCGCATGGTGTTCGCCGGTATTTATGGCATGGTGAAGTTGCGCCCTGTTTATCATCAGGTTACCCGGGGCAGGGTAGCCAGCAATGAGGCGCTCACGCACGATATCGTGCTCATGTTCGAGCGCATGTTGGGCATTTGATAGAGGCCGCAAACGACGCGGAACGGCCAATCTCACGTCCAGTACAGATAATCTCACTTGACAATTGGCGGCAAAACGTGGACAAATGTCCGTGTCAACATGGACATCTGTCCAACTTCGTCGTTTGTTTCAAGGAGACTCGATTTGCGCACCCTGACGTTAATTGCGGTGGCCATGATCATGGCCGGCGCCGCCGTCGCCGACACGGCCGGTTACAGCGCGACCGTCGCGCAGCCGCAGACCGCCAAAAAGGAATTCATCATCCACGGCAATTTGTTCCGTTGCGACGGTTCGACGTGCATTCTCGTCTCCCATCCAACCAATGACGCGGGCGATCTTACGACGTGTCGTGCATTGCAGCGCGAAGTCGGGACGTTGACTTCCTATGTCGCGGGTGGAAAGCCATTCGACTCCGACAGGCTCGCCAAATGTAACTCCCATGGTTGAGGAGTTGCTTCGGCCGCGCATTCTCCTCTAGCGCCCTCAGGGCAGGTATCGTCACGGTGAGTGCCTGTTAAGATGTCTGCTCCGGGGGATACCAGAGGCCTGGTCGCACCCGAGTTGCTGCCTGTGCTCGACCGCTTTGCCGAATTCGAGCTCAACGATGACACCCTGGCGTCGATGCGCGCCGCGGCGAGAGCGATGCCGCCGCCGCCGCTCTCTCCCGTAGCGCAAGCGGTGCGGTGCGAAGAGCAATTCATCCCAGGGCCGCGAGGTGCCCCCGATGTGCGGGTGCTGCTTTATACACCGCAGGCCAAGAACATCTCGCTTCGCCCGGCGTACCTCCAATTGCATGGGGGAGGCTTTGTGATGGGCGCACCGGAGATGAACGATGGCGCCAATCGTATGCTTGCGGCCGGGCTCGATTGCATCCTCGTCTCGGTCGATTACCGGTTGGCGCCCGAAACGCATTTTCCGGGCGCGGTTGAGGACGCCTATGCCGCACTGCTTTGGCTCCATCGAGAAGCCAAGGCGTTAGGTATCGATCACGCTCGAATTGCGATCGGAGGGCAGAGTGCCGGCGCCGGGCATGCCGCGGTGCTCGCGCTGCGCGCGCGCGATCGCGGCGAGGTTCCCCTCTGCTTGCAGATGCTCGACTCGCCGATGATCGATGACCGCACCGGCAGCACGGCCGATCCCCATCCTTACTGCGGTGAATTCGCTTGGACGCCGGCCAAGAACCGCTTTGGCTGGCGGGCGCTGCTTGGTGCGGAGCCCGGCGGCCCCGAGATACCGGCCGAGGCCGTACCGGCGCGAGTTTCGGATCTGAGCAAGCTGCCGCCGGCATTCATTCTCGTCGGTTCGCTCGATTTATTTCTCGAGGAGAATATGGAATACGCGCGCCGGCTGATCCGTGCCGGCGTGCCGACGGAATTGCATATTATCCCAGGCGCGTTTCACGGCTTCACCTCAGTCGGCGGCGAGGCCCCGCAGGCCCACCTGGCGCTCACCCTGAAAAATGCTGCCCTTGCCCGGGCTTTTGCGTGCGTTCCGTTCGATCAGTGAGAAAGCACACGGCGACTCATCTCGATCGTGTAGCGCAGATGGTCGTCATGGCCGGAGGGTGCAGGCGCAAAGGAGATGAATCCGTCGGTAGCGCGGATGGCATCCATCTGTTCGTCGATCTGCTCCATGGACCATGTGCCCCTGCACGTGCCTCGCGTTTCGGCGACAAAGGCTCTTGCGATCCGGCCGCTCACGGAGATCAACATTTCACCGGTGATCGAGCAGGACTCATGCGCGAGCCACCCGACCGCGTGCGCAACCGTGTCCGGCGACAGGGTCGGGGGAAGACCTGTGGTGTCGTGTCCTTCGGCCATTCGCGTCACGGCGCCGGGAAGAATGGCATTGCACTTCACGCCTTCCGCAGCTCCCTCGAGCGCGACCACATGGGATAATCCGATCACGCCCGCTTTGGCCGCGGCATAATTCGCCCGGTGAGGCCTGCCATACAAACCCACATCCGACGCAGTCAGAACCACGCGGCCATATCCGGACTTGCACATCAGCGGGAAGGCCGGGCGCACCACGTGAAATGCTCCGCGAAGTCCAGCGCCGTTTCGATAATCGCCTTGCCGCCCTCACGCGTAGCCACCGACTCCGTGCAGACAACGGCTTCGCCTCGGGCTGCCTTTATGGTTTGTGCTACCTCTTCTGCGGGACTCGCCTGGAAACCGGTGCCTTGCAGGCTGGCGCCCGTATCATTGACGACGACTCTCGCTCCCCGTGAGGCGAGCAGCAGGGCGTAAGAGCGCCCGAGTCCTCTGCCGGCGCCCGTGATGACGGCGACCCGATCGTCGAATCTCAATTCCGGCATTGGAGCGTCCCCTTCGTCGCGATTCGTTCTGCAACTCGCTCGAATTCGCGAGCTCACGTCTACAATGGCTTGCAAGCAAACCACTATCCACTGAGCAGGAATACATGTCCAGATCGAAGTACGAGGCCGACAACCCGTTGATTTTTCCTCATGCCGAAGCGCCGGCGCCCGGCGAAATTCGCGACATAACGCCGAACGTGGGTTGGCTGTCCATGCCGATACCTACGCTGCCCTCGCATATCAACCTATGGATTCTGAGGGATAACGACGGCGTCACGCTGGTGGATACCGGCATGGCAACGGCGGAGGCGAAATCAATCTGGGAGCGGCTGTTGACCGGCCCGCTGAAAGGTCAGACCGTGCGACGCATACTTTGCACGCACCATCATCCCGATCACATGGGCCTCGCCGGCTGGCTGGTGGAGCGTACGGGCGCACCTTTGTACGCTACCGCCGGCGAGTGGCAGGCGGGTCGCGCCTGGGGGGCGAGGAGTGAAGAGGGTATGGCCCGGCACGTTACCGCCGCATTTTCGCGCGCCAATCTACCTCCCGAATTGGTGCGCGAATATATCGACCTGAACATGAAGTACAGCGGCCTTTTCGCTATTCCGCAAGATAGCGAGCCGCTCGATCCGAACGCCCCGCTGGAAGCAGCAGGCACGTCTTGGAACATCCTGGTCGGGCGCGGGCACTCGCCCGAACTCGTGGCGCTGCATTCGCCGGAGCTGGGTGTGCTGATCTCGTCCGATCAAATACTGCCAGGCATACTGCCGAGCGTCGGCGCGTCCATTTACAAGCCGAGTGCTGAAGAAGATCCGCTATCCCAGTATTTGGCCTCGGTCCTGCCGTTCCGGAGCCTGCCGGAGGACACCCTGGTTCTTCCTTCACATAATCTTCCCTTCTATGGCGTGCGATCCCGGGTGGACAGTATCGCCGGCCATCACAGGGCGCGGCTCGACATTGCCCGCACGGCCTGCGCCGACGGCGCCACCGCCGCAGAGGTGTTGGCCGCCTTATTCCGGCGCAAGCTGAACAGCAGGCAGATGATCTTGGGCCTGACGGAGGTGTTGGCCCGACTGAATCATCTCGTCGGTATCGGACAAGTCGTCCGAGATTCACGTTCCGAAGTCGATATTTACCGCTGCGTTTGACGTCAAGCAGATTGTCCGCGGAAGTTCAGCTCGACCTTCACGCCGTCCGGATCGCGAACGACAATCTGGTGGAGCTCGAATTCGGGAAGTGCGTTCTCGCGGAAGGGAACACCGACCTTGCTCAAGTGAGCCCGCATGCCGGGAATGTCGGTGGCCTCGAGGGCAAAGTGATCGAGGATTCCCGTGGTGTCGGGGGCTTGCTGCGCGCGGCGGGCGACCACATGCACGAACGGATGGCCGCTCAACAAGAGCCATGCCCCCGTATATCCGCGGCCTTCCATCTTCTTCACGCCGAAGCCGAGAACATCGCTATAGAACGCGCAGGTCCTGTCGAGATCGGTGGAGTTAATGGTGATGTGGTCGATCTTGTGAAGCGGCATGGCGACCTCCCCTTACCGAAGCATACGAACGGTGCTGGCCCGGCGCCAGCACTATTTCATACGTGATCGAGGCTTGATGCAATGCAGGAACCGCAGAAACGGCCGCGAATTGTAAGTATAATTTGCTGGGCAACCGCCAAATTCGAGAACGGAGACAGAATTCATGTCAATTCGCGCGAATCAAGAACCCGGGACAGCCGAAATAGATCTGAGCGACGTTAAGCCTCGGGTCGGACAGCTCGTCGGCGGCGGCCAGCTTTTGGAGCCGTGCACGGCTTTGGATATTCGCCGTTGGGTGATGGGGTTGGATTACCCGAATCCGATCCATTGGGATGAGGAATTCGCCCGTGGTTCCAAGTTCGGGGGCATCGTGGCGCCGCAGACGATGTGCGTGTGCTTGGATTGGGGTGACGGCGTCTCGCCGTCTCTCGTCGGCCACATACCGAATTCCCACATGCTTTTCGGCGGCGAGGAGTGGTGGTTCTACGGACACACGATCCGTCCCGGCGATCAATTGTTCCAAGAGCGCCGTTTTCATGACTACAAACATGTGGACACCAAGTTTGCCGGCCCATCGCTGATTACGCGCGGTGATACCATCCACCGCAATCAGAACGGCACGCTCGTTGCCAAGGAACGAGCAACCTCGGTGCGCTATCTAGTTGCCGAGGCCGAGAAGCGCAAGATGTACGAGACCAATCCGACGAAAGCTCCCGTCTGGACGCCGGAGGAGTTGAAGAAGATCGCGAAGATTCGTCGCGATTGGATTCTCTCCGGCCGCCAGGGAACCTCGCCGCGTTTTGAGGAAATAGCCGTCGGCGACAAGCTACCGCGTCGCGTGATTGGTCCGCATACGCTGACGACGTTCGCGAGCGAATGGCGTGGATTCCCCTTCACCACGTGGGGTGCTTATAAATGGGTAGGGCCGCCCGGCGTGAAGGACGCGTGGATCAATCAAAATTCCGGCTTCACATTGCCGGTGGATTACGAAGAGGCAAAGATCGATCCGCGCGTGATCGATGGCTTGTATTCGGGCCCGGCGTCCGGCCACGTCAATACCTCGGCCGGTGCGCAACTCGGCCTTCCACGCGCTTACGGCTATGGCACGTCCATGGGTGCTTGGCCCATCGATTATCTCGCCTACTGGGCCGGTCACGATGGTCTGGTGCGGCACTCGAAGATGTCATTCCGTACGCCGGTGTTCGAAGGCGATGTGACGTACGTGGATGGCGAAGTCACGGCTAAGCAGACTGATTCGGTGTGGGGTGGGGCGCTCGTGACCATCAAGGTCCAACTGACCAACCAAGAAGGCGCCCTGAGCGTCTCCGGCGAGGCCGAGGTGGAGGTTCCGATTTAGCTGCCTTTCGCGCGAGGGGCCCGTTGCTCGGGACTACCATCGTGCACACAAGGCGGGTACAGTAGGGCTCTATCGCCCAATCTCGTCTGCAGCATGCCCCTTCCCCCTCCCACCGTCGAGCGCACGTCCTCTCACACGCGCCGGATCGTCTGCGAAGGCTTCGAGCGCGCAGATGGGCTTTACGATGTCGACGGATGGTTGACGGACGTCAAGGGGTTCACCTTTGTAACGCCGATCCGCGGCGAGCTGCCCGCGGGCGAATTCCAGCATGGTCTTGGTATGCGGGTCACCATCGACCCCGACTTCATGATCAAGAATGTGATTACTGTCATGGATGCGACGCCGTCGAAGCATTGCTTGGGCGCTGCACCGAACTTCGCCAGGTTGATCGGGCTCAAGCTGGTCCCAGGGTTCAACCGCACGGCTCGAACGGTCCTCGATGGGACCCTCGGTTGCACGCATCTGATCGATCTGCTGGGGCCGATGGCGACAACGGCTCATCAGACTATTTGGGCCAAGAGGTTCCGGCCTGCGACCGGAGCGTCGGGCGACGATAAGTCGCCGCCGCCGATCGTGAACAGCTGCCGCGGCTGGGCGGAAGATGGGGTGCTGGTGGGCACTGCATATCCGCAATTCTATACCGGGCCTGCCTTCTCTCTTCCCGAGCGCTGAGAGCCGCCGTGCTGCAAATCCGCATCGTGCCGGTGACGATGTTGCAGCAAAATTGCTCCCTCCTGTGGGACGCCGCCACGAAGCATGCCGCCTTGGTGGACCCGGGCGGCGATGTCGAAAAATTGATGGGCGCGCTCTCCCACTTCGATTTGAAGCTGACGCGCATCTGGCTCACGCATGGCCATGCGGACCATGCCGGCGCTGCCGCCGAGCTGCGCGAGCGCACGGGAGTGGCGGTCGAAGGGCCGCACGGGGACGACCAATTCTGGCTCGACCAGATTGAAGAAGGCTCGCGCCGTTACGGCCTCAAGGGCCTTCGTAACGTCACGCCCGACCGCTATCTGAAAGAGGGCGATCAGCTGGAATTCGAGGGCGCGAGGTTCGATGTCTTGCACACGCCGGGGCATACGCCCGGCCATGTCGTGATTCACAGCAAGGCTGCGAAAATCGCCTTCGTGGGCGATGTGCTCTTCGCCGGTTCGATCGGCCGCACCGATTT
>Ga0302326_10004458_pt1 | contig 32420 bp, 27 predicted proteins | sample Palsa_T0_3_FD_202264 | JGI IMG/M metagenome (GOLD analysis project Ga0302326, IMG submission 202264) | Peat permafrost microbial communities from Stordalen Mire near Abisko, Sweden - Palsa_T0_3 | ecosystem: Environmental > Terrestrial > Soil > Palsa > Peat permafrost | place: Sweden: Abisko...
TCGTGATCGAGATCGTAGGCGGCGCCGCGCAGATGGTCGGCCGACTTGCCCTTGGAGAAGGCGCAGAAGGCGCAGCGGTAAGAGCAGACATTGGTGTAGTTGATGTTGCGGTTCACCACATAGGTGACGGTGTCGCCCACCGCGCGAGCGCGCAGGCGGTCGGCGGCGTCGCAGACCTGGTCGTAATCCGCGCCGCGCGCCGCGAACAGGGCAACGATCTCCTCCTGCGCGAGCGGCACCGCGCCCTCCGCTTTCGCGATGATGCGATCGAGAAGAACGCGCGGCGATCCGACTGCGGGCTTTGGCACCACAGGTTTGGGCACCACAGGTTTCGGCACCACAGGTTTCGGCAATGCGGTGGCCGGCACCGCCGCCTGCCCCGGCGACCACGCGTCGGCACGGGCGAACCCTTCCGCGTCGCTCGCCCGTATCACCGCCGTGTGGAGGGCGGCATCGAGCCACCGCGTCCGGTCGCGGACATAGGCGGGGTAGAGTGGAAGCCGCTGCACCAACACGCGCCCGCGCGCCGCGAGCGCTGCGGCCAGCGCGTCCACATGGGGCCACGGCGCCTCCGGATTGACGAAATCCGGCGTCACCGGCGAGATGCCGCCCCAGTCGTTGATGCCGGCGTCGATCGCTTCCGACAGCAGCCGCGGCGCAAGGTTGGGCGGCGTCTGCACATTCATGGCGCCGCCCAACACCAGGCGCGCGACGGCGAGCGTCCACAGGAGATCGTCGTCGGACGCGTCGGGATGGTCCGCCATGCGGGTGCCGGGCTTGGCGCGGAACGGCTGGATGATCACCTCCTGGATGTGGCCGCCGCCATTGCGTGCGCGCAGCGCCAGCAGCGCCTCGATGCGCTCGCGCCGAGTTTCGCCGATGCCGATGAGGAGCCCGGTCGTGAAGGGGATGCCGAGTTCTCCGGCCTGCTCGATCACGGCGAGCCGGACGGCGGGATCCTTGTCGGGGGAGCCGAAATGCACGCCGCCCCGCGCCGACAACCGGTCGGAAGAAGTCTCCAGCATCAGTCCCATCGAGGCGGCGACGGGGCGCAGTTTCGCCATGTCGTCGCGGCTCATGACGCCGGGATTGAGATGGGGCAGCAGCCCGGTTTCCTTCACGACCAGCGCAGCCATGGCGCCGAGATAGGAGAGCGTCGTCTCCTGGCCGAGCGCCGCGAGCGCCGCCCGTGCCGCCGGATAGCGCAGCTCCGGCTTGTCGCCCAGCGTGAACAGCGCCTCCGTGCATCCCGCCGCGGCCCCTGCCCGGGCCACCGCGAGCACCTCATCGGGCGACATGTAGGCGCCTTCGCCGCGGCGCGGCGGCATGGCGAAGGTGCAATAATGGCAGGCATCGCGGCACAGGTGGGTCAGGGGAATGAAGACCTTGCGCGAATAGGTCATGACGGCGCCGTGATGCGCATCGCGCAGCCCGGCTGCTTCGGCCATGAGGGCCGCTGTGTCGCGCCGCTCCGCGAGCGCGAGCGCGTCGGGTGGGGCCATGAGCGCGCCTTCGAGCGCGCCATCGACCGGACCTGCGGGGCGTCTGTCGTTCATTGCCGTCGTCCTGGTAATGGCCGCGCCGGCGACCCTGGTTCCGGAGGTATCGATACCGATACCAGCTATGGAATTCGAAATCCGTCAAGCGTGGCCATATCAACGCGATTGGGACCTATGCAACGCGAACGGTCGGCAGGCGTTGAACCGGCGGCGCGCTGTAGCCTCGGGGGCCCGAATGCGGTAGGCCGATGCGGCCCGGCGCGCCACCGGACCCCTGCCCCGGCGCGGATGCGCCGCGTGGACATCCGAAAGAACCGTCATGACCGAGTATCGAAATGCCAAGCCCCGCCTGCGCTCGCGGCTGTGGTTCGACAACCCCGACAATCCCGGCATGACCGCGCTCTATCTCGAGCGCTATCTCAATTACGGCCTGACCCAGGCGGAACTCACCTCGGGAAGGCCGATCATCGCCATTGCGCAGACCGGCTCCGACCTCTCGCCCTGCAATCGCCACCACATCGAGCTCGCCAAGCGGGTGCGCGAGGGCATTCGCGACGCCGGCGGCGTGGCGTTCGAATTTCCGGTGCACCCGATCCAGGAGACCGGCAAGCGGCCGACCGCGGCGCTCGACCGCAACCTCGCCTATCTCGGCCTGGTCGAACTCCTGTTCGGCTATCCCATCGACGGCGTCGTGCTCACCACCGGCTGCGACAAGACCACACCCGCCTGCCTGATGGCGGCGGCGACGGTCGACATTCCGGCCATCGTCTTGTCCGGCGGCCCCATGCTGAACGGCTGGCGCAATGGCGAGCGGGTCGGCTCGGGAACGGTGGTCTGGAAGGCGCGGGAGGAACAGGCGGCAGGCCGCATCGACTACAAGGAATTCCTCGACATCGTCGCAGCGTCGGCGCCGTCGAACGGCCATTGCAACACCATGGGCACGGCATCGACCATGAACGCGCTGGCGGAAGCGCTGGGCATGTCGCTGCCGGGCTGTGCGGCGATACCGGCGCCCTACCGCGAGCGCGCCCAGATCGCCTACGAGACCGGCCGGCGCGCAGTCGAGATCGTGCACGAGGACTTGAAGCCGTCCGACATCCTGACCCGCGAGGCGTTCGAGAACGCGATCGTCGCCTGCTCCGCCATCGGCGGATCGACCAACGCACCGATCCACATCAACGCGATCGCGCGGCATGTGGGCGTCGGCCTCACCATCGACGACTGGGAGCAGATCGGCTACGCCGTCCCCCTCCTCGTCAACATGCAGCCGGCGGGGAAATACCTGGGCGAGGAATACTACCGCGCCGGCGGGCTGCCGGCGGTGATGCGCGAACTCGCCGGCGCCGGCCGCATCCACGGCGACGCCCTCACGATCAACGGCAAGACCATGGGCGAGAACGTCGCGACAGCTTCGGCATGCAACACCGACGTGATCCTGCCCTATGGCGAGCCGCTGAAACAGGCCGCCGGCTTCAAGGTGCTCAGGGGCAACCTGTTCGATTCCGCGATCATGAAGACGAGCGTGATCTCGCAGGAGTTCCGCCGCCGCTACCTCGCCGATCCCGGCGATCCCCAAGCGTTCGAAGGCCGCGCCGTCGTGTTCGAGGGACCGGAGGATTATCACCACCGCATCGACGATGCCTCCCTCGGCATCGACGAAGGCACCATCCTGGTGATCCGGGGCGTCGGCCCGATCGGCTATCCCGGCTCGGCCGAGGTCGTGAACATGCAGCCGCCTGCGGCGCTGATCAAGCGCGGCGTCACCGCACTGCCCTGCATCGGCGACGGAAGGCAATCCGGCACGTCGGGATCGCCCTCGATCCTCAATGCGTCCCCCGAGGCGGCGGCGGGCGGCGGCCTTGCGTTGTTGCGCACCGGCGACCGCATCAGGATCGACCTCGAGGCCGGCACCGCCGATATCCTGATTTCGGACGAAGAGCTGGCGCAGCGTCGCGCCGCGCTGGAGAAGGCCGGCGGCTTCAAATATCCGCCCAGCCAGACGCCGTGGCAGGAAATCCAGCGCGGCATGGTGGACCAGCTCGCCGACGGCATGGTCCTCAGGCCGGCGGTGAAATACCAGCGCGTCGCGCAGAAATTCGTGCCGCGGGATAATCATTGAGATGGGGGCTCCCCAGAATTCGATCAGGCCGCGTTAACGCGCCATAACGCCGGCAGGCTTCAATATAAATTTTCCATAAACTCCTGTTCGTCCTGGACGAATATTCGAAATTTAACTTGTCCGGTCCGGCCGCTCGGCTAAATTTGATGATGGGAGCGAGTGGATACGGTTCCGAATTCGGGGCAGGGCATAAATTTCGCCCGACAGCATGCACTTGCCATTTCTCAAGCTTCGTCGTCGTGGTTTCCGCTGCCGGTGCTCGGCAGCCCTGGGCCTAGGTCGTCGGCGATTGAATGCCGGCCGTTCGGAGTTTAGAGCGTGGGGGCGACTTGTGGCGGGTTTGAAATGCGGATCGTGAGCTGCACCGCGATTGCTGTACCACCGGCGGCCATTCGGGGCGGTCGGGTTGTCACGCCATTGGATGTCGTCGGCGCAGAACGAGCGAGGTCCGGTGCGTCTTTGGTTGGCGACCGGGGTCCGTCATCATGAATATCTCCGAGCCTTTCATCCAGCGGCCGGTCGCGACTTCGCTGCTGATGGCGGCGATCGGGTTCGTCGGACTCGTCGCTGTCCCGTTCCTTCCGGTCGCGCCCCTGCCGCAAGTCGACTTCCCGACGATTTCGGTGAATGCGACGCTGCAGGGCGCCAGCGCCGAGACGATGGCCGCTTCGGTCGCCGCACCTCTGGAACGCCAGTTCGGGCAGATCCCCGGCGTCACGCAGTTGACTTCGGTGAGCGCGCTGAACTCCACGTCGATCACGATACAATTCGAGCTCAACCGCAACATCGATTCCGCAGGTCAGGACGTCCAGGCGGCGATCACGGTTGCCGGCAGGACGCTGCCGCAGCAGATGTCGGTCCCGCCGAGCTACAAGAAGGTCAATCCCGCCGACTCGCCAATCATGATTCTCGCGGCGCGGTCCGACACATTGCCGCTCATTACCGTCAACGACTATGCCGACAATTTCATCGCACAGCAGGTCTCCCAGGTGCACGGTGTCGCCCAAGTCATCATCTTCGGCGAGCAGCATCCCGCGATCCGCGTTCAGGTCGACCCGGCCAAACTCGCCTCCAGCGGATTGACGCTGGAGGAAGTGCGCGGCACGCTCGTCAATGCAACCACGATTGCGGCGAAGGGCACCGTCAATACCGACAAGATGACCTTCACGATTGCGGCCAACGATCAGATCATCGACGCCGAGCCGTTCAACGATGCCATACTCGCCTACCGCAACGGCGGGCCGATCAGGGTTCGCGACGTCGGCCAGGCGGTCGCGGGCCCCACCGACCGCACCTTGGCGGCCTACCAGAACGGCAAACAGGGCATCATGCTGGTCGTATATAAGCAGCCCGGCGCCAACGTCATCGAGACGGTGGATCAGATCAAGGAGCAGCTGCCGCGGCTGACCAGGAACATTCCACCCGCCATCGACGTCTCGATCCTGCAAGACCGCACCAAGACGATCCGCGCTTCGGTGGAGGACGTCGAGTTCACCCTGATGCTGACCATCGTGCTGGTGGTTCTGGTCATATTGCTGTTCCTGCGCAACTTCTGGGCGACGCTCATTCCGGGCATCACGGTGCCGCTGGCGCTGCTCGGCTCGTTCGCGGCGATGTATCTGCTCAATTTCAGTCTCGACAACCTCTCGCTGATGGCGCTCACCATCTCGGTCGGCTTCGTCGTCGACGACGCCATCGTCGTGGTGGAGAACATCCATCGCCACATTGAGGCAGGCGAGGCCCCGATGGACGCCGCGCTCAAAGGCTCCAGCGAAATCGGCTTCACGGTATTGTCGATCAGCTTCTCGCTGATCGCCGTGTTCATCCCGTTGCTGCTGATGGGAGGCATCATCGGGCGGCTGTTCCGCGAATTCGCCCTGACGGTCACCGCCTCGATCGCGGTTTCGGCGCTGGTCTCGCTGACGCTCGCGCCCATGCTGTGCGCGCGTTTCATGCGGCCCGAATCGCACCATCACGGCGCGGTCTACCGGGCCATCGAAGCCGTCTTCGACGCGATGCTGTCGTTCTATCGGCGCACGCTCGACATAGTGCTGCGCCATCAGGCGATCACCCTCGCGGTGTTTTTCGTCACCATGGCGCTGACCGGCGTCATGATGGTCAACATGCCGAAAGGGTTCTTCCCGATCCAGGACATCGGTCTCATCAACGGCATATCGGAGGGCTCCCAGGATATCTCGCCGCAGGAGATGATGCGCCTGCAGCGCGAGATCGATCAGGTCATGCTCGCTGACCCGGCCGTGGAAGGGGTGGCCTCGCAGGTCGGTTCGAGCTACGGTCAAACTTCGAACGTCGGACGTTTCAACGTCGTCCTCAAGCCGCGCGAAGAGCGCGATCTCGACGCCTCGCAGGTCATCGACCGCCTGCGCCCGCAACTCGCCAAGGTCACCGGAGTGACGGCGTATCTCCAGCCCGCGCAGGACATCACCGTCGGCGGCCGCATCGCCCGCGCCGCATTCCAGTACACGCTCCAGGACCCGAACATCGCCGAGCTCACCGAATGGTCAGGCAAGATGCTCGCCAAAATGAAGACCCTGCCGGAGATCGTGGACGTCGGGACCGACCTCCTGTCCAGCTCGCCGCAGCTCAAGGTCACCATCAATCGCGACCAAGCCTCGCGGTTCGGGATTTCCGCGCAGGTGATCGACGATACGCTCAACGATGCCTATGGGCAGCGCCAGATCACCCAGTATTTCACCCAGCTCAACACCTACTGGGTCATCCTGGAAATTCTGCCTGATCTGCAGACCAGCCTGGAGTCGCTCGATCACATCTACGTCAAATCGCCCCTCACCGGCGCCGCCGTGCCGCTCGGCGCGCTGGTCGACGTCGATTCCTACAAGATCGGGCCGCTGTCCATCAACCATCAAGGCCAGTTCCCGGCCGCGACTCTCACCTTCAACCTGCCCGCCGGCGTCGCGCTCGGCGAAGCGGTCGAGGCCATCACCAAGGCGGCGGGTGAGATCGGCATGCCCAATTCGGTGCTCGGCACGTTCCAGGGCAACGCCCAGGCGTTCCAATCGTCGCTGTCGAGCGAGCCGGCGCTGGTCGCGGCCGCGCTGGTCGTCGTCTACATCATCCTGGGCATGCTCTATGAGAGCTTCATCCATCCGCTGACCATCCTGTCGACGCTGCCGTCCGCCGGCATCGGGGCATTGCTCGCCCTCAGTCTCGGCCACATGGATCTCTCGGTGATCGGCATCATCGGCATCATCCTGCTGATCGGCATCGTCAAGAAGAACGGCATCATGATGGTCGACTTCGCCGTCGTGGCGGAACGCGAACGCAACATGCCGCCGCTGGCGGCGATCCGCGAAGCCTGCCTGCTGCGGTTCCGGCCGATCCTCATGACCACGGCGGCGGCCCTGCTCGCCGGCCTGCCGATGATGTTCGGTCACGGCACCGGCTCCGAGCTGCGCCGTCCGCTCGGCTACTCCATGGTGGGCGGCCTCGCGCTGAGCCAGTTGCTCACCCTCTACACGACGCCGGTGGTCTATCTCTACCTCGCCCGCCTGCAGGCCTGGATGCAGGCAAACCGGACCAAGCGCGCGCCGGAGATGGAAAGCGCCCAGATCATCGCAGCGGAGTGAACGCGCACCGCATCGCGAATTCTCATGACGAGCTTCATGACCGCGGGCAATCCCAATGAAGTCGCAAACGCCGCTGAAAAATGAGGAAAAAGGCCGCGTCCTGCCGTTCCGGCCCCGCGCGACGCGTTCCTGGAACGACAAGCTGCGGCTGCGGGATCAGCCGCGCTCTCCGGTCGCCGATCTCAGCAAATATTCACGTGGTCCCGAGGCGGACGATTACCGGCATCGGATGATGATGAATCTGTTCGCCTTCCTGGTGCTGTCGCTCATCGTCTATTGCGGCGTCTGGATCGCCGACAACATGGTGCAAAGGGCGAGGGACCAGGATTGCGTGCTGATCGGCCGGACCAATTGCGCGCCGATCCCGGTGCCCTTCGACGGACTATAATCGGATTGAAGCGTTCGAGACGCTCGAGCGGGCGATCCGGTGAACACAGACCGCGAGCGCTGGATTGCCGGAAAATGCACTAACGCCGCGACAACGACCGTTGGCGCAGGCCCGCGATCATCGCACGGAAGCCGCTGTCCGGGGCGGTGCTGCGACCGGCGCGGGCGCGGACGCGCTCGTGCACGAAGGCGAGTTTGGCGATCGCGGGCGGGCTGAGCACGAACGGATAGAGATCATGCAGCCCCATGCTGCGGTTGATCGAGTTGACGGCGAAGGTGAGCGGCAGCCAGGCGTCGATCAGGCGGCTCATGTCGCTGCCGAGGGGATTGAAGTCGATCCTCGCGCCCAGGCTCTGCGCCAGCTTCGGCTTGACGATGAGGCCGAAGGCATTGGCGGTTTCCAGCGTGTCCACCATGTGGAAATAGTGCGCCCAGGTCTCGGCGAAATCCTCCCAGGGGTGGGCGCTCGCATAGGCCGAGACGAACCGCTCCGGCCAGTCGGCGGGAGCGCCCCTGGCGTAATACTCCTGCAGCGCCCCGCCATAGTCGCGACGCTCGTCGCCGAACAGCTCGCGGAATTGTTCGAGGCTCGGTGAACCTGCGACCAGCCGGTTCCAGTAATAGTGCGCGATCTCGTGACGGAAATGGCCGAGCAGGGTGCGGTAGGGCTCGCCCATCTGGTGGCGGCGCCGCTCGCGCTCGGCGTCGTCGGCCTCGGCGAGGTTGATGGTGATGACGCCGTTGTCGTGCCCGGTGATCACCTGCGCCGCGCCGTTGGCGAGGAAATCGAAGGCGAGGCCGTCCGGGTCCTCCGCCCGGGTCGCGAGCGGCAATTTCAGCTTCAGGAGCGTGTAGAACAGCCGGTGCTTGGCGGTCTCCATGAGGCGCCAATGGGCGAGGTTGTCCGGCACCGTCAGGTCGGGGATCATGCGGTTGTGCCGGCATGCCGCGCAGAACTGTTCGGCGCTGTCGGCCGGGATCAGCCAATTGCAGACCCCATGCATCGCATTGGCGCAATAGCGGTAGCGCCGGCCCGGCGCCGCCAGCGCCGTCCACAGCCCGGCATCCTGCCACAGCGCCGTGACGGCCTCGCGCGCCGGCAGATAGCCCAGCGCGGACCCGCAGCTCTCACAGCGGGTGTTTTCGAAATAGAGCGGCTGGCCGCAATTCTGGCACTGGAACAGCTTCATGCGGTTTCCGTTGTCGGACCGGCAAAGATGGAGGCCCGCGACTATTTTCGCAATGGCGAAACGGAGATGGGGCGACGCTGCAAAGGCTCGACAAACGCTCCCGGTTGTGCTCGCCGTACAAATAAGCGCTCGACGGCCAGCCGGCTTCCAATTCCAGGCGGACGGCATTATCAGGCGAATGATGGTTACTCCACCCTTTCCTCGGAGCCGGAAACCGTCCATATCGCGGTACCCGCGGATGCCTGGTCGGAGCATGCGGATTCATCGCCGCTCGTCGCCGGCCGGATTTCGCTGCCGCTGCGTTCGCGATAAAGTCGGGTGTTCCGACAAACACGCGCCACAACGGCGATAAGGCAATCACACGTCTGGAGGGGTCCCATGGATGCAGTCACGCGTTGCGTCATCACTGCCGTCGCGGTCGTCGCGTTCGGCCAAACCGGCTTGAGCGGCCGCCTCGCCGCCCAGACTCCGGCGGCGCAGACCCGCGAGGTTCCGATGTTCGAACCGGACCCGTCATGGCCCAAGCTGCCGAGCAAATATGTGTGGGGCCAGGTGTCCAGCGTGTCGATCGACGACCACGGCAATGCCTGGATCCTGCAGCGGCCGAGCACCGTGCGCGCCGACCAGAAGGCTTTTGCCGCACCACCGGTGCTGGAATTCGACGAGGCCGGAAATTTCATCCAGGGCTGGGGCGGGCCCGGCGAGGGCTATGACTGGCCTGAAACCGAGCACGGCATCTATGTCGACCCCAAGGGTTTCGTCTGGCTCGGCGGCAACGGCAAGACCGACGATTTCCTGGTCAAGTTCACCAAGGACGGCAAGTTCGTCATGCAGATCGGCCACAAAGGCCAGAGCAAGGGCAACAAGGACACCGAGAACGTGAACCAGGCGGCGGACACCTTCGTCTATGCGCCGACCAACGAGCTGTTCGTCGCCGACGGCTATGGCAACCGGCGCGTGATCGTGTTCGACGCCGACACCGGCGCCTTCAAGCGGATGTGGGGCGCGTTCGGCAACCCGCCGCTCGACGACGTCCCGGCCAAGCCCAAGGTGCCGGAAAACCAGCGCATCCCCGCCAAGGAGGAAACCGGCCCGGGGCCATTGCAGTTCGAACGGCCGGTGCATGCGGCGCGGGTATCGAACGACGGGCTCGTCTATGTGTCCGACCGCGGCGGCAAGCGGGTGCAGGTGTTCACCCTCGACGGCAAGTTCGTGATGCAGAAGTTCATCGACCGCTATTGCGAAGCTCCGCATTGCGGCAACGGCCAGACGGTGGCGAGCACCGCCTTCTCCCCCGACCCCGAGCAAAAGTTCCTCTATGTCGCGAGCCGCAGCCCGGCGCGGCTGTGGATCCTCGACCGCAAGACGCTCGACCCGCTCGATTCGTTCGGCCGCAACGGCGTCGCGCCCGGAGAGTTCTACGTCATGCACCACATGAACGTGGACACCAAAGGCAACCTCTACGTCACCGAGGTCCAGGACGGCAAACGCATCCAGAAATTCGTCTTCAAGGGCATGAAGACGGTGCCGGTGAATTAGCGCTACGACCCTCGCCCGCCGGTGTCATGCCCCGCGAAAGCGGGGCATCCAGTACCCCCTGTGCCATCGGTGAAACTCACGCCGTGCGCAATCACAACGCTGTGGTTACTGGATCGCCCGGTCAAACCGGGCGATGACAACGACTGGCGTTGGGGACACGACGCTGCTCCAGCACCGCCGCGCGAGTTCACGGCGTCGCGTCACCGCATCAGGTCATCTTTATCGGGATCGCGCCGAGGAAGTCCTGCTTGCCGATGTCGACGCCGCAATGGCGCAGGATCGCGTAAGCGGCGGTGAGGTGGAAATAGAAGTTCGGCAGCATGAAATGGGTGAGGTAGTCGTCGCCCTTCATGTGACCCTTGTGGACCGGACCGAGCGGGAAAGTGATCTCGCGGGCGCCGGCGCCGTCGATCGCCTTGGGGTCCAGCGTCTTGATATAGGCGAGCGTCTTGGCGATGCGGGCCTTGAGATCTTCGATGCTCGCCTCGTTGTCCTCGAAGCGCGGCGGCTCGACGCCGGCGAGCCGGGACAAGCCGTTCTTGGCCTGGTCGCACGCGATCTGCACCTGGCGGGTGAGAGCGAACATGTCCGGCGCGAGCCGCGACTGCAGAAACACCGCCGGCTCGAACTTCTTGGCGCCGGCGTAGGCCACGGCCTTGTCGAGGACATTGGAGAGCGCGGCAAGGCCGATCTCGAACACCGGAATGGAGGCCTGAGACATCGAATACGGCATTGGACGTTTCCTTGGCTTGTTGAAAGGGTTTCGCCATCGCGGCGGAACATGCACACAATGGGCGCTTGATTCAATCGGGCTGCGTGCCGCCCGGGCGCCGGAAGACCTGCCCTGCGTTCGCGCCGGCCGGGCGAGAGGGCGTTTCTGCTTCACGAACGAGCGCGCGCAAGAAGGCGACGAATCGTCTAGGATAGGTGAGTTTCGCCCGCTTGCTTGGCGGTCGCGCCTGCGCAACAAGCAAGTGACCGCGGACACGCGGTCGGCTGTGGGTTGTCGGGCATTTACGACCATCGCGGCAAACATGGGAGCTCCAGGGATGAAACCGACCGGATGGACGCGCCTTTTCGGCGCTGCGGCTCTGAGCTTCGGGCTCACCGGCGCCGCACTGGCGCAAAGCACGGTGAAAGTCGGTGCCCTCTACCCGCTGAGCGGGGTAGCTGCGTCGGCCGGCGCCTACGCCAAAGCCGCCGTCGAAGTGGCCCTCGACATCATCAACAACGACCACCCGGAGCTGGGCGACCTCACGCTGGCCAAGGGCACCGGCTTGCCGGGTCTCGGCGGGGCCAAGGTCGAAGCCGTTTTCGCCGACAACCAAGGCTCGCCTGCCGCCGGCCAGAACCAGGCCATCCGCCTCATCACCGAGGAAAAGGTAGTCGCGATCAACGGCGCCTATCAGTCCGGGATCACCCTGACCGCCAGCGCCGCCGCCGAGCGTTACGGCATTCCGTTCCTCACCAGCGAGTCGGTCGCCGCCAGTCTCACCGAACGCGGCTTCAAATGGTTCTTCCGCACCACACCGATCGCGAGCGACTTCGCGCGCATCTACATGGGGTTTCTCAAGGACATGAAGGCGAAAGGGGCGAAGGTCGATTCGATCGCCATCGTCCATGAGAACACTGAATTCGGCACCTCGATCGCGAGCGTTGTTTCCGCGACGTTCAAGGCGAACGGACTCAACGTCGCCCAGGACATCCCCTATTCCGCCAACACCACGGACGTTCAGAGCCAAGTTCTCCAGCTCAAGGACAAGAAGCCGGACGTGGTGCTTTTCGTCAGCTATACGTCCGACGCCATCCTCTATGCCAAGACCATGAAATCGTTGGACTATAGGCCTCAGATCATGATGGCCGACGATGCCGGTTTCAACGATCCCGCCTTCATCGCGGCGGTGGGCGAAATCGTCCAGGGCGTATTCAACCGGGCGTCATGGGTCATCGGGCCGCCCGGCTCGGGCACCTATCTCGTCAACGAGATGTTCAAGAAGAAGTCCGGGGCGGATCTCGATGACACCTCGGCGCGCGTCCTGCAGGGCTTCCTCGTGCTCGTCGATGCCATAAATCGCGCGGGATCGACCGAGCCCGCCAAGATCCAGGCGGCGCTGCGGGCGACGGATCTGAAGCCGAACCAGCTGCTCCTCGGTTTCAAGGGCGTGAAATTCGACGAGAAGGGCCAGAACATCCTGGCGTCGGCTCTCGTCATGCAACTCCGGGACGGAAAGAACTATGTGCCGGTGTGGCCCAAGGATCAAGCAACAGCGGAGGCTGTGCTGCCTTACAAGGGCTGGTGAGTTGGCCTTTCCGCATCGTCGATCGATCCGAGGCGCGGCGCGATGTCCCTTACCCTCGTCCAGGTGATTGCCGGCGGGCTGCTCCTGGGCGCGGTCTACGCGCTGTTCTCCTCGGGCCTGACGCTGATCTGGGGCATGATGAACGTCATCAATTTCGCCCATGGCGATTTCGTGATGCTCGGCATGTACGTCGCCTTCCTGGTGTGGACGCTGATGGGCGCTGGCCCCGCCGCCGCGGTCCCGATCGCAGCATTGGTGCTCGCGACCCTCGGCATCGTCTGCTACTTCGCCCTCATCCGCCATGTCATGCGCGGGCCGATGCTGGCACAGATTCTCGGTACCTTCGGGCTGGCACTGCTGCTGCGCTATTCGGCGCTGTGGTATTTCGGCGCCAATTTCCGCACCCTACCGGAGAACCTGGTGGGCGGCACGCTGCAGTTCGGCACCATCCGCATTGAATCCTCACGGCTGCTCGCGGGCGTCGTCGCGCTCCTCGTCACCGCGGGCCTGCATCTCATCCTGACGCGCACCGCGCTCGGCAGCCGCATGCTGGCGGTGGCGGAAGACGCCGCCGCGGCGGAGTTGATGGGCATCAGGCCCGACCGCATGCAGGCGACCGCCTGGGCGCTCGCGGCGGGGGCGACCGGCATCGCCGGCGCGCTGATCGCGAATTTCTTCTACGTGGCGCCGACGGTGGGAGAGACGCTCGGCCTCGTCGCGTTCGTCACCGTCGCGCTCGGCGGCTTCGGCAGCGTGCCCGGCGCGCTGGTGGCGGGCCTGCTGATCGGGGTCGTCGAGTCGGTATCGGCGTATGCGATCGGCGCCGTCTACAAGGACATCGTCGTCTACGCCCTTTTCGTGCTCGCGCTGTGGCTGCGGCCGCAGGGATTGCTGGGCAAAGCCTGATGAAACGCATGGTGTGGCCCATGGTCGTGCCCGCTATCGCCCTCGCGCTCGCCGTCGCCCTCGCCTATCCGCTCGTGCTCACCACGCCGTTCCAGCAGCGGCTCGGCGCGCTGGTGTTGCTCTATGCCATCGGTGCATCGGCGTGGAACATCGTGGGCGGCTATGCCGGCCAGATCTCGGTCGGGCATGCCGTGTTCTTCGGCTGCGGCGCCTATGGCGCCCTCGCCTCTTATCAGCATCTCGGACTGCCACCGATCGCCGGCCTGCCGATCGGGGTCGCCGTGAGCGTGCTGATCGCCGCCATCATAGGGGTCCCGACGCTGCGCCTGTCCGGTCATTACTTCAGCATGGCGACCATCGCGGTCGCCGAACTGGTGCGGCTCGTGGTGTCGGACACCGAGTGGCTCGGCGGCGCCCAGGGGCTGAGCGGCCCGCCGGTGCCCCGCACCGTGCTCGACCTCTCCTTCATCTCGGCGGTGCCGTACTACTACCTGTTCCTCGCCGTGCTCGCCGCGGTGCTCGCGGTGACCTGGCAGATGGAGCGCAGCCGCATCGGTTTTTATCTGCGCGCCATCCGCGACAGCGAGCGCGCGGCGCGCTCGCTCGGGGTCGCGGCGCCGCGCTACAAGCTCTGCGCCTTCATGCTCAGCGCGGCCCTCACTGCTGTCGCTGGCGCGCTCTATGCGGTGATGTTCGGGTTCATCGATCCGGAATCCGGGCTCGGCATCCTCATCTCCGTCAAGATGCTGATCATGGCCGCGCTGGGTGGCGCCGGGCTGCTGTTCGGTCCGCTGGTCGGCGCCGCGATCCTGGTGCCGCTGGAGGAAATCTCCAACAATCTGCTGGGCGGCAACGGGGCCGGCCTCACCTTCGTCGTTTATGGCGCGATCATCGTGGTGATCGCCCGCTTTCAGCCGGGCGGCATCCTCGGACCCATTACGGTCCTGCTGCGCCGGCACCAGGCTCCGCAGCGCGCCGCAAGCCCGCCCGTCGGGGCGTGAAGGGGCGGCCGTGCTGATCGAAGCCCGCGACATCACCAAGGCTTTCGGCAGCTTCAGGGCGGTGGACGGCGTGAACGTGGCTGTCGAGGCCGGCACCATCCTCGGGCTGATCGGCCCCAACGGCGCCGGCAAGTCGACCCTGTTCAATTGCCTCACCGGCGACATTTCGCCGACATCGGGCGCGGTACTCATCGAAGGCCAAGACGTGACGCGGCTGCCCCCCGAGGAGCGGGCGCGGCGCGGTCTCGCCCGCACCTTCCAGGTGCCGCAGACCTTCGCGCACATGACGGTGCTCGAGAACGTCATGATCGGTGCATTCCTGCACACCGGAAGGACGAAGGAAGCGGCCGCGAATGCCCGCGCGGTGATCGAGGATGTCGGCCTCGGTGCCGTCGCCGACGCGCCCGCCCGCAGCCTCGGCACGCCCGGACGCAAGCGGCTCGAAATCGCCCGCGCACTCGCGACCCGGCCCAAGGTGCTGCTCCTCGACGAGGCGATGGCGGGCCTGACACCCGCGGAGGTCCAGCGCGCCATTACGCTGATCCGCGCCATTCATGCCGGCGGCGTCACGCTGGTCATCGTCGAGCACATCATGGAGGTGATCCTGTCCCTCGCCGACCGGGTGGTGGTGCTGCACCAGGGCCGCGAGATCGCCCAGGGGACGCCGGCCGAAGTCACCGGGCATCCGGCCGTCATCGAGGCCTATCTCGGCAAGCGCGCCGCCGCCGCCGTCGCGGCCGCCGGCCGGAGCACGGCGGCGCGCGAGGCCTCGCCATGACCGCGCTGCTCGCGGTCGACCATCTCGAGGTGCGCTATGGCGACCTGATCGGGGTCGCCGACGTGTCGTTCACCGTGCCGGCCGGCGCCGTGGTCGCGCTGCTCGGCTCCAACGGCGCGGGAAAGACGACGACGCTCAACGCCATCGCCGGCCTGATCCCCGCCACCGGCGGGTCGATCGCGTTCGGCGCCGAGCGGATCGACGGCAGGCCGGCCTATGCGATCGTGCGCAAGGGGCTCGCGCTGTCGCCGGAAGGCTGGCGGCTGTTCGTGCAGCAGAGCGTGGAGAACAACCTGCTGCTGGGCGCGACCCCGCTGGCCGACCGGTCGCGCATCCCGGCGCTGCTGGAACGCGTCTATACGCTGTTTCCGAAGCTCGCGGAGCGGCGCCGCCAGCGCGCCGGCACCATGTCCGGCGGCGAGCGCCAGATGCTTGCGGTCGGCCGCGCGCTGATGAGCGAGCCGAAGCTCCTGATGCTGGACGAGCCGAGCCTCGGCCTCGCTCCGGCCGTCATCGAGACGATGTACGATGCGCTGGCGCGCCTGCACCGCGAAGGCCTGACCATCCTTCTCGCCGAGCAGGCGATCGAGATGGCGCTCGAAGTGGCGGACCATGCCTATGTGCTCCAGGTCGGCAGCAGCGTGCTGTCGGGTCCGGCCCGGCAGATCGCCGGGGATCCGGAGGTGCAGCGCATCTATCTCGGCGTCGGCGCTACGACATGATGCTGTGTGGCGCGCTCACGCCGAGCGAGACGGATTGACAATCGCGGGCGAGTTCGGATTGTGTGCGCGCGCACGTCCTACCGCACAGCCTTCATTCCAATCCTCGAAGGGAATCGCTCATGAAAGCAGCCGCTATCGTTCTCGGACTGATTCTTGCCGTCGTCGCGGTCGTCTACCTGGTGCAGCCGGCGGGTTCGCTGCCGAGCTTCTTCCCGGGCTTCGAAGCGGGATCGACGCAGATTCATGTCAAGCACGGGATCGCCTCCGCGGTGGCCGCGCTCGTTCTGTTCGGCGTCGGCTGGTGGGCCGGCCGCCGTTAGAGTTTAGATTCGCTATCCCTTCGAATTGAATCGGATAGCGGTCTAAAGCCCGAGTACCGCTTGAACCCGGTGCACCACCAAATCGCCATTGAGGAATTCAAGCACGGCCTGTTCCTGCGAGACCGGATCATCGCCGGCGACGACTGTAGCGACGGTCACATCGCAACGGCTATTGAAGGCGAGCGACAGCACCGATTTCGCCGATGGGCCGCCGACCTTATAGCCGCGGCTGCGGCCTTTCATCGAGTGCACCGTTATGGGCCGGCCGGGGCCGAGCGCCGATCTTTCGCTGCCGACGATGTCGACGTCGCCGACGCGATCGAGTTCCTCGTCGTCGGCCACTCCGGTTTGACAATTGCAGAAGCCGATTTTCGGTCGCAGATAGAGATTGACGTCAATCCCGCAATCGGCCGCCTTGCATTGAAAAGCCCATCCTCCTCCCCACTGGTCGATGGGGAACGGCCACGAGATTTCGGTCCAGACCGGCCGGTCGCGCGAAGACGTGCGGTGCGTATCCGGTTTTGCGGCGAGGAAAGCCGCGTAACCGCCAATTCCGGCGACGAGCGCAACTGCGGCGACGGTTACGGTCCGCTTCCTCATGATGGCTCTTCCGGCTGCTGCTGGCCTTGTCGAACGCGCCTAAAGCATGTCCCACTCACAAGGAATCGTCATGGCCGGGCTTGTCCCGGCCATCTCGATTGTTGAGGCACGAGCGCAAAGCATACCAAGCCGTACCCTGTTGATCGAGATCGCCGGGTCAAGCCCGGCGATGACGCCTGTGGGTTGCTCGCGCTCAGAACCAATTGGGTTTCGTAGGATCTGGCGGATACACCGGCACTGCCGGGACGAAGCCATTCCGGTTCGGCATTTCGACCTTCGGCAGACTCTTGGCGTCCATCACGTCGGTCTCCTGGACGATGCCGTTCCGATAGAGCAGAAATGCGACCAGCGAGTAGACTTCGTCATGGGTGAGCGATCCCGGCTTAGGGACGGGCATCGCCCGGTTGATATAGTCCCACGCGATCGTCGCATAGGGGTAGTAGGCTACACTGTCCTTTTCCTCAGCCTTGAAAGGGCCGCGAAAAGGCTTGCCGGGACTGCCCAGCACCAGACGCCGGAGCACCCCCTTTTCCCCATTGTGCCCGTGGCAGACCTCGCACCGGTTCGCAAAGATCACCGCGCCTTCCTTGGCCGTTCCGCTCCCGGCGGGAAGTCCCTGTCCCTGCGGGCCGATCATGAAGTCGAAGCTCTTGATTTCTTCCTGGCTCAGGGGCTTGCCCACGTTATAGGTGGGCGACTGCGCCGGCGCCGCCACAGCGGCCGCCAGGATCACTGCCGGCACGAGCAAGCTAAGAAGTGAACATCGCATCGTGTACGCTCCCATCGCGAGCCACGCTCCAGGGCTGCATGGCATTGAAATGAATGGCGCGGTTTGGTTTTTGCGCTTCCTCGCCACTGATGCCCCAGTGATCATACAGCTCCGCTCGCGACGGCTGAACTTCGCCCCGTTCATCCGTGCAACGCGACAACAGCGTCGCCTCCTGTCCGTCCCAAGCCCAGTCGAAAGTGAACCGGGTATGTGCCTTCGTATGCACCGGCGTCTGGAGCGTCGCTTCCTTCCAGCTCGCCCCGCCGTCGGTCGATACATCGACCTTGCTGACCTTGCCCCCACCGGACCAAGCCAAGCCGGTAATCTGGACATATCCCCGGCCCGGTATCGTCAGCCCTGCCGAAGGCCGCGTAATCACGGATTTCGGCCCCCACTCAAAATGGTACCAGCGCGATTTGTTGCCGATGTCGGCTCTCACGACGGAGTGATTCATGCTTTCGTTCCAGGTATGGTAGGGCTCGTCCACCACCTTGATATGGCTCAGGTACTTCACGTTGAAGGGCCCTTCCCAGCCGGGGACTATCATCCGGATCGGGTAACCTTGCTCGACACGCACCGGCTCGCCATTCTGGCCGTAGGCCACGAGACAGTCGTCCATGGCCTTTGCCAGCGGAACGGTGTGGCTGAACTTGCCAGGGTCCGCCCCTTCATAAACCAGCCAGCTCGCCCCTTTTTGCACGCCGGCCATGTTCAACAACACGGAAAGCGGCACTCCGGTCCATTCGCTGTTGCTGGCCATCCCGTGAATGAACTGGACCGGCGGCCCCATGTTCTGATTGCCCTGACTGTGGATCATGGGAGAGCTGTTGGCATGGCACTCCACGAAATGAACCCGCGATACGGAAGGCAGGCGCTTCAGATCGTCCATGCTGAAACTCAACGGACGGTCCACCATGCCGTGGATCGTAAGGCGATGCTCCTCTGCATCGATGTCGGGGAAATGGGAGGCGTGGTATTGCACGAAGTGAAGCGAGGCCGGGGTGATGATTCCACCATAATCCTGAATCGGCGTATAGTAGGTGATGTGATCGACGCTCATTCTCGCCCCGCGACGCAACAGTTCGCGGTGATCTTGGGCATCTTTGACAAGTGCTTCAGGCTTGGCTGCTTCAGGCTTGGCTGCTTCAGGCGGGGCCGACTGGCCTCTCGCGGCCCATTCTGCGCCTGCACCTGCGCCTGCGGCCACACCAGCCAGCGCTGCAGCGCTCTTCAGGAACCGCCTCCGGCCAGATCCATTGGAATCCATGATTGCCTCCCTTGTTCCCGAATTTTCGAGTTGAGCTTTGGCTTGGCCCACATGTCCTTGACTCTATAATGTTCAGCAAAAGCGTCAGTGTGTCAATTGGACCGTCCTTCTCGCAGGACGTCGCTCCCGCCTGCCGCAGGACGTTCCGTCAAACACCTGAAACAGATCGACCAGGACCACCGCGGAAACGACGGCACAGTCACGCTGCTGCCGATCACGGGCCGGATATGTAACGCGCTATCCCCTCCCGCTCGGTGGACGAAATCGCCTGCATGATGTTCATCATGTCTGCACTGTTTTTCCGCTCACCTTCGGCGTAGCGGCGCATCGTCTCGACCAGATATTCGTAGCTTTGGCCGGCCAGCCGCGGCGCCTGCGGGCCGCCGACGAAGTTCTGCTGATGACAAACCTGGCAAACGGCCACCAAGGCGGGCGGCGACGCGGCGGCGGCCCGGGAGACTCGCGCCGGCCAGTTCTTTTTCGCGAAATAAGCCGCCGCGGCCGCCTGTTCCGACTGCGTGAGGGCCGTCGCCATCCACGACATGACCTCGCTGGCGCGATCTCCGCTCTGGAAGTCACGCATCTGCTTCAGGAGAAAAGCTTCCTGCTGGCCCCAGATGACCGGAGCGGCGGCACTTCTGGGGACGCCGTCCGCGCCGTGACACGTATTGCAAACCAGCAACTTGGCGCCGAGGATGGCCTTGGCCTCAGGGGCATTTCCCGGCGAGGCGACCGCGGGCACCTCATGTACTACTTCAGCGGCTTTTGCCGATACCGCCAGCGCGGCCAGAACGACCAGAACACCGAAAACAGTCGCAAGGCGATTGTTGATCATGTTTACGCTCCCATTGTTCGAGTGCCCGCGGTCCCGTGCGGCGACGATGCGCTGGAGCCGCCTGAAACATGCCGTAGTCAGGCCTGTGGCGCAAGATGACGCGGGATTCGGACGGTTGTGCACCGCGGCGGAAATTCCAGACGGTTCTTGCGCGTCATACGCTTCGCGTGACGACGTTTCAGAAATTCCGTTCCAGAAGGCGGCTCTCGTGGGCGAGAATTGACGTACTGATACGAGATCGCACCGTGAGATCGCGTTCATCATATCCTCCCGCCCGCTTGCGCCGCCTTGAGGACCGCGCGGACGATCCGGTTATGGGTCCCGCAGCGGCACAAATTGCCGGCAAGCGCCAGCCGGACCTCGGCCTCACTCGGCTGCTGGATGCGGTCGAGCAGCGCTTTGGCCAACATGATCACGCCGGGGATGCAGTAGCCGCACTGCGCCGCCTGCTCCGCGATGAAAGCGGCCTGCAGCGGGTGCGGCCGCTCGACGGTACCGAGGCCTTCGAGCGTGGTGATCTCCGATTGCCCGATCGTGCCGATCGGCGTGACGCAGGAGTGCACCGGGGCGCCGTCGACGAGCACCGTGCAGGCGCCGCATTGGCTGAGCCCGCAGCCGAACTTGGCGGCGTTGAGGCCGAGATCGTTGCGCAGCACGTAGAGCAGCGGCGTGTCCGGCTCGGCCGCCACGCTGTGCACCGCGCCGTTCACCTTGAGGCTGACAGCCATGACGCAAAACTCCACTCAAGGCACCATGAACCACAGGCTCTTTCCCGGCAACGGCCTCGGCGGCCGTCGTCGCTCAGGGCCGGCCAAACCCGTGAGGGCTATTTCCGCACCAGCGGCCCCAAAAAATCTACTTTGCATGGGGTTGTAAAATGGATCCCTACCTCCGGTGCGCTTTTGGACACGGGCCGGACCGGTTTGCCTGAAACCCGACCGCGGCCTACCGCACATCACCGCACCGGCCGGGTCGGATCCGCGCCGCCGCCCGACGCCGCCGCGATCTCCTGCTTGGTCATCTTGTTGGCGCCGTCGATGATCTTGAGGAAGGCGCGGGTGGCGTCCTCGAGCCCCCAGGCCGGAACCAGCTCGGCGGTGTCGAGCGTGGTGTGATAGATGACGTGATCGATGATGTGGAAGCTCGGCGCCTTCATGTGGATTTGCGACAGCTCGCCGCCGGGAGATACTTCCGACTTGTGATAGGTGGCGACGCCGAACTCCCGCAACGAATCCCGCACCAGCATCCGCAGCGCGTCGCTGCCGCCGACGTACCAGCGCCGCGCGCTCACTTCGTTCGCGGTCATAAGGCCGGCATCGAGATTGTAGAGCAGCGTCTGCGACGGATGCTCCGAATTGACGATCAGCGCCACCTTGCTCCAATCGTAATTGTCGCGCACCCAGCGGATGCCTGCCGAGCCGTGGTGATGATCCGCCGTCGTCAGGAACACCAGCGTGCGCGGCCGCTGCGCCGGCGCGAGGGCGCCGTAGTGTCGTGCGATGTCGAGCATCATGGCGATGCCGGAGGCGTTGTCCATCGCGCCCTCGAAGAAGGCGTCGGTGTGGGCCATGATCAGAATCTGTTCCTCGCTCGCACCCGGCAGCACGCCCCAGACATTGCCGGTCGTGACGCCCTCGCGCTCCTCGGTATCGAGCCGGAGGTGAACCTCGACTTCGACATCGGCGTCGAGCCGGTCGCGAATCAGATTGGCGTCGTCGGGGGTGATGGTGATGGTGGGCGCGCGGGCCCCGACCGCGCCTTCGGGCTCCGACTGGGAATCGCCGGGAAAACCCATCTCGACCAGGATCATGGCGGCGCCGGCTTCGTCGGCGCGCTTGACCGCGCCGCTCCAATCGGCGGAGTGATCGCGCCCGCCGGGTGTCGCGATCGAGTAGATCATCACCGCCTTGCCGGCGACGTCGCGGCCGCGGAAATCGGCGGCGGTGCCGAGGCCGACCCAGACCACCGGTGCTGTCACGCCGCCCTTGGTCCCCGGCGATTCCGTGATCGGGAACGCGCTCTCGAGCGGGATGGTCTTGCCGCCGGCCGTGAACTCCGCCGACCACGCGGTCGGGTACCACAGCCGCTTGATGGCGATCTGCTGGCGCCGCACGTCCTGCATGCCGAGCGCCTTGAACCGGCTCATCACCCAATCCTGCGTCATGCGGTCGTAAGGCGTGCCGGGAATGCGGCCCCAATACTGGTTGCCGTCATCGCGGCTCTTGCGCGAGATGGCGGTGATCTCGCCGATGGTCGTCTTGATCTTCATCGCGTCGACATCGGCGTAGGCCGCCTCCCCCGGCGGCAGCGGGAAACGGATGTAATCCTCGTCCGCGATGTAGAGGTCCTTGCCGTCCTTGGGCAGGCCCAGCGTGCGTCCGAAACGGCCGGTCGGCCGCGACAGCGTGGCCGGCACCCGCGCCGCGGTCTGCGCCGCCGCGGGCGCCGGTGCGGTCTGCGCGGAGCCTGGTCCGGCCGAGAGGGCGAGAAGCACCATCGCGAGGGCGCATGGGCTGTCGGGTTTCATCGAGTTCCTCCTTGGGCCAGCCCGCGCTTTCGCGCTCCCACAGCCGCGCCCGCGCGAGCGTCTTTGGGCAAGGCCGCCCAAGGACGCTCCGGGTGGAAATCCACGTCAGCCGGCGCGGCTGGGTGCGCTACTTGTAGAAATCGATCCTCGCCTCGCGGAACCAGACGAAATTCGTCGGCGCGACCGAGATCGGCCCGTTGATGCCGAACACCGCGACCTGGAATTTGTCCCCGGCCTTGACCGCATCGGCGAGCACGACGCGATTGGGCATGTTGAGGCCCTGGATCGTGGCCGGGCTCGGATAGCCGCTGCGGCGCGGCATCTGCCCGTTGACCCAGACTTCCGCATAATCGTCCACATAGGCGGTGAACACCGCCTTGGCGCCCGCCGTCTCGAAGTCGCCGATCTTTGCCGGGATGGTCAGGTTCGCGCGGTACCAGATGAACGACACCTTGCCGGCGCCGCGGCGCGCGGCGAGCCCCTTGGCGTCGGTCACCGGCCAGGCGGAATCGTCATAGCCCGCTTCGCCGGCATGGGGACTGATGTCGTAGCCGGTCTTGTAGGCCGGCATGGTGTCCTTGATCGGCGCACTTTCGACGATCTTGGCTTCCATGGTCTTCCACTGCGCGCCGAACGCCGCCGATCCTTCCGCGGTCATGAGATCGACCGTGTAGGCGGGCACGAGAGACGGCGCGATCTGCGGCGCGGGCGGCGGCTGGGCCGGCGCCTGTGCGAGCGCCGATGTCGCGGTCATCGCGGGAAACGCAAGCACCGCGCATGCGGCCAGCCAATGAAGATCCTTCGTGCGCATCGATCCCTCCCTGTTGTTGTTTGCCGCCTGTCGAACGGCGGCGGAGCGGACTCTCGCACAAGGTCCCGGCACGGGCAACTGATGCGGACACGTCCGCTAGCTCACCGCGATGAACTTGCGCACCGCGTTTTTCAGCGTCTCGGCGCTTCGCTCCAGTCCTTTCAATTCATCGTCCGACATGTCCGGCCACAGCACCTCGATCACGCCTTGGCGGCCGACGACGCTCGGCAGGGACAGCGTGACGCCGTAGCGCGGGTTGTGCGAGCCGACCGGAAACACCGCGCGTTCGTCGCGCAGCACCACTTCGGCGACGCGCCCCGCGACCATGCCGATACCGTATTGGCTGGCGCCGATTCCCTCGATGATGGTGATGTTGGCGTAACGGACATCCTGCTCGACCGCACGGCGGAACTCTTCCAGCGCGATGTCGTGCTTTTTCAAGAGATCGGTGATCGGCATGCCGCCGATCCGCGCCGAGGACCACAGAAACACGCTCGAGGTGCCGTGCTCGCCGACCACGTTCGCCTCGACGCAGGCCGGGCTCACTCCGAGCCGCTCGGCGAGATGCACGCGAAAGCGCAGGCTGTCGAGATAGGTGCTGGTGCTCATCACGCGGTCATGGCCGGCGAGGTGGCGCGCGACCTCCACCAGCGGCTCCGGCGGATTGGTGGCGATCAGGATCACCGCGTCGGGCGCCACCTCGACCAGCCGCGGCACGATGTCCTCGAACACCCCGACATTGGTGTCGAGCAGGCGAAGCCGGCCGGCCGGATCGTTGCGGTCGGTGGCGCCGCCCGCCTTCTCGTTGATCCCCGCGGTGATGATCACGAGGCCGGCGCCGGCGAGGTCGTCGTAGTCGCCATCGGCGATGGTCACGATCGGCGACAGCGGCACGCCGTAATGCATGTCGGTCGCAACCGCCTTGGCCCGGGCGCGGTCCTTGTCGATCAGGACGACCTCGCGGGTGCGGGCACGTAGCGCGACCGCCATGGCCGTTGCCGCGCCGACTGCACCCACTCCGATGATGCCGAGCTTCATGACGTGCTCCTGTTGCCGCATGCGCCGTTCCCAATTCCACGAATACGACATCCGTCGCCGAGACAGCGCGCGCGCCCTACCGCTTCTGCGAGCGATAAATCAAGACGGCAGAGGCGATCGAACGTATTTCGCCATCTTTGTATATCCTGCGAGCCTCATCCTGATCTTTCGGTGTAGTGGCCCGGCTGACGACGATTTGAGTGAGCTTCTGATACAAGACTGCGCAGGTTGGCTGGACCTTTTGGGCGATGCCGACAGGATCGGATTTGCCATCATCCAGGCGGCCGACAGAACCCAAAACGCAATCATTGTATGCTGCCTCTGCGGCCTCTTTGTCAGCGACGCTCGGAGGATCATAATAATCTGTCAACGAGCAAGCAGCGACGATGAGCCCGGCGGCGGCGAGTGTGATTGCTGTCTGGTTCATCGACTTCGCTGATCAAGTTTTCGGTTCATCGAGCCTATCGATCGGCTTCCTGGCCAGGTCGCTTTTCTGCGGTTCCATCGTCCATCTTGCAGGTTCTGACTCCCTGGCTGCAACAGGATTTCGCGGGGCGCGGCGAATGCGCCAAATGAGAGAAATGAACCAGCGGAGCCCAAGGCGCGCCAGCGGTCGCGCATCCGACTCGGACATGCCCCCCGGACAGCTGCGGCACGCCGGTCGACGAGGCCGAAGCTGCGACAGCAAAACCGGTCGGATTCTCAGACGAGGGCCTTGTGAGGCCGAGATTGGAAAGCCGCCCCTATTCGTGAAGCAGCGTTCGCCAGTTTGAAGGCACCGCTTCGGCCGGTCCGGGCACCGGTTGATCCAACGGATGCGAGTGAGGGGCGTGAAGCTTCGGGCCGGCGAAGAACTCTCCAGTACGATAGTCGTAAAACCATCGCTCGCCCGGCTCGAAGCTCATGATTATCGGGTGACCCGTAGCCGCGTTATGTTTCGATGCATGCTGATTTGGTGAACTATCGCAGCAGCCGATGTGCCCGCATTCGGCGCATCTGCGAAGATGAAACCACCATCGGCCCGAAGCCAAGCATTCGACGCAACCCGTTCCGCTTGGCTCGACTGCCGGGTTGATACCGTCCCTCTCAGACGTCATAGGCTCCTATCCGTCCTCCGGAAACATCACGTCGCCGCAGTGTACGCGGCTACACCGATGCTTTCACGCGTCCTGCTGCTTAGCCGTAAGCGACGCCCGGGTTGCTTTGCCCAACTTCTATAATATAGCCATCAGGATCGCGAATGTAGCAGCGCGTCTCGCCGTACTTGGGCTTCGGCTCCGTGATGAACTCGGCTCCTCGGCTTCGCCAAAGTTTATAACACGCTTGAATATCTGCAACGCGGATATTCATAAAGCTGCTGACGGAATCGGGATCGGCGGGGACGCTGAGCGTTACCGTAGGTTTGTCGGGTGTCGGACCACCCCCGGGGTTGACAAGCAGCCACGTGTTCGCGATCTGGATGTACCCTGGCGCGCCGCTGCTGTCGCCTCTGCTCAGAACGCGACCTCCGAAGACCGTTTCGTAGAATCTAAGCGATCGCTCGACGTCGGCGACGGTGAGAAAATGTGCGACGGTAAACCCCTCCTGGGGCGGCATCTGATAGGTTTTCTGCTCGACTTGTACCTGGCTCATGGGCGACTCCAATTCGGACATGGCTTGATCGGCTCCCACAATGCGATTGTAGGCGGTTTTTCAGGGGCCGGTAAGGGCCGCCTTTCGACTTGTCGTTACAGCTGCCCCAACATTGCAACGCCGCACGTGGAACAAGGTCCCAATCGGTCAGACGGAATATTTGGCCAAGAATGCGAGAACAAGACTCGCGATGTCGTCGTTCTTCTCGTCCAGGGCGAAATGGCCGGCATCGAGCAGGTGGATTTCGCAGTCCGGCAGATCGCGTTTGAACGCCTCCGCACCGGGTACGATGAACGAGGGATCGTTCCGCCCCCAGACCACCAAAACCGGCGGCGCGCGCTCGCGCAACGACGCTTGCCACGCCGGGTAAGAAGCGACGTTTGTCCGGTAGTCGTAAAGCAGATCGGCCTGGATCTCGCGTTGGCCGGGTCGCGACAAGTGGGCGTACTCGTCGGTCCAGGTGTCCGGGTTATAGCGTTCGGGATGCGAGGTGCCGAGGGTGTGACGCTGTTCGGTCGCTGTGAGTGACACGAACGCATCGAACACTTCAGGATGCGCTTTCGGATCGGCCCAATATTGCGCAATGCCGGTCCACTTGGCGCCAAGGCCTTCCTTATAAGCATTGGCATTCTGGATGATAAGCGCTTGCAGCCGCTCGGGATGCGCCGAGATGAGGCGAAAGCCGACCGGCCCGCCATAGTCATGAAGGTAGAAGGTGTATTTGTTGATCTCGAGTTGCTCGAGAAAATCGTCGATCGTCTTGGCCAAATTATCGAAGGTGTACGCATACGACGATGGTAGCGGGGCGTCACTCTGACCAAATCCTGGAAAATCCGGTGCTATCAAATGATAGCGTGTTGCGAGCAAGGGGATGAACGTATCGAATTCGCGCGAGGACGAGGGGAACCCGTGCAGGAGCACGATCGTCGGCGCGTCCTTCGGGCCAGCTTCGCGATAGAAAACTCCCACACCACCAACCGTCACGCGGTGATAAGTCGTTGTCGCGGACGTCGAGTAAAGCACCGTCGTCTTCGCCTCCATCCGCTTGGCTCCGCCGCTTGAAGTTCGGCCGGTGCCGCAGGCGAGGCGCGCATCGAACGCGCCGCTCCAGCGGCAAGCCACGGCCGCACCCGTGGAAAATCAGCAGTCGCTCGACGAATATTCGATCTGCAACACTCAGGCGGTGGCAGCCGGTCTGGCCTTTTGCTTTACCGCCGCCATCAGCGTCTTCGCGGCCGGGCCGGAGGAAGCCGGATTCTGTCCTGTGATCAGCAAGCCGTCGCTGACCACGTGAACCCCCCAGTCGGCTACCTTCGAGAAGACGGCGCCCAGTTTCAACATCTCGTCTTCGACAAGGAAGGGCACAACTTCAGTGAGACCCATCTCTTCCTCCTCGCCGTTGGTGAAGCCGGTAACTTCCTTGCCTTGAACCAGAAACTTGCCGTCCATCCTCTTGACGTGATGCAGCGCCCCTGTGGAATGGCACACGATGCCGATTGGCTTGCCGGCAGCAATGAAGGACTCGATCAGTTTGATGGAATACTCGTCTTCGGCGAGATCCCACATCGGGCCGTGGCCACCCGGGTAGAAAACCGTGTCGAAGTCTTCTTGCTTGACGCTGTCGAGGCGAACGGTCTTATCGAGCTGAGCTTCCGCGGCTGCGTCCTTCTCGAACCGGATCGTGAGCTCGGTACGGGATTTGGGTTCGTCACTCTTGGGATCGAGCGGCGGCCGGCCGCCTTTGGGGGATGCGAGGGTGATCTCGACGCCGGCGTCCTTGAAAACGTAGTAGGGGGCTGCGAGCTCTTCGAGCCAGAATCCTGTCTTTCGCCCGGTGTTGCCCAGTTGGTCGTGGGATGTGATAACCATCAGCACTTTCATGAGTTTCTCCTTTGTCATCTCCATGCTGAAAATACGGCGAGGACGGCGGCTAGACCGTGCGCTCTACCTCGTCCGGACCATAGACCGGATTTCAGAGTTGGATTTTTTTGCCTACCGACGGCAGCCGCCGCCAATTGACAGGCAACGGCAAGTCCGGTGCGTCGCCGCTTTTTTTGGCACCCGAGTCAAGCAAGCCGGTTGACCGCTGATGGGAAGGCTACGCTTCGTTGGGGGGGCTGTCGATCAACTCGTCGATCACATGTCCGGCACCGGACATGCGTGACGTGACGTTACATCGTCGGCCCCGATAGCCCGCAACTTATGGTGTGGCGATGCCGTAAAATGCATCGATCGAATATTTTCCCGCGCCAGTAATGTACAACAGCAAGAAGCCTCCCATAATGCTGAGGTTCTTGTAAAAGCCGTCCATGCTATCGACTCGATCCGCAGCTTTCACCGTCCAATAGTGATGCCCAATGAGCGCAGTTCCCATCGTGTATAGAGCCATGAGCAAAGCCGCGGGACGCGTGAACGCGCCAACAGCGACCGCGAACGCAACCGGAAGCTCCATGACGGTCGATACGGCCGTAGCCAGTACCGGCATATGAAGGCCCTCATCCACCATTTGATTAACCGTGCCCGAAAGGTCCGTCAGCTTTCTCCAGCCGAAAATCAGGAATAGTGTCGCGAGAAGAATACGCGCGGCAAGAATGATCTCATCGTTGATACCGTTTATCATAACGCTACCCTCGCTGCCGACTTTCTGCTTTATTCAGATCGATCACAAGAAATCTCGAGGAATAGAGCGATCCCAATCGCGACGACACACTTCGTACGCGAAGGCCCGCAAACTTCCCTGCAGCGGGAAGGCGCTGCCGGTGGATGTCAGGCATATGCGTCACGACCCGGATTTGCCATTCGCCCCGCAAGCCCACTGCATGAACGCCGAGCGCCTTGAGGTCATCGGCGACTGAACTGTGCGTTCTGCGTTGAACAGCTTGTGATATCCTGACAGCATAAAGAATGCCCCAACCGCGATCCGGTTTAAGGTGATCGTAAGGTCGGCCCACCCGATACCAACGAACAGTAGATCCTCATGTCGTGTGGTTGGGAAGCCACGATATCCCATTCCTCCAAGCAGTCCTTTTCAGCTGACCAATAGTAGCAGAAGCGGCCAATGCCGAGGCAAGAAGTCAACACCCATTATGGACGAATTGGGTTAGGGGAGGGATCCCGGTCCCCGGCAGTGGCGGCGAGCGGATGTTCACGGCAAGTTTGGCGATGTCCGCTCGGGGTCAGAGGAGTAGGCCGCCCGGCGCGTTTCCGAGCCGCACCCGCTGGTTGCCCCTTCCCTTGTCGCCTGTGTCTTCCCCTGCATCCTCAGCGGGAATAGAGTGCCGATAAAACCGGCTGGGAGGATGACCGATGCGGCGGCGGGAGTTCATCGCGGGACTCGGAAGCGCGGCGGCGTGGCAGTTGGCGGCGCACGCGCAGCCGGCGGCGGTCGGAACCCATTCAGCGACTGGGAGCGAGACGGGGGCCGTTTCAAACGACACGGAAGAAACCCATACATTTCAACAGTTACCGAAGACGAACTATCCGGAGCAGCCGGTCAGGATCCTGGTCGGATTTCCGCCCGGCGTCGCGCCGGATGTGACTGCGCGCCTCCTGGCCGACAAATTCACCGAGGCCTGGGGCAAGGCGGTCGTGGTAGAGAACGTCACCGGCGCCGGCAGCAACATCGCCACCGACCGCGCCGCCAAGGCGCCCGCGGATGGTTACACGCTGCTGATGGGCGGAAACTCGGCGCTGATCATGAGCCCGAGCCTGTACGACAAGCTGCCCTACGATCCCGTCAAGGATTTCGCGCCGATCTCCCAGGTCTTCGTCGCGGCGAACCTACTGGTCGTCCATCCCGACGTCCCCGCCAAGACCTTGGCCGAGCTCGTCGCGCTCGCCCGCGCCCAGCCCGGCAAGCTCACCTACGGACATGCCGGCGTTGGCACCTCCCAGCATCTCGGCGGCGAATTGCTCAAATACGTGGCCCATGTCGATATCCAGCCCATCGCCTATCGCGGCACCACCGCCGTGCTGCCCGATCTGCTCGCCAGCCGGCTCACCATGTCGTTCGCCAACATCTCCAACGCATTGCCGCTGGTGCGCGAGGGCAAGTTGCGCGCCTTCGCGGTAAGCTCGCGCCAGCGTTCGGCCGCGGCGCCCGACCTGCCGACCATGGCGGAGTCCGGCTATCCCGGCTTCGAGGCGGTGCCGTGGTTCGGCCTGCTGGCGCCGGCCGGCACACCGCCCGCCATCATCGACAAGGTCCACCGCGAGACCGTGCGCGTGCTGGCGCTGCCCGAGGTGCGCCGGAACCTCGAGGTCCTCGGGCTCGACGCGATCGGCAATTCGCCGGCTCAATTCGCCGCCGTCATCAAGGCGGAAATTCCGCAATGGGCGGCGGTGATCAAGGGCGCCGGCATCAAGCCCGGCGAATAGGCCGCGGTATGGAATTTCCTTGATACCGATCAGTCCGATCTAATGTGTTGAAAGTCACTGTTGCGCGGCCTCGATATTGTTGGTGCGGATCATTTCGCCCCAGCGCGCGATCTCCTTCCGCAGAAATCGGTCTGCTGCGGCCCTCGTTTGCTCTTCCGCCGGGAATACGCGAAAGTCGGTCAGTTCGAAGCTCTCGATCACCTTTGGATCGGCAAGCGCGAGCCGCAGCGCGGCATTGAGCTTATCCAGTATCGGCTTCGGCGTCCCCGCCGGTGCGAACATGCCCTGCCAGAATCGCATGTCCAGGGTCGCAAACCCGAGTTGCACCAGGCTCGGCACATCGGGGAACCTGTCGAGCTTCTCCTTAGAAGCGATGCCATAGCCCTTCGTCGTGCCGGCCTTCACGTATTCGGCCACCCCGGCGGGCGGCGTGCAGTAGAGGTCCACGTGACCGGCAATGATATCGGAGACCGCCGGCCCGGCGCCGCGATACGGGATCATGTCGACCTCGGCCCCGACCGACTGGGCGAACAGTGCGGCGCACAGATGCGCCGCGGAGCCCGGGCCCACATGAGCAAATTTTGCCCGATGTCCCTTCATCCACGCGGTGAGGTCTGTGATCGAACTTGCCGCCAGCGAACTGCGGCCGACGATCATCATCGGGCTGTAGTCGATGAGGCCGACACTGGCCAAGTCCTTCTCCGCGTCGAAAGACAGCCTGGGAAACAGCGCGACGTTGGCGGCAAGGGCGAGCTGATGGACGAGGAGCGTGTATCCGTCAGGCGCGGCGCGAACAACGCGGCCGGTCGCGATCGTGCTGCCGCCGCCGCTGACATTCTCGATGATGACATGCTGGCCCAGCGTGCGTGCCATGTGCTCCCCGACGACGCGCGCCGCCACATCGGTCGAGCCGCCCGGCGGATAGGGCACGATGATGGTGATATTTCTGATCGGAAAATTCTGCGCCTGCACCGCGCCAACCCATAGCGCGAGAACGACAGCCGCTGCGAATCCGATACTCGCCGTCGCTTTGTTCATGACATGCCCCTGTCGCCGCGACGGACTTGCATCCGCAACAGTATCGACAGTCACCCAGCACGAGACAAAATAAAATATGTATATTTGTTTTTTCAGAAGATATAATTTGTTTCGATGGACACGCGCTTCCTCGAAAGCTTCGTGGCGGTCGTCGACAGCGGATCGATCGCTGCGGCCGCACGCCGGCTCAACCTCACACCGGCCGGAGTCGCGCAGAGAATCCGCGCGCTCGAGCGCGAGATCGGCGCCTCACTCGTGTCCCGGTCGGGCCGAACGGTGAGACCGACCGAGGGGGGAGCGGCGATACTCGGTCGCGCACGCAAATTCCTCGTGGATGTGCGCGACCTCAAAGCGATCGCGGCCGACGACAGGCCGAGCGGCGCCTTGCGGCTGGGCGCATTCCACACGGCGTCGTCCGGACTGCTGCCGGACATCCTGACCTTGTTGACGAAGGCGTATCCGGAGATCGAGGTCCACATCGTCCGCGGCACATCGGCAGAACTGTACTCCAAGGTGCTGGACGACCAGATCGATGCAGCCATCATCGCCCAGCCACCGTTCGCAGTCCCGAAATCGTTCGCGTGGAAATTATTGAGGCAAGAGCCCCTGATCGTATTGGCGCCCGCCGCCACGTCCATCCGCGATCCGCACGCGCTGCTGGCATCAGAGCCGTATATCGGCCTCGATCACAACAGTTGGGCAGGGCGGCTCGCAGACGGCTATCTGCGCCAGGTTCGAATTCGGCCACACGAGCGATTTGAACTGGACGGGCTTGATCCGATCGCAGTCATGGTGGATCGCGGACTGGGCGTGTCGCTCGTGCCGGACTGGGCAAAACCGTGGCCGGAGGGCCTGTCGCTGGCGAAACTTGCGTTACCCGAAAATCCATTTGCGAGGTGCGTCGGCCTCGTATGGAACAGGGTGTCGGTTCGCGTACGACTCGTTTACGCGTTTCTCGAGCAGGCGATCAAAGCGCTCGCGGTCGATCACGCGGTGGTTCGGCAATCCAGGCGCCGTGCCCCGCGCCGCCGAAAACCTGCGTAGTCTAGTTTCTGTCGCAAAAGGCAAAATAGCGGGGCAGAATCGGCATTTTCAGCGTTTTTCGGCAGCAAGTTTTGCTTGCCAGTGGGAGGCGCGATGTCTTTCATTTGAGGGAT
>Ga0302326_10004459_pt1 | contig 32417 bp, 25 predicted proteins | sample Palsa_T0_3_FD_202264 | JGI IMG/M metagenome (GOLD analysis project Ga0302326, IMG submission 202264) | Peat permafrost microbial communities from Stordalen Mire near Abisko, Sweden - Palsa_T0_3 | ecosystem: Environmental > Terrestrial > Soil > Palsa > Peat permafrost | place: Sweden: Abisko...
GTGCGAGCCAGTGCTTTCGGGTTCCACCAGTTCCGCGTCGATTTCGGATGTCGTGACGCCGGCGCTCACCTTCACGTGCTGGGCTTCTGAGAGTGTGTGCTCGCCGCCGTAATACCGGACCGGGTAACGGGTGGATGGGTAGGAATAGAATTCGACGGTGTATTCGCCGCTCTTCAGGCCGGTAATCGTGTAGCGGCCGTTGGCGTCTGTTTTGGTGCACCGTTCTGCCTGTGAACCGCCCACCTGTAGCGCACACACCCAGATTTCGCCGATCGCCGCCTTGGAGACGGCATCGATGACCGTACCGGTGATTACGCCGTACTTGGCTTGGAGCGCCGCATCGATGCCGGTGATATTTTCTCCTGCGGTGGTGTGCAGTTCCGTGGATTCCGTGGACACTCCAACGTGGTTCCAATACTGGTTTTCGTATTCGTAATCGTTTGACTTGGGGTGAAATTCGATCTGATCGGTGCTCGTCGCGACCCCGGTGATCTGATATTCGCCATTCTGGTTCGGGTCAGTGCAATACCCGGAGGTTTCTTCCCTAGGGGCCATCCCGTCAAATTCTTCCTTGACGCGTTCGCTGAGACACACTTCGATTTCACCCGCCTCCATAGGCTTGCCAGTACTGGCGCTGGTCACATCTCCTGAGATCGTGGTGCCGATCAGCACGCCGGCATTGATACCCGCAAGCGTTTCTCCCTGATTGACCCACATCGGCTTCGCGTCGTCATAGCGCTGGCCTACGTATGGTCGTTCCGGCCAGAACGACACGTAATAGCTACTGGTTTCCAGTCCATCGATCAGATAGTTGCCTTCTGCGTCGGTCTTGGCGCACTTCGTTTCGAGCGCCGGCCCAAACCCGGTAGCGCATGCCTGCACGCCTGAGACGGGAAGCCCGGTAGCCGCGCTCGTGACGCGCCCTCCGATCTGCGCGCCTTCGGGCAATGCCGCATCGACGTTCGCGGTCGTGCCGCCGGCCGACACCTGCGCGCCACGCTCGTAGTAGCGCTGCGGGGTTTCAGGAAGATAGTTGAGCCCCCCGGGTTTGAACTTCACCGTATAACTCACCGGTGCGAGACCAGAGAACTCGTAGACACCTTCAGCGTTCGTGCTCACGCACGTGGGTTCTTCAGGCCAGGCAGCCGACGGCGAGGCGCACACTTCGACGCCGTCGATCGGGACTTTCGTGGAAGCGTTGGTGACCACACCTTCGACGCGGCCTTCGGGTAGCAGTTCCTCGTCGATGCCGGTGAAGACTTCCCCGACAGGAACCGTGAGTTCCGTCGCCTGAGATGGGGTATACGCGCCGTTATAAAACGTGCGAGAGACCAAGCCGCTGCCGGAGGGAGCATTGAACTCCACATGCACCGGCACCGCCGGCGCCGGCACCACGTAGGTACCGTCGACCCCCGTGCTCACACATTTCTGTTCATAGACAAACCGCCCGGCACACACTTCGACGTCCTGAATCGGGGTCTTGGTCACAGCGCTCGTTACGGTGCCTTCGATCGTGTCTGGTTCGCCGGCGAGCGCGCTCGACGCGAAGACGAGCGTGAGCGCGATCACGGCAAGCACAGCGAGCATGCGCAAAGCCGCGGCAGCCTGAGGGCGGCTCCCTCCTCCCCCGAACGCCTCCCGGCTCAACCCCCTCCTGCGCCCCATCCAGCCACCTCGTGGTCAGCCGCTTACGGTTCGAGGGAAGATACTGGATACAGGGGACTTCGCGGAACAAAACGCCGCTGATGAGCCCAGCTCGCGCTCCGGGCCCGGAACCTGTTCCGTCGGCAAGAAATCTTGCAGACCTCCCCGTGTGATGCATCTTGCAAAAAGACCTGTTAGGTTCCCGCCTGTTCGTGCCGAGTCCTCGAGCCCACGGGATCGAGGAGCGGGGGACCCAAAGTAGCCGAGAGGCTGCGGGGGCGAATCGCCACAATCATTGTGGCGTAGCGCATTTTTTGCATCTTTTGCGCGAGCCCGACAGCTAACCCCGTAGGCGCCAAGAGAAGACTGAAAGGACGCCGTTTTATGTCGGGATTCCCGCGTGATCTTGCCGTGCTCGAGCCCTGGGAGCTTTCGTCGATTCGCTCGCGCGAGCGCCGCCAACGGACCGCCCGTGGGCGTACTCGCACCGCCGCCCACTCCGCCCCTGCCTCCCTGTCGGCGATGCTGGACGCACGCAACCGGATCGCCGCGCGCGACCTTGCCGAGGAGCTGCCGTGGGATCTGTCGTTGGGCCGCTCCCGCGCACGTCGCCGCGCCGCCGAGCTGCGGTTCGTGCCGGCGAGCTCACGGGCGAAGCGCATCTCGTTGGGCGCCCTCGCGGCGCTCACCGCCGGCCCCGCCGCCGTCATGGCCACCGGGGTCGCGGCCGCCAACCCGGGCACCCCAACCCCCGAGCCGGCGACGAGCACCGAATACAGCATCACGCTCAGCGCGGGTGACACCGGCCGTCAGGTCGAACTGCTCCAGCGCGCGCTCAGCATTCCCGTCGACGGCATCTTTGGCCCCGAAACCGAAGCGGCGGTGCAGCACTTCCAAGCCAGCAGAGGGCTGAGCGTCGACGGCATCGTCGGTCCGCTGACGAGCGCCGCATTGCGCGGCGGCGCCCCGGCGGCCGCGTCGGTTGCCGGGCACACCGAGCTCGCCAGCGACACCGAAAGCGCCGCGAGCGGCCCTTCATCTGAGCAGGCCCTGATCGGCGGCAGTGCGGTTGCGCGACTGCAGCAGGCGCTGCACCTTCCTGTCGACGGCGACTTCGGCCCGGAAACAGAGGCATCGATCCGCCGCCTGCAGGCGCGCCACGGGCTGACCGTGGACGGCATCGTCGGACCGGCAACCTGGAGCGCAATCGGAGTGAGCGGGGCGGAAACGCTTACCCCTCCCCCCTCGGCGATCGCCGCCGCTTCTCACGAGGCGACGGCGTCAGCGACATCCACGGCCCCTGCCGCCGCGGGGAGCGATACCTCCAACGCCACCGAAGCGGCGGTCGAGGCCAACCCGGTCGCGCGACTGCAGCAGGCACTGCACATGCCCGTCGACGGGACCTTCGGCCCCGAAACGGAGGCGGCGGTTCGCCGCTTGCAGGCGCGCCATGGCCTGACCGTGGACGGCGTCGTCGGACCCGCGACCTGGAGCGTGATCGGAGTGAGCAACGCGAGCACGCTCACACCGCCAAGCAGCGCCCTGGCGGGGTTCGGTCCCGGGCGCAGCGATGTGGCCGACAGCTCGGGATCGAGCTCGACCAGCACCGCGACCGGCGGCGAAGGCGAAGCCTCGGGCGTCGTGGCCCGCGTGATCGCGGCCGCTAATGAAATCGCGACCAGGCCGTATGTGTTCGGCGGCGGGCACGGCTCGTTCCAGTCCGAGGGGTATGACTGCTCGGGCTCGGTCTCCTACGCGCTGCACGGCGGCGGCCTCTTGAGCTCGCCCGAGGACTCGAGCGGTCTGGAGTCCTACGGCGAAGCCGGACCGGGCAGGTACATCACGATCTACGCGGACGCCGAACACGCGTGGATGACGATCGACGGACGGCGCTTCGACACAGTCGCTCTGCAAGAGACCGGGGATAGGTGGTCGGACTCGATGACATCCACGGCCGGCTACGTCGTACGCCACCCCGACGGACTGTAACCAGCATCTGACCCGGCAGGCTTAAGCCTGCCGGAGGCCGTCGAGAAGAGCACCGACCCACCCCGATCGAGCGTCCCGTCTCAAGCTCGGCCTAGTTTTCTTCCTCCCCGTCCAGAAACGGCGACAGGAGAAAGAAATGCTTGCACGGGCACACACCTTCACGATCGAGGACTACCAGACGCGGCATGTGAGCGTCGAGGTAGACATCCGCCCCGGCCTGCCCGCGTTCACGATCGTCGGGCTGGCAGACGCGGCAGTGCGCGAGGCGCGCCAGCGGGTACAGGCGGCGATCATCAACTCCGGATATGAGTTCCCCGCCAGGCGGATCACAGCGAACCTCGCCCCTGGCGACGTACCGAAGATCGGCCCTGGCCTTGACCTCGCGCTCGCCTGCGCGGTGCTGGCGGCCAGCCAGCAGCTTCCAAGCGAGCCGTTGGAGAGCCATGTGCTGTTCGGAGAACTGGCCCTCGACGGCACCGTGAAGGCTTGCCAGCAGGGGACGCTCGCCGTGGCGCAGGCGACGCTGAACGCCGGTCTACACACGCTGGTGCTCGCGCCCGAGCGGGCGCGAGAGGCGTGCCTGATCGAGGGCCTGGAGGTGGCCGCCGTCGAGCGTCTGTCAAGCGCGGTGCGAGTCCTCGGCGGCGGCCCGCCCGACGAGCTGCCCGAGCAAGCGCGCCGTGGCCCGGACACTCCGAATCCCACGGGACCGGACCTGAGCGAGGTGCGTGGCCAGCACCACGCGGTCAGGGCGCTGATCGTGGCGGCCGCGGGCGCCCACAACAACCTGCTGAGCGGCTCGCCGGGTGCGGGCAAGACGATGCTCGCCCAACGACTCCCCTCGATCCTGCCGCCGCTGAGCCGTACGGAGGCGATCGAGGTGACGCGGATCCGCAGCATGACCGGGGGCTGGGAGGGCGATCTGGCGAGCAGCCCTCCGTTTCGGGCGCCGCATCACTCAATCACTACCGCGGGCCTGATCGGCGGGGCGCGACGCGGATGGGTCGGCGAGATCGTACTGGCGCACAACGGCGTGCTGTTCTTGGACGAGCTCTCGGAGTTCGCTCGCCCGACGCTCGAGGCGCTGCGCCAGCCGATGGAGGACGGGCGCGTGGCGATCGTCAGAGCACGGCACTCCGCCGTCTACCCGTCGCGGTTCATGCTCGTGGCTGCCACCAACCCATGTCCATGCGGCTACGCGGGAAACTGGGAAAGGTGCAGGTGCAGCGAAACGGAACTCGCTCGGTACCGCCGGCGGCTCAGCGGCCCCTTACTCGATCGCATCGATCTCACCGTCAAACTCGAGAGCGAGGGAGCGCTCGGCCTCGGCGCCACGCCGCTGACGAGCTCCGAGAAGGCGCGCGAGCGAGTGATGCTCGCACGCGAGCTTCAGGCGGTGCGCCTGAAGGACGAGGGGGTGACGGTGAACGCGCACATGGACGTGCGGATGTTGCAGCGCCACGCGAGCATTGAGCCACAGGCGGAGGATCTGCTGAGAAGGAACCAGGAGCGGGGCTTGCTGAGCGCGCGCGGCCAGCACCGAGTGCTGCGCGTAGCGCGAACGATCGCCGACCTGAACGGCAGTGAGAAGGTGCGAGCGCGGGACGTGGGCTCGGCGCTGGCGCTGCGCTCCGTAGGCGAGTATGCGGGTGCTCGAGCGGCATGATGAACGGTTACGACATGACAGACGGGCGCGACACCGCGCACGGGCGCGACACGGCAGACGCCGGCGGTGAGCATCCGCGCCAGGCAGGGACGGAAGCTCTCTCTCCAGCGGACGAGCGTGGCGCGAGCCGGGCCTGTGGAGACTGTTTGCGCCGCAGCTGGCTGCTTGCGATAGTGAGCGCTCGTTTGGCATACCAAGCTCGCGATCGGAGACGGCTGCTCGCGCTGCTGGCGCTCGGCGACGAGGAGTTGATCCAAGCGGTCGGGGGCACGCGCCGGCGGGAGCTACGAGAGCGACACGCGCGGTTTACGCGGGAGGACCTCCACTGGAGCGCGGGCGTGCAGGCAATCTGCCGACACCATCCCGGCTACCCGCGCGGGCTGGGATTGGCCGGCGATAGAGCACCGCGGATGTTGTTCCTCGCCGGTGCGGCGCGGCGACTGGAAGAACTGAGCGCAGCGCCAACCGTGGCGATCGTGGGGAGCCGCAGGGCGACCGATTACGGCATGGAGATGGCGCGAAGTCTGGCCCGCGGACTGGCCGCGAGCGGCGTGACGGTGGCGGGTGGCCTGTCGGACGGGATCACGGTGGCCGCACAGGAAGGAGCGCTCGAAGCCGGGGGGAAAACACTGACGGTGATTGACGGCGGCCTGGACGTGGCGTGCCCGGCGCGCCGGCGCGCGCTTTACAGGCGCTTGCGAGCGACGAGTTGCGTCGTCGCGGAGCAGCCCTGCGGCTGCGAGACTAGGAGATGGTGCTACACGGCGCGCGAGCGGATCGTGGCTGGGCTGGCACAGCTGACGATCGTCGTCGAGGCAGACGTTGATCCGGGCGAGCTGCTGGGCGCGCACGTGGCGAAGGCCCTTGGCCGTGCAGTCGCGGCGGTCCCGGGGCGTGTGACCTCGCCCCTGTCGCGAGGAACACACGCGCTGCTGATGGCGGGAGCCCCGCTGGTGAGAGGACCGGAGGATGTGTTGGAGCTGCTGTACAACGGCAATCCACCACGGCGCCAGGACAGCACGACGATCAGGACCAACAGAGCACCGCGGCCGACCGAATTGGAGCCGAGGCTGAAGGCGACGCTGGAGCTGGTTGGCATCGGCAAGGACACGCCCGCCAAGCTGACCGCCGGGAGTGCTGACGCCGGAGACGCGCTGCTCGCCTTGGGCGAGCTCGAGCTGATGGGACTGCTGAGCAGAGGAGACGGCGGCCGGTACGTGCCGAGAGAGAGCCTGGCGGGATGACAGTTGTGGCTGGTGTCCTGAGTCAGAAATTCGCTGGTGTTTCCCGGTGCCTGAACGCGCCTGACGCCCGCCGACGCCGGCCGGAGGCCTCAGCGGTGGGGAGTGCGAGCGTGAGCCTTGAAGGTCACGATGCTGCTGGCGACCGGTACCGAGTTCTCCGTCGTCACCAGCTTGGCGGGTAGTCGGTGCAGCTTCTTCAGCAGGCGCATGCCGGCGCTGTTCAGCTTGACCTCGACCTTCTGGGATTGTCCGCCGTGGAGCGTGATGACGGCTCGACCGAGGATCACGGTCTTCCTGGTGGGCTTACCGCTGTGCGCATGTGCACTCACTGCCGCGACGCCATGTTCCCCGGCCGCTACCGACCCGGATAGCTGGAAGAACAGCACACACACGCTCGAGGACGGGCCACTGCAGGTGGCTTCGACCGTGAGGCTGTCGCCGCTGACTGTCGCGCCGTGGACCATGGCGTGACCCGCGGAGCTCGTCGTCGTCGCCGCCGGCGAGCTGGTGCTCTTGGTCACCGACCCGGTTCCCGTCGCCGTGGTGCCCGTCGTTGTGGTGCCGCCGCCTTCGGCGATTTTTTCCCCGCCTTCGGGACCGGTTTCGACGACCCCTTCGTTCAGCCAGGTGACCTCGTGCCCGATGCTGTCCACCGCCGTACACTGGCCGGTGGGCCGGCACGCGACGGCGCCGAGCGCCCGGCCCGGGTCGATCTCCGCGGTCAGCGAACCACCCGGGGACAGCGGGTCGAAGGTGACCACCTTACCGTCGTATTCGGCCGCGACGCAAAGGTTGAGTCCCGCGCAGGACACGCTCACCAACACGGAGAACTGATTCAGATCCACGCCCGTCGGGGTCCCGGGCGAGGTCGGGTCGAAGGTCACCACTTCCCCTCCCAGCGCTACACCCGTGCACTGGGAGACGGACGGGCAGGAAACCGAGGTGAGATCGAACGTGCCCGTTGGCACCACATTGGGCGTGCCGGGGGAAAGCGGATCGAAGGTGACCTCGTTGCCGCTGTTGTCGACGGCGGTGCACTGGTCTTCAGCCGGACATGCCACCCCGTGGAGGATTTCGCGTCCATCCACGGACGCGGAGGCCAGCACGCTTGCAGTGACCGGGTCGAAGGTCACCTCTTTGCCGTAGTAGCCAACCACCGTGCACTGCGTGTGCGAGGCGCAGGCGATCGATTCCGGCTGCGCGACGCCGGGTTCGGGATACACGCTGACCAACCCCGGTTTGCCCGGCGCGCCCGGTTCGAAAGTAACCTCGTTGCCGTATTTTTCAATGGCCGTGCACTGCGTGCTCAGCGGGCAGGCCACGCCGAGCATGTACCCGCCTTCAGTAATTTCCACGGGCGTCGGCGCCGCGGGCTTCTGGGGGTCGAACGTGACCTCGTGGCCGGTCCAGTCAACGCCCGTGCACTGCGCGCTCGAGGGGCAAGCCACAGCGGTCAGGTTGTTGCCGCCAACCGGATCCACGGTCACGTGCTGGTCTGTGATCGGCCGGAGTGGTTCGGCCGACGCCGAGTTGAAACTGTAGGTCGTCTGGTTCCCCGCGTTGACTGTGAGGTAGCCCTCGGAGGCGACGGCGGTGCACTGCTTGACAGCGGCTTCGCCGGTCGCCGTGCACGCCACACCGACGAGCGGCTGACCGGACTCCGATTCGGCCCGGTGGGTCCCCGCGTGCGCCGGATCGAAGGACACCTCGTCGCCTTCGAAGTCGACCGCCGAGCACAGCGAGGTGGAGGGACAGGAGAGTGCTGTCAGGCCTGGGTCGCCTTCGGCGATAACTACCGGCGAACCGGAGGTCCCACCCGGGGTGAACGTCACGGCGTGGCCTTCGAAGTCGATCGCCGTGCACTGGCCGGCGGTGGGACAGGACACCGCGCGCAGCAGTTCTTCACCGTCCACCCTGCTGGTTTTCGGAGCTTCGGCCGTCTTCGGGTCAAACGTCACCGCCTCCCCATCCCCGTCCACCGCCGTGCACTGGCCTTCCCCGGGACAGGTGACCGCGGTCAGCCCGAGTTTGTCGATCGACACCGGCGCAGGCGCACCCGGTGAAGACGGTTCGAAGGTCACCTCGTCCCCGGACCCGTCAACGACCGTGCACTCTTTGACGGAGGCGCAGGCGAGGCCGGTGGTGGTATGTCCAGCATCGATCGAGGCGACGGTCTCGGTCGCGGGCGAGCGAGGGTTGAACGTGATCTCATAGCCCGCCTCATCGACGGCCGTGCACTGGGTGGCGGAAGGGCAGGCGATCACGCTCAGCGCGTAACCGTCAATGATGACCGGGGTCGGCGTGTGCGAAGAGGCCGGTTCGAAGGTGACCTCCTGCCCGGAGCTGTCGACCGCCGTGCACTGGTGCTGTTCGGGGCAGGCGACAGCGGCGAGATTGCCGAGGGCGCTCTCATCGACCGGTGCCGGGGCCGAGTAGGTGACCGCGGCCTGGGCCCGCCCCGCGCCACTCACCAGAAGCAGGCAGAACACCGCTGCCACCGCCACCGCAAGTGTTGGCAGCGCACCAGCGGTTCTGGGCAGCCTCACGGGGTTCAAGCGGATGAGGTTACAGCGTTTCACAGGGCTTCTTCGAAAGCGGATGAAGGGACTCGAACCCTCGACCTTCTGCATGGCAAGCAGACGCTCTAGCCAACTGAGCTACATCCGCGCGGCGAGCCGATTATAGGGGCAGGAGGCATGGCGGGATCTGGCTGTGGGCGATGGACTGTGGACGCGCCACGTGCAGAAACATTGCTGGGATACTGCGCAAATGCCAAGCGACCGCGTCTACACGCGCCTCTCGACGACCTCGGCCTGGGCGCTGAAGGCCTTCGGCAAGCTCAACGTCCCGCTCTACCGCGCCAGCCGCGGGCGGCTGTTCGGGCAGATCGCGGGCACGCCGGTACTGCTGCTCACGACGGTCGGTCGCCGCTCGGGAGCACCGCGCACCGTGCCGGTGGTGTATCTCCCCGATGGCGAGCGCCTAGTCGTGATCGGATCGAACGCCGGACACAAGGCCGCGCCGGCGTGGTCGCTGAACCTGGAGGCGAACCCGGTTGCCGAGGTAGAGGTCGGTGGGGAACGCAGGAACGTGCGCGCACGAGTCGCCGAGGGCGAAGAGCGCGCCGAGCTGTGGCGGAAGATGAACGAGCAATACAGCGGCTTCGATGACTACAACGCGCGCACGATGCGCGCGATCCGGCTATTTGTGCTCGACCCGCGCTGATCGAGGCCGCTTGAGAATTGACCCGTAGCGCCGGTTGAGAGTTGACCCCTGTGGTTCGCCGCTCGACCCCGACCATCGGCTAGCCTGGAGGTCATGCGCTTCTTCAGCCGTCCAGATCCGAGCATGGTCGACGCGGCGTCCGCGCTGCCGGGCCGCGAGCGCACGATGGACGTCCCCGCGCTGCACGAGGTGCTGGGGACGCCGCTGAAGCCGCCATTCCCCGAGGGCTTCGAGCAGGCGGTGTTTGGGATGGGCTGCTTCTGGGGCGAGGAGAAGGTCTTCTGGGAGGCGCCCGGCGTCTATACGACGGCCGTCGGCTACGCGGGCGGGTTCACGCCGAACCCGACCTACGAGGAGGTCTGCTCCGGACGCACGGGGCACACCGAGGCCGTGCTCGTCGTCTTCGACCCCACTGTTACGAGCTACGAGAAGATGCTGAAGCTGTTCTGGGAGGGCCACGATCCGACTCAAGGGCTGCGCCAGGGTAACGATGTCGGCAGCCAGTACCGCTCGGCGATCTACTGGCGCGACGAGGCCCAGCGCACCGCGGCGGAAGCTTCGCGCGACGCCTACCAAGAGGTGCTGAGCGCGGCCGGGCACGGCACCATCACGACCGAGGTCGAGCCGCTCGACTCCCACCCGTTCTACTACGCCGAGGACTACCACCAGCAGTACCTGGCGAAGAACCCCGGCGGATACTGCGGCGTGGGCGGCACCGGCGTCAGCTGCCCCGTTGGGCTCACCTGACGGCGCCTCGTCGCCCCTGGAGGCGTCCTCGGTCGCTCGCGTGCACAGCACGCCACGCTTCCTGCGTCCTTGCCAGGAACGACGATCCATCCGTCAGGGGTCACCCCTTAACAGCAGCGACCCCGCCGAAGCGGGGCCGCTGGTAGTGGGTTTGGGTTGAGTTGAAACCGGAGGCGTCCATGCCTCCGGTGTGCGGACGGACTAGCCGGCCGCCGGGCTTGGCGCTGGGTCGGGCTGCCACGACGGAGCGTGCGGGCCACCGAGCGTGGGCACGTCCGAGGGGTAGACCTCGTTGCCGTGGATTGCGTGATCGCCGATCTCCATCTCTTCGTCCGTGAGTCTCAGCGGCAGGAAGATGCCGATGAACTTGAGGATGATGAACGTCGCAACGGCGGTGTACGCGATCACCCACACGGCCGCCTCCGCCTGCCAGCGCAGCAGCGTCCAGCCACCGCCCAGGAGCAACCCTGTCTTTCCAGGCAGGTTGCTCGCGCCGCCCACGCCGATGTACTCGACGATCGCGGGGTCCGCCAGCAGACCGACCATCAGGCCACCCATCAGACCGGCGATACCGTGGGTGTAGATCACCCCCAGGGTATCGTCGACATTTCTGAACGGTCGTGCGCGGCTGAGGTAGCGAATCGCGAACCACACGATCGTCGCATCGACGACCCCGATGATGATCGCTCCCCAGCCGTTGACGAACCCTGCTGCCGGGGTGATACCCACCAGCCCCGTGATCATCCCGTTGACCGCCCCGAGCATCGACGGCTTGTCGCGGAAGATGTAGTCCCACGCGATCCACACCATCATCGCAACGGCGGTGCAGAGGTTGGTGTTGATCACCGCCGCCGAAGCGTCAGCGCCGGCGTAGTAGGAGTCACCACCGTTGAACCCGTTCCACCCGAGCCACAGCAGACCCGCACCAACCGCCACCATCAGCAGGTTGTTGGGCGCATCGATCTCGCGATCTCGTTGCAATCGTGGACCGATCACCGCCGCGAATACGAATCCAGAGACACCCGCGGACAGGTGGATCACGTACCCACCGGAGTAGTCCAACGCGCCGTGCGCGGCGAAGTAGCCGCCGCCCCAGATCAGGAACGCGTTGACCGCGTACACGAACGTGATCCACAACGCCACGTACGGGATCCACGCCTTGAAGTTGACCCGCCCGAGCACAGAGCCGAGTGCCAGGATCGGGGTGATCGCGGCAAACACGAACTGGAAGTACACGAGCGACGCCTCGGGGAAGTGGAACGGCGGACCTTCCGTGATCGACACAATTTCCGCTTTGCCCTCCTCACCGACGTGACTGAGCACGCTGCCCGGTTCACCGAGAGCCGTCCCGAGGAAGCCTTTGGTCCCAAAGATGCCCGAGCCGCTCTTCGCGATCGGATGGCCGAAGCCCATCTTGAACGCCCACAGGCACCAGACAATCAGCGTCACACAGAACGCTACGAACGTAAGCATCATTGCGTTGACCGACCAGCGCTTCTGCATGACTCCGCCGTACAGAACGGCGAGGCCGGGAAGACTCATCAGCCCGACGAACGTCGCGGCGGTCATCTGCCACGCGTTGTCGCCGGCGTTGAGCCAAGATGGGTAGCTTGCCCAGGTCATGTGCCTCCATTTCCCTGCTGTCGTGGATCTTTGAGCCGCGATACCGCGGTCCGGGTATACAAACGGGCGCGGAGGCGAGCCGGTAGGGACACCCTGGCCAACAGTTGGTGCAGGACTTTCGACATTTGTATAGACGCCCCTCTGTGGGGGTCCTCGGAAGGCTCTAGCCGGAGTCTCAGCCGAACGGGAAGCCGGCCCGCCGGCAGGAGGCGCGCAGTTCGGCGGCGACATGCCTGAACGCGCCCGGCGCGGCGCACACCCTTCTGGCCTGTGTGCCGCACGCGTGCTCGGTCGCACCTCCGAGCGTGCTGGCGAACGAGACTTCGATGCAATCCCTCCGGCCCGGCGAGCCGCTCGTCAGGGCGTACGCGCCGAGTCCGATCACGGCCAGCGCCACGCACGCGAGCACCACGGCGACGACGGTCCGCTCCCGTCGCCCCCAGCGCAGGGGCTCAGACAGCCGCTTGGACTGATCCTGCATGATCATCGTCATGGTCGCGGGAGACTACTGCGCGGCAGGTGGTGCGTCCGGACCCGTATCCGAGCCCGGCGTACCTCTCACGCCACCGGCCTGCACCGCCGCACCGCTCTGTGCCCCGGCACCGGCATCGTCGGACGCCGCCTCCGCCCCCGGCTGGAAGGCGAGCGCCGCCGAGTTGATGCAGTAGCGCTGTCCGGTCGGTCCGGGCCCGTCGTCGAAGACATGGCCGAGATGCCCGCCGCAAGTGCGGCAGATGACCTCAGTGCGGCGCATGAACAGGCCGTTGTCCGGGCGCAGCTCGACCGCTTCGGCGACCGCCGGCTCGGTGAAGCTGGGCCAGCCCGTGCCGGAGTCAAATTTGGTCTCAGAACCGAACAGCATCGTGCCGCAGGCCGCGCAGCGGTAGGAGCCGTCGGCCTTGTGGTGAACGTACTCCCCCGTGAACGGCGCCTCGGTGCCCGCCTTACGTAGGACGTCGTACTGGGCGGGCGTCAACTGCTCACGCCACTCCCGATCGGACTTCTCGACTTTTGCCTCACTCATCTCCAATCAGTTCTAGCACCCCCTCCCGGCTTCGTCCAGCGCCCCTCCCCCACTTCGGCCCACCCCAAAGCCCTGCTATCGTGATGTTTACGTTCACGTCAACTTCCCCAAGATCACGCTTCGGCGTCGCCGCCGGCCACGAGAACTACAAGTGGTGGGCGCTCTCCTGCACGAGCCTCGGGATGCTGCTCGCGGCGACCAACTCGGGTACGCTGATCATCGCGCTGCCAGACCTCGAGCGCTCGCTGCACGCGAGCCTGCTGGCGCTCGTGTGGGTGATCCTCGCCTACCTGATCGCCGCCACGGTGCTGGTGCTGATGGCCGGCCGCCTCAGCGACCTGTTCGGACGCAAGCGCGCCTACGTCGGCGGCTTCCTGCTGTTCGCCTTCGCCTCGCTCGGAGCGGGCTTCGCGCCGAACGCCGACGTGCTGATCGTGTGGCGCGTGCTGCAGGGCATTGGCTCGGCCTTCCTGTTCGCGAACGCCGCCGCCCTCGTGACCGACGCCTTCCCCAAGGAGGAACTGGGTTTGGCGATGGGCACCAACACGATGGTCGCCGCGATCGGCCTGGCGATCGGGCCGGTGCTCGGCGGCGCGCTGGTGGCGATCTCCTGGCACTGGGTGTTCTGGTTCAACGTCCCGTTCGCGCTCGCCGGCGCGATCTGGGGTGCGCTGATCCTGCGCGAGCTCTCAAAACCCGATCAGATCCGCGGCTACGATGTGCTCGGCAACATCACTTTCATCGTCGGGCTCACCGGTCTCGTGCTGGGGATCTCGCGCGGGGGGATCAGCGGCTGGAACGACTCGATCGTGATCGGCGGCCTGATCGCGGCGGTCGTGCTACTGCCGATCTGGGTGCTGATCGAGAGCCGCTCGCGCGCGCCGATGCTCGACCTGAAGATCTTCAAGAACCGCCTGTTCGCGGCCGCCAGCGCCGCCTCGTTCATCAACGGGCTCGCGCGCTTCGCGCTGATGTTCCTGTTCGTCTTCTACTTCCAGGGCGCCCAATCGAACTCGCCGATCGAAGCCGGCATCAAGCTGATCCCGCTCGCGCTGGGGATGCTCGTCGCCTCTCCCCTGGCCGGCATCTACGCCGACCGTCACGGCTCGCGCACGCTGGCCGCAGGCGGCATGCTCGTGAGTGCGATCGGATTGGCGGGGATGACGACGCTCGGCGTGCACACCCCCTACTGGCAGAGCGGCCTCTGGCTCTTGATTGTCGGCGCCGGCTCGGGGATGTTCAACAGCCCGAACACGGCTGCGATGATGGGCACAGTCCCAGCCGACCGGCGCGGGATCGCGGCGGGCGCGAGGACGCTGCTGCAGAACACCGGCGCTGTTCTCTCAATTGCGTTCGTGCTCGCGATCATCACCTCGGCCGTGCCGAAGGCGACCCTGTTCGCGGTCTTCTCCGGCGTGACGAAGGGGCTCTCCGAAGCAAAGCTCGCGCCGTTCATCGACAACATGCACGTCGCGCTGTGGGTGCTCGCGGCAACCTCGCTGGTCGGAGCGTTCGTCTGCCTGCTGCGCCCAAAGCACATGTCCGTCACTGAGTCGGCGACGCTGTCGTTCGAGGAGCATGCCGCACCACGTGAGCGAGTCCACGCATGAGCACCTCGAGCGAACCCAGCCTGCGGATCGGCGACGTCGCCAAGCTGGCCGGCACGACCCCGCGCACGATCCGCTACTACGAGGAGATCGGCCTGCTCCCCCAGGCGCCCGCGCGCGTGTCCGGCCAGCACCGGCTGTACACCGAGAGCGAGGTCGAGCGCCTGCGCGAGGTGATGCGCCTGAAGGACCTGCTCGGGGTCTCGCTGGAGCAACTGAAGACGCTGCTTGCCGCCGAGGACGCACGTGCGGCGGTCCGCGCCCAGCTGCGCCGCGACGACGTCCACCCCGAGCGCCGCGGCGAGCTGCTCGCCGAGGCGCTCGGCCACATCGAACGTCAACTCGAGCTCGTCCGCGCCCGCCAGGCGGAGCTGGCGACGCTGGAGGGCGAGCTGCGCGAGAGTCACAAACGCGTGCGCCGCAAGCTGCGCGAGCTGGATAGGGACCCCGCGCTGCGAGACCCCGTGCTGAGCACGACCGCCTGATCCCCAACGATCCCTCGTCGTCGACCCCCGCCGACCGACCCGTCACCTCACCCGTCCAGGCCGCACGAAGAAAGGAGCTCAAGCGATCATGCCCGACGAGTCCCCCATCGCACCCAGCCCCGACGGCGTCCCCGGCGCGGTCACCGACCCGACGCGCATCGTCGGTGAGGACCTCACGTTCGCGGGCGCCGGCGGCACCGAAGTAAACGGCTACCTCGCCCGGCCCGCCGCGGCGCACACCCAGGACCCGAACCCAGCGCGCCCGGGGATGATCGTGATCCACGAGGCGATGGGCCTGAACGAGCACATCCGCGACGTGACTAACCGCTTTGCCAACCTCGGCTACGTCGCGCTCGGCGTGGATCTGTACACGCGCGAAGGCGGCCCACCGCCGATGGGCGACATCGAGGCGATGATGAAGCGCCTGTTCGCGATCGAGGACGCGACGGTGCTCGGCGACCTCGAGGGCGCCGCCGACTTCCTGAAAGCACGCGCGGACGTGACCGGGAAGATCGGCTGTATCGGCTTCTGCATGGGCGGGCGCTACACGCTGCTGTTCGCCGTCTCGAGCGACCGGCTCAGCGCAGCCGTCGATTGCTGGGGCGGGTTCATCGACAGGGCGACACCCGAGGAGACTTCGACCCCCGAGCGCCCGACGCCGCCACTGGAGCTGGCGGACAAACTGAGCTGCCCGCTGCTGGCGGCGGTCGGCGCCGAGGACCAGAACCCCTCGCCGGAGCTCGCGGCGCAGTTGCGCGAGCGCGCGGCGGCGAGCGGGCAGCCCGTGAAAGTCGACGTGTACGAGGACGCCGGCCACGCGTTCTTCGCCGACTACCGCCCCAACTACCGTCCCGCGGCGGCCACGAAGCTGTGGGGAGAGATCGTGCCGTTCCTGGCCAAGCACCTACAGTCCTAGCGCCAACCGGAAGCGCGCTGCGAACCCGTTGCGGAGCGTCGCTCAACGGTTTGTAAGGTGAGGAGAACCCAAATTCTCGACAGAGACAGAGGAGCTTGAGTGGAGCGTAAGTGGTGGACCCTGATTGCCGTCTCGGTGGCGATCTTCATGCTGTTGCTGGACATCACTGTCGTCAACGTCGCGCTGCCCGATATCCAGCGCTCGCTGCACTCGTCGTTCTCCGACCTGCAGTGGGTGGTGGACGCCTACGCGCTGACGCTCGCCACCTTCCTGCTGACCGCGGGCTCGGTCGCGGACCTGGTCGGGCGCAAGCGCGTGTTCATCGCGGGCCTGTTCGTGTTCACGATCTCCTCGGCTGTCTGCGGCCTGTCGACCACACCGCTGATGCTGAACCTCGCGCGCGCGGTGCAGGGCACCGGCGGGGCGATGATGTTCGCCACCGCCCTGGCGCTTATTGCGCAAGCGTTCCACGGCAAGGAGCGGGGGACGGCGTTCGGTGTGTTCGGTGCGGTCACCGGCGGAGCGGTGGCGATCGGGCCGGTGCTCGGCGGAGTCATCACCTCGGGCCTCGGCTGGGAGTGGATCTTCTTCGTAAACGTCCCGATCGGCGCGATCGCGGTGTTCATCGCACTCACGCGCGTGACGGACTCGCGCGACCCGAATGCCACGGGCGTGGATTGGGCGGGCCTCGTGACCTTCTCGGGATCGCTGTTCCTGCTCGTGTACGCCCTCGTGCAGGGCAACGAAAAGGGCTGGGGCTCGACCGAGATCGTCTCATTTCTGATCGTCGCGGTCGTGCTGATGGCGCTGTTCATCGTCGTTGAGCTCCGCCAGAGCCAACCGATGCTCGAACTGTCGCTGTTCCGCCGCCCCGCCTTCAGCGGCGCGAGCATCGTGGCGTTCTGCCTGTCGGGCTCGTTCTTCGCGATGTTCCTCTACCTCACCCTCTACATCCAGGACGTGCTCGGCTACAGCCCACTGCAGGCCGGGCTGCGGTTCCTTCCATCGACGCTGCTGTCTTTCATCGTCGCCCCGATCGCGGGGAAGTTGAGCGTCCGCATGCCGGTTCGCCTGCTGCTGGGATCGGGCCTGCTGTTGATCGGGATCGGCCTGCTGACCATGACCACGATCGACGCGGCCTCGAGCTGGACCGCGTTGATCCCGGGCTTCGTGTTGGCCGGCGCCGGTGTGGGCCTCGTCAACCCCCCGCTTGCATCCACCGCGGTGGGGGTCGTGCCCGTCGAGCACAGCGGTATGGCCTCGGGGATCAACTCGACCTTCCGCCAAGTCGGGATCGCCACGGGTATCGCCGGGTTGGGCGCCGTGTTCCAGCACAGCGTGACCCAGGGCACCACGGCGGCGCTCCGATCGAGCGGGCAGGTCCACGCGATCCTTGGCGCAGCCCATGGCCGGCTGGGCACGCTACTCGAGTCCGGCGAAGTCACCCAGATCGCCCACTCGCTCTCCGCCGGAGCGCGTACGGCCCTGGAGCACTCCTACCGCGTAGGCTTTACCGAAGCCTTCACGACGATCGCGGCGATCGCCGCGGTACTGGCCCTCGTGGGAGCGGTATTGGCGTTCGTGCTGGTGCGCAGCCGCGACTTCGTCTCCGCCGGAGAGATCCCCACCGCGCAGGCGCCGGAACCGGTGGCTGCCGCCGCGGGATGACGCACGCGGGTAATGCCTGGCAACGCCTGTGTCTCAACCGACAACGTCAACGCGGCCGGCCGAACTCGGGGGAAGCAGGCTCCCCCTGCGATCCCGCCACAAAAAATTCAGTCGCCCTGCGGCTCATATCCACGACAGTCGAGGACCGGCAGTCGGGGATAGCGCGGATAAGCTGGATCTTCGCGCGAGCGTTCGCACAGCAAGAACGTCGATCCCCGAGTATTCGGCACGTCGCGCTTGTGTCTGCAACTGGCGCACAAACCTCGCGGATCCCGCCTCGGCGGGGGTGTCTCGGGCGCGGGCATGAGCGCAGCGTAGTGCGGCTCCGTTCCGAGCTCCTGCAATAATCGTTGACTAAGCAACTATGAAGATCTTTAATCGACTACTCGGGTTCCTGCGCCCCTACAAGCGCGGCATGATCATCTCCTGGACGCTGGCGAGCCTCGCGATGGTGATGACGGTCGCGCTGCCCGCCCTGACGGGCCGCGCAGTGGAGATCATCGGCACGGGCCCCCACCACCAAGCCGCCGCGCAGGCCAGCGCCCGCCACGAACTGACGCTGATCGCCGGCGCGATCGCGCTGATCGTGCTGGCGCGCTGGGGGTTCATGTACTGGCGGCGGATGGTCGCCGGACGGCTCTCGCTCGGCGTCGAATACGACCTGCGCAAGCTGCTCTACGGCCACCTGCAAGAACTAGAGCTCGGCTTCTTCGACCGCCAGCAGACGGGCCAGCTGATGTCGCGTGCGACCGTCGACCTGCAGGCCGTGCGGTTCTTCCTCGGCTATGGACTCGTGTTCATCCTGCAGTCGATTCTCACGATCGTGCTCGCGGGGACGGTGATGATCGTGACCGAACCGCGCCTCGGCCTGATCTCGCTCGCGCCCGTGCCGTTCGTGGTGCTGATCTCCTACCGCTACGGCCGCCGCGCGCGCCCGGCGATCCAGGAGACACAACAGCGCATCGCCGAGCTGACCGCGGATGCCGAGGAGAACATCTCCGGGGTGCGAGTCGTCAAGGCCTTCGCCCGTGAGCAGCGCCAGCTGCAGCACTTTCGGGGCAGCGTCGGGCGCGTCTTCAGCCAGGCGATGGTGGCGACCCGCCTGGAAGCGAAGTTCAACCCGATGATCGGCTTTCTCCCCCAGCTCGGGCTCGCCGCGGTGTTGCTGATCGGCGGCAACGCGGTGATCCACGCGCACCTGACGCTCGGCCAGTTCACCGCGTTCTACCTGTACCTGAACATGCTGATCGCACCGATGCGCACGCTCGGCGTGATCCTCAACCTCGCCCAGCGCGCCACCGCCTCGGGCGCACGCCTGTTCCAGGTCCTCGACCGTCCCCCGCGCCTGACCTCACCGCCCGGCGCCCCGCCGCTGCCGCCCGGCAACGGGCACGTGCAACTACAGGGCGTCACGCTGCGCTACGACGAGTCAGATGAGTTCGGCGCGGCGTACTCGGCGACAAGCGCTCCAAGCTCCGTCACAAGCCCTGCCTCTTCGGCGACGAGCACCCCGGACGGCGACTCGCCCGCCCACACCGCCCGGGCAGTACTGAGCGACGTCAACCTCGACGTTCCCGCCGGGCGCACGATCGCGCTGGTCGGCGCCACCGGCTCAGGCAAGACCAGCCTCGTCTCACTGATCTCGCGGTTGTATGACGTGAGCGCGGGGCGCGTGCTGCTCGACGGAGTGGATGTGCGCGAGGTGGACCTGCGCTCACTGCGCCAGGCCGTCGCGGTCGTCAGCGACGACCCGTTTCTGTTCTCGGAGACCGTCGCCGAAAACATCGCCTACGCGCATCCCGACGCCACGCGCGAGGCGATCGAGCAGGCCGCCCGCCGCGCCCAGGCCCACGAGTTCATCGAGCGCCTGCCCGACGGCTATGACACCCGTGTCGGCGAGCGCGGCCTGACCCTATCCGGCGGCCAGCGCCAGCGCATGGCGATCGCGCGGGCGCTGTTGGCCGACCCGCGCGTGCTGATCCTCGACGACGCGACCTCCTCGGTCGACGCCTCGACCGAGCGCCAGATCAAGCTCGCGCTCGACGAGGCGATGGCCGGACGGACCACGTTCATCGTCGCCCACCGCCTCTCCACGATCGCACTGGCCGATGAGATCGTCGTGCTCGACCACGGTCGGATCACCGCGCACGGCAACCACGAAGAACTGCTGGAGGCATCAGAGCTGTATCGCGAGATCGTCGAAAAGGGCCTCCCCGATCAGGTCTTCCTCACGCGTGAGTTGCCAAGAGAACGTGAGGTGAGCGGGATATGAGCGCCCACGGCGGCGGCCGGGGAATGAGTGGCGGCGGCGGGCGCGGGCTCGGTCCGGGGTCTGCGCGCGGCGGCGCGCAATGGGACGGCGAGCGTGCCGCGAGGGGCACTCGCGGGCGCAACCTGCGCGGCCTGCTGCGGTTGCTAGGTCCCTATCGCCTGCGCGTGAGCGCGATGTTGACGGCGCTCTTGCTCGGAACGGCCGCGTCGCTGGCACCCCCGTTGCTGGCGAAGGTGGCGATCGACGAAGGCATCAAACGCCACGACACGCGCACACTCGTGCTGGTCGTGATCGCGTTCCTACTCTCGGCGCTGCTCGTCTGGGCGATGACCTACGTGCAGACCTATCTCGTCGGCTGGGTCGGCCAGCGCGCGCTCGCGGACCTGCGCATCCGCATCTTCACCCACCTGCAGCACCAGCCGATCGGCTTCTATGAGAGCCGCCCGGCGGGGGTGCTGATCTCGCGCATGACCAACGATGTGGAGGCGCTGGAAAGCCTCGTGACGGACTCGGTGGTGACGCTGTTCCAGGCCGGTCTCACGCTCGTCGGCGCGGTCGCGGTGCTGCTGTTCCTCGATCTGAAGCTGGCGCTGCTGACGTTCTGCGTCGTCCCGTTCGTGGCCGCCGCATCGATCTGGTTTCGGCTCGTCTCCGCTGGCGCCTTTCGGCGTACGCGGGAGACGATCGGCTCGATCACCGCCTACCTGCAAGAGACCCTCTCCGGCATCCGTGTCGTGCGCAGCTTCGGGCAAGAGCCCCACCACGAGGCGCGCTTTGCGGAGCTCAACACAGACAACTGCGACGCGAACATGGTCACGGTGCGACTCAACGCCGCCTACTTCCCGACCGTGGAAATGCTCTCCGGCATCGCGCTCGCGCTGATCGTCATCTACGGCGGCTTCCAGGCCCTGGAAGGCCACATCACCGCGGGCACCGTCGTCGCGTTCGTGGGGACCCTGTCATTCCTGTTCGAACCGATCCAGCAGCTCTCCCAGCTCTACACCACCTACCAGTCCGGAATGGCGGCGCTCGAGAAGATCTTCCAGTTGCTGGACATCACGCCAACCCTGATCGACCGCGCCGGGGCGACCCCGCTCGAGCGCATCCGCGGCGAAGTTCGCTTCGAGGACGTCTCGTTCTCCTACACGAAGGACGCGGTCGTGCTCGAGCACATCGACCTGACGATCCCGCCCGGTCAGACCCTCGCGCTCGTGGGCGCCACCGGAGCGGGCAAGTCGACGATCGCCAAGCTCGTCGCGCGCTTCTATGACCCTACGTCCGGGCAGATCCTCGTCGACGGTCACGACCTGCGCGAGGTCTCGAGCGACTCGCTGCGCTCACAGATGGGAATCGTGCCGCAGGAGGCGTTCCTGTTCTCCGGCACGATCGCAGAGAACATCGCCTTCGGCCGCCCCGACGCCGAGGAGGACCAGATCCGCGAGGCCGCGGCGGCGGTCGGCGCGGAGCAGTTCATCTCCGAGCTGCCCCACGGCTATAACACCGAGGTCGGCGAGCGCGGCGCGCAGCTGTCCTCCGGCCAGCGCCAGCTGATCGCCTTCGCCCGCGCCCTGATCGCCGACCCGCGCATCCTGATTCTGGACGAGGCGACCTCCAACGTGGACCTGCACACCGAGGGCCGCATCGAGGCCGGCCTGCGCCGCCTGCTCGCGGGGCGCACCGCGATCGTGATCGCGCATCGCCTTTCCACGATCCGCCAGGCCGGGCGCATCGTCGTGCTCGAACACGGACGCATCGTCGAGCAGGGAACGCACGACGAGCTGATCGCCGCCGAGGGCCGCTACTTCGAGCTCTACCGCGACTGGGCCTCCCAGGCCGCGGCCTAGTGTCCCCCGGCTGGTCTTACACGACAGGCGGTGGCGTTCCCTCTGCGCTGGCGGCAAGCGCCGGATCCCAATTGCACACCGCGCACGCGTGACTGAACGCTGAGCGGGCGAACTCGAGGGCGGTTGCATGCGGGTCGGGGCTCGAGCAGACGTCCTGCCAGTCCAGGATGTACTCGCCCAGCATGGGGTTCCAGCGCGACGCAGCGGGGGAGAGCTTCGCGGCCGCGAAGCCCTCGGGTGCTGGGTGGGCGTAGGCGTAGAACGCCGCGCGGGCGTAGCGCGGGTCGCCGGGCCACCAGCCGATCGCGACCTCCTGGGCGTCCATCGCGTTGCGCATGATGAAGTCGTCCGACGGGGGGTCGGCCGGCTGGCCCGAGAACAGGTTGACGGCGAGGTCGAAGGAGCCCCACCAGGCGTTGACCGGTGTGCAGCGCCCGCGATAGGGGGCGCGGAACGCGGCGAGGACGAGTGCCGCGCGGGTCGCGGCGGCGAAGTAGGAGGCGACCTGGGCGGGGTCATAGCGCGCGTGGTCGAGGTCCTCGTCGAGCGGTGCGCTCCACGGGACCTCCTGCGGGGTTGGGTCGATGGCGACGGCGCCGGCCATGGAGCGGACCATCTCCAGAACGTCGCGTGTGACCTCGCCGACCGGTCGGTCCGGGGTGAGCGCGACGCGGCGGGTGCCACCCCCGCTGTGCTCGACGAGCGCCTCATGGGTGCATAGATCGAGCGCGACGACGAACGCCCCCGAGCGGTCTGGGGCTGGCAGCGGGGCGGTCTCCCAGCCGCGCGCGGTCAGGCGCAGCGCCGCGTGCTGGAGCTGCGGCTCGGGCGGAGCGCACGCAACCGCCAGCTTGCCGAGGACCTGGGTGTGCGCGTGCAGCGTGTCGCACGTCTCGCTCCACTGCTCATAGGAGAGTGAGGACCATAAAGAGGGCATGGCCAAACGCTACTCCTACCTGCAGGTCAGGATGTGTGACGCAGTAGGATGCGCTTACCAACCAGAGGATGGCCATGAGCGGGGATCTCAACAACCACCATCGCGACACACTCCGGAAGATCTTCAGTCACCCAGCGAGTGGCAACCTCGAGTGGCGTCAGGTCCTTTCGCTACTAGAGGCGATCGGGACCGTGTCTGAGGATCACAACGGCAAGGTCAAGGTCACTCTCGGTCCCGAGACTGAGATCCTGCGGCGCCCTCGCGGCAAGGATGTCGACAAGCAGATGGTTGTCGACCTGCGGCGCATGCTGACGGGCGCAGGAATTTCCCCGGAGGGCACGCAACCAGTGGAGGACGTACGCTCGCGCGATTATGGCGACGGGCGGTGGGGCGCTCCCACCTGAGCTCTGGGAGGGCTTGACCCGCTTGCCGGGGCACGGCTCGCACAAGCCATCGTCAACTCCGGGACAGGGACTCGAACCCCAATCTCCCGGACCAGAACCGGGCGTCGCTGCCAATTGGACTATCCCGGACAGTGCCTTCGCGCTAGAAGAATAGTAAACGGGCCGTCATGCCCCAATGCTCACAGCGGCGCCAGGCCCCATCCCGATCACGGCTCATGTGCTTCGGGTCAGGCAACTCGCCAGACGAGGTGCAGAGGCCGTTCGTTCGGCTTGGCCCGCCTGCCCTTAGGGCTCAGACCGGCTGACCGTTCGGCGCGAAGAAGGCGGTGAGCGCCTCCTCCAGGCCCGTGTCGAGCACCAGCAGCACCTCGTCGCCGGCCTCGATCACGGTGTCGGGCTTGGGCACGAAGCCCGTCCCGTCGCGCAGCACCGAGATGATCAGGCTGCCTTCGGGCAGGGCGATCTCAGCCACCTTCACACCGACGGTCGGCGCGTCCTCGCTCACCTCCAGCTCGATGATCTCCAGGCGCTCCTCTTCGAGCGCAAGCAGGTGCACGAGCCCATAGCGCGGGACCTCGTGCTCGATCAAGCGCAGGATCAGGTCGGTGGCCGACACCGCCGGCTGGATTCCGAGCATCCTGAAGTGGTCGTGATTACGCGGGTTGTTGACGCGCGCGATGATGCGTTCGCACAGGTACTTCTCCTTGGCCACCTGACAGACCAGCATGTTGTCCTCGTCATCGCCGGTTACCGCGACCACCAGGTCCGCGCGCTGAATCCCCGAGCGCTCGAGCACCCACAACTCGGTGGCATCGCCGTACTGCGCAGCGTGCTCGAACTCCTCCTCGATCGCCAGATAGCACGAGCGCGAGGACTCGATCAGGGTCACTTCGTGACCCTTCACGATCAGCTCTCGGGCCAGGTTGCGCCCGACCTTGCCGGCCCCGACGATGATCGCGTACACCCGCTCCAGCTCCTCAGGCCGGCTGAATCTCGAGCGCGCTCTCGAACATCTCGATCGCGTGCCGGGTGGGAGAGATTGTCTGCAAGCCCTGCGCGCCGTACCAGCCGGCGCGTGCGGGGTCCATCACTCGCGCCAGCACCTTTTCAACATCGAAGCGCTTCTGGGCGATCTGGGCGATGATCAGATTCGTGTTGTCCCCCCCGGTGGAAGCGATGAACACGTCGGCGTGCTCGATGCCGGCCTGCACCAGCGCATCGACCTCCAGCGCCGTACCGACCGTGAACTGACCTTGCGCGTCCTCCCAGCTCTCGCTCTGGCCCGCGTCCAGACGCTCGTGCGAGAGCGGATCCGCATCCAACACGGAGACTTCGTGACCCGCCGCCAGCGCAGATTTCGCGACCGCTGAGCCAACACGGCCGGCGCCGACGATCAGGACGAACATGAAGTAAGAACGAACATTGTGCGGATGCGGAGATTAGACGATGCGGGGCTCTCCTCGCCGAGGGCCTCCGGACTGCTCTCCAGGCTGCCGCTCCCCCGAACGCTTGACCTCGGAGGACACCGGCTCTTCAGGCTGCTCCCGCGCCGAGTGATCTTCGGGTGAGTGAGCAGCCGGGGCTGTCACGATTACCCGGCAGGTCGCCTTGCTCACGACGTACTTGGTGATCTCGCCAACGAAGTTCTCAAGCGGCCCACCCCGTCCCCCCAGGCCCGCGCCGCCGCGAATCCGGGAGGGTTCCTCCGCCCCGAGCACGATCGCTTCGACGCCCCGGCGGCGCGCCTCCTCCACGATCGCATAACCCGCGCGGCGAGTACGCACAGTGGCCGTGGCGACGTATACGCCCCCATACTCCTCCCCCACCGCCTTCGCCCGCGCCAGCGCCAGGCGAGCGTGCTTTATCTGCTCCTCCGGCAGGCGCGCGTCGAGCGGCAGCGACATCGGCATCACAAAGATCCAAACGGCCTCGATCGTCGCCGTCTCGGTCTCGGTCTCCGTCTCCTCAGTGGCCTCGCCCGCGGCCAGCAGGGCCGCCGTCTGCACGATGTCCTCGTCGAGCTTGGTGCCGAACAGCGGCACGAGAATCGACCCGTAGTCGCGTTCGCTCGGCGGCTCGGCGCGCAGGATCTGCGGCGAGACCGTCACCCGCGCCGTCAACGAAGTTTCATCCGCACGCCGGTAGACGACGTACCCGAGGATCCCGAACGCCATCCACCCCAGCCCCACGTAGCGGGCCGGTTCGTGGAGGATCATCACCGCCACCCAGCCGGCGGCGCAGACCAGCGCTCCGAAGGCCGCGGGCAGCGGCAGCTCGCCGCCGCGCACCCGCACCGATAGCGGCACCTTGTAGGGGCGGTCGCGATCGGGCTCGGAGTAGCGCAGCCGGCAGATCGAGAGATGGGCGATCGTGAATGCCAGCATCGCCCCAAAGGCATAGATCCCGACGAGGAAATCGAGGTCCTCCGGCACCACCAGCACCGCCGCGAGCAGACCCGCCAGGACGATCAGCACATACGGCGTCGAGCGTTGCGGATGCAAGCGCCCCAGGCCACTCGGGATCTGGCGGTTGGTCGAGAGCGAGTAGGCCAGCCGCGAGAGGCCGAGCATCGCCGAGTTGGCCGCGGCGATCAGCGTGAGCGTCGCCAGCGCCCCCACCACGTATCTGAGCGTATGCGCCAGCCAGTGGGGGTGGATCTGGGTGACGATCCCGATCACGGGATCGTTCAGGTAGCGGCCCGCCAGCGCCGTGTGCCCGTCGTGCACCGGCAGCGCGGTGATCGCCACAAGCGCGATCCCCACATAGCCGAAGATCACCGTCGCGGCGCCGCTGCCGACCATGTGCTTGAGGCCGCGCCGGCCGATCCGCACCTCCCCCGCCAATCCGGCGGCTGACTCCAGGCTGGTGAAGGAGATCACGGCGACCGTCAGGGCGAACACGAGATCCGACCACTTCGGCGCGCTGCCCAGGTGGATTGGGTCGATCAGCTTGCTCGGGTTGAAGAACAGGATCAACCCGATCACGACGATCAACAGCTGCAGCACCAGGTCGCCTGCGACGAGCAGTCCGACCCGCCGCGAACGACCGCTGCCGAAGCCGCGAATATTGCCCAGCACGACGATCGCGATGAACGCCAGCGCCAGCAGCAGCGCCTCGGTGTGGTGTCCCAGCGGATGCCAGAAGACGCGCAGGTACTGGGTCGCCGAGAAGGCGCAGACGGCGATCAGGATGATGTAGTCGAGCAGGATCGCCCAGCCGGCGATGAAGCTCACGAGCTCGTTGAACGCATACCGGGCGAACACGGTCGAGCCGCCGCGATCCTGGTGCAGCGAGGCGCCCTCGACGTAAGTCATCGCCGTCAGCACAAACAGCAGCGCCGCGAGCAGAAACACGAGCGGCGTGAGCCCCAGCGCGTGCCCAGCGATCACACCCAGGGAGAAGTAGATCGCGCTCGCCAGCGACGTGTACACGACCGTGAACAGAACCGGGGAGCCGATGCTGCGCCGCATTGTCACGCGCGAGCGGGCGGCGATTGCTGTCGCGGGATGCTCGACCTCGGTTGCCGGGTCCGGCGCTCCCGGCGTGCCAGCGGGGTTTTTACCGACCGGCGAGCTCACGAGCCTCTCCTGCCCCTCTTCGTCTCCAGATACATCCGTCCCCCGCCCGCCGCTATGAACAGCACACCGAGTAGTAGACGTGGAGAGATGATGCCCCCGTGCCCGTCGACCGCTTGGGCGATCAGCGCCACGCCGATGACTGCCATCACCAGAGAGAAGATCAACGTCGCCGAGCGATGCGCCTGTTGGCCGGTGGTCATCTTTGACTGAGCTTAAGACCTGGGAGCAACCCGGCCCCGCATCGGTCTCAGGTGATCAGCGGGATGATCAGGATCGCGACGATGTTGGCAACCTTGATCATCGGGTTGATCGCCGGTCCGGCGGTGTCCTTGAACGGATCGCCGACCGTGTCGCCCGTAATCGAGGCGGCGTGCGCTTCGGAGCCCTTGCCGCCGAAGGCGCCGTCCTCGATCAGCTTCTTCGCGTTGTCCCACGCGCCGCCGCCGGCGGTCATCAGCACGGCGAAGAAGAAGCCGACGACGATCACGCCGATCAAGAGGCCGCCGAGCGCCTGCTGGTCGATCAGCCCGACGATCAGCGTCAACACGATCGGCAGCAGCGACGGCAAGATCATCTCGCGCTGGGCGGTCTTCGTGACGATGTCCACGCACCTCGCGTAGTCGGGCTCTTCGGTGTAGTCCATGATCCCGGGGTGCTCGCGGAACTGGCGGCGCACCTCCTCCACGACCGCGCCTCCGGCGCGTCCGACGGCCTCGATCGAGAGCGAGGCGAACAGGCACACCATCAGCCCGCCAAGCAGCAATCCGATCAGGACGGGCGGTTCGTTGATGCCAAAAGAGATCGCGTGTCCGAGCTTGGCTTCGAGTTCTTTCTGAAAGCCGGCGAACAGCACGATCGCGGCGAGCACCGCGGAGCCGATCGCGTAGCCCTTCGTGACGGCCTTAGTCGTGTTCCCGACCGCGTCCAGCCGATCGGTGACCTTACGCACCTCCTCAGGCAGATCGGCCATCTCGGCGATCCCGCCTGCGTTGTCGGTGATCGGCCCGAAGGCGTCGAGCGCGACGATCAGCCCCGTCAACGAGAGCAGGCCCACCGCCGCGACACCGATGCCGTAGATCCCTGTCACGCCGCCGCCGGCGAGCTTCCAGGCGCCGAGCATTCCGAGCACGATCACGACCGCCGGCAGCGCGGTGGCCTGCAGCCCGGAGGAGAAGCCCTGGATGATATTCGTGGCGTGACCGGTGATCGACGCTTTGGCGGTCTTCTTCACCGGCGAAAAGCGGGTCGAAGTATAATATTCCGTTATTCCGAATAGCAGTGCCGTGACAGCGATCCCGATCAGCGAGCACAGGTACAGGTGCCACCATTTCGGAGTGTTCACGGCGCTGCCCACGTCCTTGAAGGTCAGATTGCGCATCAGCCAGTAGGTGATCGGCGCGAATGCGGCCGCCGCAATCACGCCGGAGGCGATCAGTCCCTGCAGGAGCGCGCGCTCGACGTTGTCGGAGTTAGTGCGCACCGCGAACGTGCCGATGATCGAGGCGATAATCGCCACGCCGCCGAGCACGAGCGGATACAGCGCGACCTGCGTGGACTCGTGGAACGTGAGCACGCCCAGCAGGATCACGGCCACCGCGGTCACCGCGTAGGTCTCGAACAGGTCGGCCGCCATGCCGGCGCAGTCGCCGACGTTGTCGCCGACGTTGTCGGCGATCGTTGCCGGGTTGCGAGGATCGTCCTCGGGGATGCCGGCCTCGACCTTGCCGACGAGATCGGCGCCGACATCGGCCGCCTTGGTGAAGATGCCACCGCCGAGCCGGGCAAACACCGAGATCAGCGAGCCACCGAAGCCGAGGCCAATCAGCGCGTCCACGGCCGTCTTCGGGCTGTCGTTGAAGAACGAGGTCAGCGCACCGTAGTAGCCGGCGACGCCGATCAGCGCGAGGCCGACCACGAGCAGGCCCGTAATCGCGCCACCGCGGAAGGCGACCTTCAGCGCCGGTGAGACCCCGCCGCGCGCGGCCTCCGCCACGCGTGCGTTCGAGCGCACCGAGACGTTCATGCCGATATAGCCGGTCGAGCCGGACAGCAGGCCGCCGATCGCGAATCCGCACGCGACCGCGATGTTCTGGATGAAGATCAGCGCGATGAACAGCACGACCCCGGCGATCGCGATCGTCGTGTACTGACGGTTCAAGTACGCCCGCGCGCCCTGCTGGACGGCCAGCGAGATGCTCTGCATCTTCTCGTTGCCCGGCGAAAGCGCGAGCAGGGAGCGTGTGGTCACCAGGCCGTAAACCACGGCGCAGGCGGCGCAGACCAGAGCGACGACGACCCCATGGTTCATCAGAAAGCTACTCAACAGAAATCCTCCGCGGTCTTGTTAGCGTGCCGCGCGAGGATTTCGCGCGTACATATGTCCCCCGGCTCGCTCGTCAAAGCGCTTCCCCGGCGGAAAGGCGGGCGCAGTCTATCGTGCCGGCCCCAGAAAAGCGTTCTCAGCGCCCCGGCACCCACAACCTGCCGCTCGACTCCGCCGGCCCGGCGCCAGGCTTACCCTCCGCCGGTGGCGCATCTGGCTTATCCGCGGCCGTCGGCGCGCCGGTCTTCCCCTCCGCGACGGGCGTACTCGACTCTCCGGCCGGCCGTTGTCGTGAGCCCGGCTCGCCACCACCTGCCTGCGCCTCACGCGCATAGGCAATCTGCAGCTGTGACAGCGCGTCGCGCAGAGGTCGCAGTTCCTGAGCGGCGACGCTCCGTTCCAGGATCCCCAACAGCGCCCGCACGCCGTCGACCGCGTCGCGCACCTGCTCGAGGTCGCGCTCACCATCCGCCCCCGGAGCCAGGCCCAGACGGCGACCGCCCAGGTTCAGCAACGACACCGCCGCCTGCAGGATCATGTCCGCCGTGGTGATGCGGCTCAGTTCCGCTTCGTAGGCCGCGCGTAGCTCCTCCTCACTCGGTTGTCCCTGCGGTTGGCCAGATCCCTGCTCGGCCTGTCCTGCGGTTGGATCAGTGCTCATCGGTCGTCCTCTCCTTGCCTGCACCACGGTCGGGTAATGATCGCGCGCGTGTGCCTCACACCACCACCTCCTCTGAATAGGTCTGCCGGGTCTCGGCCACCGAGGCCGCGAAGACCTCCTCGCGCGTAGCACCAGCTTCGATCCTCTCACGTTGGCGCTGTGCTCCGTTGCGCTCGGGGAAGGCCGGCTCGATGCCCATCTCAGCGCGGACCGGCGCCGTCCATGCGGCCAGGCGCTCGATCGCTGCGCGCGCTGGGTACTCCTCGCCCCGCTGCAGATCAAGCAGCCGGCCGTCGAGCCCGAAGCGGATCGCGCGCCACATGTTCTCCTCGATCATCCGCGGCGGCGGATCGGCGAAGGGGACACCCTCGTCGACGTCGCGCAGCGCCTGGGCGATGCACGCGACCATTAGCGCGGCCAGCGCGTCGGACTCCTGGGCGGTGGCCTGCGCATCGCAGATCCGCACCTCCACGGTGCCGAAGCTGAAGTGCGGCCTGACCGACCACCATACCTGCGTGAACTCCACGATCGAGCGTGTGCGCACGAGCAGTTCGATGTACTCGCGGTACGCCCGCCAGCCGCCGAACGCGTCGGGCACCCCGCAGCGCGGAAAGCTCTTCGTGAAGCTCTGCGTCCGTGCCGAGTGCAGCCCCGTATCGAGACCGTCCAGCCAGGGTGAGTTCGCGGAGATCGCCAGCAGCACCGGCAGCAGCGGGCGTAGACGGTCGCAGACGCGCACCGCGCGGTCGATCTCGCGCACGCCCACGTGCACGTGCAGGCTGAAGGTGTTGTTGCGCCATGCCACGTACTTCAGCCCTTCCTCGACTCGGCGGTAGTGCTCGGTGTTGATGATCGGCTGCTCGCGGTAGTCGGCCCACGGATGCGTCCCGGTGGCCCCCAGCGCAGCGCCGTGAGCGGCGATCAGCGCGAACAGTCCTCTGCGCCGCTCGCGCTGGCGCGCCAGCGCGTCGTGTAGGTCTGCGCCGGCGCCGGAGATGATCTCGATCTCCGAAGAGATCAGCTCACCCGTGATGTGCTCATGCAGGAGCCGATCCCCCTCTGCGGCGGCACGCAGCTCCTCAAAGCGCGGCTCCAGGTCGAGCGTGCGCGGGTGAAGGATCGAGAACTCCTCCTCGACGCCCACCGTCATGTCGGTCGCCGCGGCGAAGGTCTGCTCCACCCTGTCGAGGTCGAGACTGGTCATCGCTCAGGTGCAGGTCAGATCAGATTGGGCCAGGTCAAGTCGGGCAGGTCAGGTCAAGTCAGATAAAAGTACAGCGCGTAGAGCAGATCGACGGCCGGGCTCGACGTGTGGACGGTCACCTCGGGGGGCACGTCCAGCAGTGATTCGGAGTAGTTGAAGATGATCTTCACGCCCGCCTCCACCAGCTCGCTCGCGAGCCCCTGGGCGGCGTCCGTGGGCACCGCCAGCACACCCACGACGATGTCCTCGTCCTCCACCACCTGGCGCAGATCGCTGGTGTGGCGCACGGCCTGGCTGCCCACGCTCGTGCCGATCTTCGCGGCGTCCACGTCGAAGATCGCCACCACCCGAAACCCATGGTCGGCGAAGATGTCCGAGGAGGCGATCGCCTTGCCCAGATGGCCCGCGCCGAGCAGCGCGATGTTGTGCTGGCCCGCCGTGCGCAAGATCTTGCGGATCTGCGAGACGAGCGCCTCGACGTTGTAGCCGACGCCGCGCTTGCCGAACTTGCCAAAGCCAGAGAGGTCGCGACGGATCTGGGTCGAGTTCACGTGGGTGTAATCGGAGAGCTCCTGTGAGGAGATCGTCTCCTTGCCCATCTTCTTGGCCTGCGTCAGCACCTGCAGGTAGCGCGACAGGCGCGCCGCCACGCCGAGTGACAGCCGCTCGCTCGAGGAGATCCCGTCGCCCAGCCCGGTAGCACCCGCTCCGGTGCTCACTTCGTTGTAGGTCATCGCCGTGACTCTAGAGGATGCTTCCTCTAGCGACGGCCGGCGGTTGCGAGGTGATCGGTCGTTCCCCAGTGGCGTAGGCGTCGAGCGCCAGGTACTCCGGGTAGGGCAACGCCCGCGTAAAGCGCGCGGCGCTTGCGATCATTGCAGCGTTGTCAGTGCACAGCACGCGTGGCGGAACATGCAGCTCCGCGTCGAGCTCGCCCAGCCGCCGGCGCAGCTCGCCGTTGGCGGCCACGCCTCCGCCCACCGCCAGACGGCCGATTCCGGTCTGATCAAGCGCATGGGAGGCGCGCTGGATCAGACTGTCCACGATCGCCGTTTGATAAGAGGCCGCCAGGTCGGCGCGACGCGCTCGGGCCTCCGCCTCGGAAAGCTCGCGCATCCTGTAGAGCAGTGCGGTCTTCAGCCCGGCGAAGGAGAAATCGAGGCTCCGCGCAAATGCCGCCCGGCCCGACCCCCGCCCGCCACGGGAGCGCTCACCCCGAGAGCCCGGAAAGGAGAATGCCTCAGGATCTCCCTCGGCGGCCAGACGCTCCAGCGCGGCGCCTCCCGGGTATCCCAGCCCGAGCATTCTCGCCCCCTTGTCGAACGCCTCCCCCGCGGCGTCGTCGAGTGTGCGGCC
>Ga0302326_10004460_pt1 | contig 32417 bp, 24 predicted proteins | sample Palsa_T0_3_FD_202264 | JGI IMG/M metagenome (GOLD analysis project Ga0302326, IMG submission 202264) | Peat permafrost microbial communities from Stordalen Mire near Abisko, Sweden - Palsa_T0_3 | ecosystem: Environmental > Terrestrial > Soil > Palsa > Peat permafrost | place: Sweden: Abisko...
CGGCTGCGCCGCCCGCGGCGGTGGCGCCGCCGGCAGCGGTCGCGCTGGCGGCCGCCGTGGCACCGCCCGCGGCCGTGACCCCGCCAGCGGCGGTGGCGCCGCCAGCGGCGGTGGCGCCGCCGGCCGCGGTCGCGCAACCGGCCGAGGTCGAGCCACCGGCGACAACTGCGCCGCTTCCACACGCACCCGCACCGGCGCCGGCTCCGGCGGCCACGGCGCCGCCGCCCAGCGCCGACCCCAGGACCGTGGCCTTGAGCTCAGCCGTCAGGGCCACGGGCAGGATGAGGGCGAAGGTGGCCCGCTGATGTCGGACCTCCTGCTCGAAGGCTGCGCAGCTCGGGCAGCGATCGATGTGAGCCCGCGTGATGCTGCGGGGCAGGACCCTGCCGTGCAGCGTCGCGAGCCGCTCGCGGATCTCCGAGCACGGACGGTCTCTGGCCTGTCGGCTGCGCACGAGGGCCTCGCGGGCTTGGAAGATGAGCGCCTTCACCTTCTCCCGCCTGACTTCGAGCACCTCCGCGATCTCGCTGTGTGAGTGGTCGCCGAGCTCGAACAGCGCCAGCGCAGCGCGCTGGTCGGGCGGGAGCCGCTGCATGTCGCTCAACATCTCGCGCAGGTCCTCGCGCCGCTGCACCTGGTCCGCCAGCCCGTCGAGGATCGGTCGGTCCACCGCCACCGCGTCGAAATCAAAGGCGTCACGGCGCGTACGCAACTCGGACAGGCATCGGTTGCGAGCGATCGTGTACAACCAGGGCCGCAGCGAAACCTCGCTGTCGCCGCTGCCCAATGCCCGGTAGGCGGAAACAAAGGTCAGCTGCAGCGCGTCCTCGGCAGCCTCACGGTTTCCCAGCATGTGCATGCAGAACGCGAGCAGGCCGCGGGCGTACCGATCGTAGATGGCCTCGAACGCAGCGCTTTCGCCGGCGCGCACCTGGGCGACGAGATACTCATCGGTTTGGTCGAAGACTGGCCTGAACTCCGTCGCCGGACGAGAGCCAACCAGGAGTTCAGTGGGTCGCACGCCCACAGTCTCTCCTACTTGGCGGCCAGAGTCCAGCGACAGGTTCCGCCACACTGGCGGGAGCTCAGTTCTCGGCCCCCCGAGAATCGACGCGACGCACGTGGAAACGTTGGCGAGAGGCCGGGGCGGCGTGCTAGCCTCGATGTGTCTAGCGGATGCGCTTGGGTGCTCTGTGCCCGACGCGTATGCCATGTGGAGGCCCGCGGTGGCCGACCTAGCGTCAGAAGATCGTCACGTGGATTCCACGGGTGAGGCGATCGGGGCACAGCACGAGGAAATCGCTCCGGTTGGGGGGCCGCTGAACGACGATCAGCCGTTGGCTGATCGCGACCAACTCCTCGCGGACGCCGATCAGACGGGTTCTGACAGCGACCAGACCGCGGCCGGAAGAGAGCAGGCAGCCGCCGACAGCGACCAGGCCGCGAGCGACCGCGACCTCGCGCGCGGCGGCGACCCACGGGTGTATGACTCGTCACGCGAAGTCCGCGGTCGCAGCGCCCAGCAGCGCCGCTACAGCGCCGAGGGACGGCTCAAGACCGCTTACGCTCGTGACCGGGCCGCGCACTCTCGGGATCTGCTCGCGATAGCCCGCGATGGGGCCGCCGAGGTGCGTGATCGCGTTGCCGCCTCAATCGACGACCGCGAGGAGATCGTGGCGCGCGCCGCGGCGGATCGCCGGAGCGCAGGCGTCGATCGCGCTGCCGCGGCTGAGAGTCGATCCCAGGCGGCGACAGATCGCGATCAAGGCGCCCGGGATCGTGAGCAGGCGACTCATGACCGACGGCAGGCCCAGATCGATCGCGACGAGTTGCTGCGCCAGCTGGCGCTCGCTGAGACGGATGGGCTGACCGGCACACAGGCCCGCGCGACTGGCCTCAATCACATCGATCAAGAGATCGAGCGTGCGCGCAGAACGACGGCCCCGCTCGTCGTGGCCTACATCGATGTCGTCGGCCTCAAGGCCGTCAACGACGCCCACGGCCATGCCGCCGGCGACGCGCTGCTGCAGCGCGCCGTGGACGGGATCCGGGATCATCTGCGCTCGTATGACCTGATCGTTCGGATCGGCGGGGACGAGTTCTTGTGCGTGATGTCCGGCGCCACGATCGAAGATGCGCAACAGCGCTTCAGCGTCATCCAAGCCGGCCTCGCGGCGGAGGCCGATCCGTGCTCGATCAGGGTCGGCTTCGCTGCGCTCGCGCCTGAGGACAGCTCGGCCGAGCTGATCCGGCGCGCCGACGCCGAACTGCCGAACAGCCTGCGCGCGGATTCACTCAGCCACCCTGGCTGACCAGTACCTGACGCGGGCCCGGCGGCGGGGCGTCCGAGCGACAGCGATCACGCCAGGCAGCGGCGGCTCACTGGGACGTTCTGTGAGGGCACGGGCGGCGGGTCGCGCTTGCAAAAGGTGATCTCACGCGTGCGGGTGTCGACCACGCCGACGAATTGATAGTTGAAATCGGCGGCCACCACCGTGCAGCGGAAAGCCCGGGGGACGGTCGCTGGCGTCCCCGTGGCGGCGCACGTGGAGCGTCCGAGCGGTCCGCTGATCTCCCCCTGCGTGATCTCGCGGGCAATGTCAGCCCCGATGGCACGTTCGAGTGCCCGGGCCGGTTCCGCTCCCAGTCTCAGGCGGGCGACGCGCGGCGCCTGATCTTGCGCGACGAGGATCTCGGCCTCGCGGTTGAGTCGGACGGCGGCGGCTGGATTGAGGTTCGCCGGCGCGGTCCCGCTGTTGTTCTCGACGAACCGCACCAGCAGGACGATCAGGACAGCGGCGACCCCGATCGAGAGCACCCAGCGCAGCCACATCGGTGGGCGCACGATTGCGCGAGGCGACCGCGGGGCAGCGCTGCGGCGAGGCGAAGTCGGCTGCTCGGCCGGGCTCGTGAGCTCCGGCGAGCCTGAAGGTCCGGGTGGCGAAGCGTCGGGCACGCAAAACAGAGCGTACGCAGCACGCCTCAGTGCCGCGCCAGACGGGTCCCGGCCCGCGCTCAGCGGCCGTTGACGGAGAAGTGCTGGTAGTCCGTGGGTGGAGGCCAGCGCCCGCCCCACCCCCAGCCGATCGCCGTGAACGCCCGCACGAGCGTCCCGCCCGCCACCGCCATGCCGGGCCGGACGTCCGAGCGGTCAAGATACGGGTCCGAGGCAGGATGCGTTGTGGTGCCGTTGGCGTACACGTACGGGTTCTCGATCGGGTTGACGTCGATCGCCAGTCCGTAGGCGTGCTCTGACCAGCGCGAGGAGCCGGTCGCGTCCCGGCAATTGAACGCCGACGTATTGTCGGCCTGGATCGAGGCGTAGTCGCTGCCGCCATAGCGATCGACCAGGCGCATGCGGCGAATCGGAAATCTCGCGCCGAACAGGTCAGCGAAGACCCGCCTGAGCGCCGGCACCGCGGATGCGTTGACGACCATCTCGCCCAGGTGGGCGCGGCCGTCGAACCCCCAGTAGCTGATCCGCAGGTACCGCAACTGGCCCAAGCTGACCGGACAGCCGGGATGCCAGGACGTCCGGCTCAGCTGCTGACGCAGGGCGGGCGTGAGCTCAAAGGCCTGAAACCGGAAACTGGCAGCGGCGTTCGATGGCTCGGGCGAAATCCGGGCCGTCGCCGCGTACCTCCGCCCGACCAGCACCGGGCGGGACCTCAGCGATGCCGGAGCGGACCGCTCGGCGGTCGAGGTCGCAGCCGCCGCGGTCGCAGCGGCAGGGGTCGCGGCCGTCGAGGTCGAGGTCGCGGCGGTCGAGGTGAGCTGCTGCGCGCTCCCGCATCCGGCCAGCAGCAGCGCGCCGGCCACGAGCGCGACCCCGGCAACCGGCGCCGGGGCGAGCCGCGTCAGCCGCGTGAACCTCGACTCAGATCCCTGTCTCAGCGGTCAGCCTTCCGCTGGCCACGGCCGCTTCCAGCTCTCGGTAATCGCGCTCGTTCTGGTCTGCGTAGGCGTTGGCGAAGTCGACGATCGCGCGATCGAACTGCTCTGACTTGCCCATGTAACTTCCGATCGCGATGCGGTCCCCGGACCGCGCGTGCCCCCGGGCCAGGGTCCAGCCGCACATTTGGCCCCATAACTCCATCCCCTCGGGGGTCATCCCGGCGACGTCTGCGGACCCCTTCCAGTCGCGCAATTGGCGGATGTAGTAATCCCGCTCGTAGCCCAGGAAATCGAATCGCTCCCAGCCGAGCAGGATGTCGCTGGCCGTCTGCATCAGGTGCTGGCCGGTGACCACGCGCGCGCCATGATTTGAGAACCGGCTCTTGGCGGTGAATCGCTCGAGCACGGACGCGTTGGCCTCCTTGACCTGCAACAGCAGTGGGGAGCCGACCTCGTCCAGCAGCAGCAGGATCCAGGCTTCGGTGCCCACGCTGCCGACGCCCACCACCTTGCGCGCGAGATGGACGAGCCGATAGCGGTTGAGCAGCTGACGGCGATCGGGCGGCAACGTGCGGTGATAGGACCGGATGAACAGGTGCATCGCCTCCACCAGCACCTCGGCGTCGAGCTCGGGGACCTCCTCGATCGGCAGGATCAGCGGAGGATCGCTGACGATTCTGGGTTCATCGCCCGGCGTGTGGCAGAGCTTCTCGAACGCCTGGTGGCTGTCATGCGCCCGTGCCTTGTTGATCGCCCGCCACACCGCGGGCGTCTTCTTCGGATCCAGCAGCGACTGAAAGCGCGGCAGGAGCTGACTCATGTCGAGGTGCGCGTACCACACCTCGAGCATCGGCTTGCTTGACAGCTCCCGCATCGCCTCCCGGTAGGAGCGCGCCGCCAGGCGCACAATCCGCTTTCGCTCGGCGTCGGAGAGGTTGTGCTCGCGTCCGGCGATCTCAAGACTGGCGGCCAGCCGCTTGACGTCCCACTCCCACGGTCCCGGCGCGGTTTCGTCAAAGTCGTTGACGTCGAAGAACAGGTGGCGTTCGGGCGACCCGAACATGCCGAAGTTCGACAGATGCGCGTCGCCGCCCAGCTGAACCTTGAGTCCAGACTGTGGCGTGCTCGCCAGATCGGACGCCATTGGCAGTGCGGCGCCGCGAAAGTAGCTGAACGGCGAGACCAGCATCCGACCATGCCGGATCGGCACGAGCTCAGGAACGCGATCGCGCGCCTGCTCCTCCAACAGCTCGATCGGGCTGGCGCGCTCGGGCGGCGGCTCCCACACGGCGTGACTGGCGCGGGGTACCTGCGCTCGCGCGCGCTTGCCGCGGGCCACCCGCTCTTGTGGCGTCAGGTGCTCGGCCGTGGGTCGGGGCGGCCGCCGACGAGCTCGACCGCCTGCCAACGGTGCTCGTGAACGAGCTGTTGCGGCGCCACTCGTCGCGCGATTGCCGCGCTTCTGACTACTCTCCATTCCTGCCTCCAGTGTCGGTCCCCGGCTAGTCACAGTGGCCAAGCTGGCGCGAGCGCTTAGGCCAGATGGTCTCGCATCGCCTGTGCGAAGGCATCCACGTCCTCCTCGTCGGTGTCCCAGGCGCACATCCACCGGACCTCGCCGCTGTCCTGATCCCAGACGTGGAAGGCGAAGTCCTTCTGCAACGCGGCGCTGGTCGCGGCGGGCAGCGTCGCGAACACGGCGTTGGTTTGCACCGGCCGCGTGATGCTGAGCCCCGGAAGGTCGCGAACGGCGAGCGCCAACCGAGCCGCCATGGCATTCGCCCGGCGGGCATTGCGGAGCCACAGCTCGTCGGTCAACAGCGCTTGGAACTGGGCGGCCAGGAACCGCATCTTGGAAGCAAGCTGGAGCGACTGCTTGCGCACGTAGGCGAACCCGTCGGCAAGCTCAGGCGACAGGAACACGACCGCCTCGGCGGCGAGCAAGCCGTTCTTGGTTCCGCCAAAGGACACGATGTCGACGCCGGGCCCGGCGCTGAGATCTCGGAGCGAGAGCCCGAGCGCGGCCGCGGCGTTGCTCAGCCGCGCACCATCCATGTGCAAGATCAATCGGTGCGCGTGCGCGAGCTCGGCGAGCGCGCGGACCTCCGCCGGCGTGTAGACGGTCCCGAGTTCGGTGCACTGCGAGATCGAGACCACCCGAGGCTGCACGGCATGCTCGAACCCGAGCCGCTCGATCCGGCTCTCGACGAGCTCCGGGGTCAGTTTGCCGTGTTCGGTGCCCACGGTCAGGAGCTTCACGCCCGCGATCGACTCCGGGGCGCCGCACTCGTCGACGTTCAGATGCGCGGTCTCGGCACAGATGACCGCCTCCCAGCGCCGACACGCCGCGCGCAACGACAAGACGTTGGCGGCGGTGCCGTTGAAGACGAGGAACGCCTGCGCGCCGGCGCCAAACTGCTCGGCAAACAAAGCCTGCACGGACCGGGTCCAGTCATCGGCGCCATAGCCCAGAGCGTGACCGCAATTGGCTGCCGCCACCGCCTCGAGCACCGCCGGATGGACGCCGGCCGAGTTGTCGGATGCGAACCCGCGGGCGTTGCCTTCGCTCACGCTCCGAGCTTAGTGGTCTCCACTGAGCCAGCACCGAACCAGGTCCTGGCTGGCCTGAGGGCCAACCAAGGATCGCTCGCCGGTGGGGTAGGTTGCGCGAACGTGAGCGACATGATCCACATCGGCGGTCGTGAGGTTGAGATCAGCCATCCAGACCGCCAGCTCTTCACCGACCCGACGATCACCAAGCTGGAGCTCGCGCGTCATTACGAGGCCGTCGCCGACGCGATGCTCGAGCATGTGCGTGGCCGCCCGCTGGCGCTGCAGGCGTATCCCCAGGGCATCGACCGCCCCGGCTTCTACCTCAAGTCGATCCCCGCTCACTTCCCGGACTGGATTGCCAGGGCGACCGTGCCGAAGCACGGAGGCACGGTGACTCACGTCCTGGCCGAGAACGCGGCCACGCTCGTCTACCTGGCGGGACAGAACGTGATCACCCTCCATGCCTGGCTCTCGCGGGCTGACCAGCCCCAACAACCCGACCGCCTGATCCTTGATTTCGACCCGTCGCCGGGGATCGGGTTCGCGGCGGTGCGCGCCGCGGCCCGTGACGCGGGAGCGAGGTTGCGAGACGCCGGCCTCATTCCCTACGCAATGGTGACCGGCTCGCGCGGGGTGCACGTGGTCTGTCCGCTGCGTCGGGAGTCCTCGTTCGGCACGGTTCACGGCTATGCGCGATCGCTCGCCGAGAGGATGGTCGCTGAGGACCCGAAGCACCTCACGCTGCAATGGCGCCGATCCGACCGCGGCGCGCGCATCTACGTCGACGTCAACCGCATCAACTACGCCCAACACGCGGTGGCTCCGTACGCCGTGCGGGCCAAGCGCAGCGCGCCGGTCGCGATGCCGATCGAGTGGGATGAGCTGTCGGACCGCGCGCTCAAGCCGGGAAGCTGGACGGTCAAGACCGCCGCCGAGCGATTGGCTTCGCACGGTGACGCGTGGAAGGGCATCAATGACAGCGCTCGTAGCCTCCCCGAACCCGGCTGACCGCGAATCACGATGCTGCGATGAGTGGCCGGCCGGCCCCCCGCGGCTGCTCGCGCGATGTCATGAGTACGTGTGTGAGCGCTTGCGCTGGGCTCGCGGCGCCGAGGAAGTAGCCCTGAGCGCTGTCACACCGGCTCGCCACCAGCAGGTTCATCGCAGCCTCATCCTCGACGCCTTCGGCGACCACGGTCAGCCCGAGGTTGTGGCCCAGCTCGATCGTGGAGCGCACGATGATCGCGCTGTCGCTGTTGGCAGCGAGAGTATTGACAAACGATGCGTCGATCTTGAGCTCGTCAACGGGGAGGCGCTGCAGATAGGCCAGCGATGAGTAGCCGGTGCCGAAGTCGTCAATGGAGATTCGCTCGCCCATCGTGTGCAGTTCCTCGAGGACGTCGGGTGAGGGAGCGTCGATCAGCGCTCCCTCAGTCAGCTCGAGCGTCAGCCGCCCGGGCGCGGTCCCCCACGTCTCGGTCAGCTCGGCCACCATGTGGGGAAGATTGCTGCTGGGACGGAGACTGCGGCCGGAGATGTTGACGGCCATCGTGAGATCGATGCCCTGGTCGCGCCAGATTCGCTGCTGGCGCAGCGCTTCATTGAGCACCCATTGGGTCACCGGCTCGATCAGGGCGGTGCGTTCCACCTCCGGGAGGAAGCTGGCGGGCAGCAGCAGGCCCTGAACGGGGTGCTGCCAGCGGACCAGTGCTTCGACGCCCACGATCGCGCCGGTCGCGACATCAAACTTGGGCTGGTAGTGCAGGACCAGCCCGTGACGGGCGACGCAATGACGCAGGTCCGTCAGCAGCGCAAGCTGACGCGCCGCGTGGGTTTCCTGGTCGGGGTCAAACACCGCGTGACCGCTGCCGGAGCGTTTGGCGAGGTACATCGCCGCGTCGGCCCGCCGGAGGAGCTCCGCCGTGGTCGTTCCGTGGTCGGGATACATGGCGATGCCGACGCTCGCGGACACGCGCACGATTTCGTCGTTGATCACGAAACCCGGCTGGCAGGTCTGTTGGATCTTCCATGCGACCGCGGCGGCCGCTGTGAGCCCAGTGGCGCCAGCGGGCAGGATCGCGAATTCGTCTCCACCCAGCCGCGCGATCGTGTCGGCCTCGCGCAACGCTTCAGCCAAGCGCTGTCCCACCTGCTGAAGGAGCAAATCTCCGTGATCGTGACCGAGCGCATCGTTGACCTGCTTGAACCCGTCCAGATCCATCATCAGCACGGCCCGCGGCTCGTTGTTGCGTTTGGCCGACGCGAGTGCGTTGAACGCGTGCTCACCGAACAGCGTGCGATTCGCCAGACCGGTCAGCGCATCGTGGAGTGCCTGATGCTCGAGGCTCTCGGTGTACGCCTTGCGCTCGGAGATATCGCGCACAAACGCGAGCGTCAAGCTCCGGTTGCCGAGCTTGATCTCGCCGTGCTCGATCTCCATCGCGAATGTGGAGCCATCCCGGCGACGCCCGAGCGTCTCGGTGGCTCGGCTCTGCATCAGCGTCCCGGTGAACCGGCCCGGCGTCGCCGCCGCCAGGTCACGAAAATCATCGCGGCACTCGCGCGCGATGAGGATGCCCAGAGGCTGTCCGATCACCTCGTGCTCGCGATAGCCGAACAGCCCTCGCGCCGATGGGTTGAGCGACTCGATCACGCCATCAGCGCCCGCGGTCACGATCCCGTCCGCGACGTTGTCGAGCACCGCCTGCGTACTGGCCTGAATGTCGCGCAGGGCTGCATTCAACTGCGTGATCGAGTGCAGCGAACGCTTCAACTCCTGAGACTGCACGAACAGATCGACGAACACCGAGACCTTGGCCCGCAACACATCGGGCACGACGGGCGTGAACAGGAAATCGACCGCCCCACTCGCGTAGGCGGCCACCGTCTCGGGCTGATCCTCACGCCCAAACGCGGTCACGAAGATGATCGGCGTCCGACTCGACTCAGGGCGCTGGCGGATCAGCTCGACCGTCTCATATCCGTCCATGCCCGGCATCCGGACATCCATCAGAATCACCGCGAAGGACTCGCGCAGAACCGCCCGCAACGCGGCGCGGCCCGAATCAGCTTCCACCACGGTAACGTCCAAAGACGCGAGCATGGCGCGGATGGCGACCCGCTGAGCCTGGCGGTCATTGACGACCAGGACCGCCGGCGGCGGCCGCTCGTCAGTGGAGGCGTCGTTCGGGCGGTCGTCCGTCATCAGTCAGGCACGCTTCCCCGAACCCTCGATCGCGTTAAAGGTGATCATCTGGGGTCCCAGGTGTTCTATCGGCAGCAACGTCCGCAGCCTGAAGTCCTCAGACGGACAGGACGGCTCAAGCTTCTCGCTCCAGGGGTCGATGTTCCTCGCACACGACGGATGCGCCGGAGGCCCACCCCGCGGCATCCCTAGATCCGTCGCGCTCCTGTGGCCCACTCTCGACAACCGGCGGACGTACCGCTGCCGCCCAACGGCCACCCTGTGGCGCACGATCGCGCCATGCTCGCACGCGAACAGCTCGTCACCGGGGTGCTCGCCGCCGCGACGGAGTACGCCATCACGGCCACCGATCTCGCTGGGACGATCACGATCTTCAATACCGGGGCCGAGCGCATGCTCGGCTACCGCGCCGAGGACATGGTCGGCCTGCGCACCCCGGCGATCTTCCACGATGCCGATGAGGTGGCGGCACGGGCCCAGGAGCTGGGCATCGCGCCCGGCCTGGAGGTGTTTGTCGGCGCCGCGCGCCGGCTCGAGCCCGAAACGCGCCAGTGGACATACATCCGCAAGGATGGCTCGCGCGTTGTCGTGCTGCTCACCTTGACCGCCCTGCTGGACGGAGATGGGCGGCCGCGGGGCTTCATCGGCATCGCCGCCGACGTGTCCGAGCGCCGCCGCGCCGAGGAGGCGCTGCGGGTCGCCGAGGAGCGCTTCCGCCGCGCGTTTGACGATGCGCCGATCGGCCTAGCGATCATCGAGGCCACCCCCGAGAGGCTGGGCCGATATCTCGACGTCAACAAGGCGATGTGCGAGCTGACGGGCTATGAGCGAGAGCGACTGTTGGGGATGACGTTCCAGTCGCTGACGCATCCCGGCGACGCTGATCGCGACATCGGGTTGGCCGCCGATCTGTTGAGCGGCAAGGTCGAGCGCCATCTGGGCGAGAAGCGCTACATCCACGCCACGGGTCGCGTGATCGACGCATCGGTGGGCGCCAGCCTGATCCGCGACGAGGACGGCCGACCGCTCCACATCATCGCCCACATCGAAGACGTCGGCTCTCGCAAGTGCTACGAGCGCCAGCTCAAACATATGGCCAACCACGATCCACTGACGGGCCTGTTCAACCGCGCGCGCCTCGACGAGGCGCTCGACTCGCACGTCACCCGGCTGCGACGCTACGGGGCGCTGGGGGCGCTGGGGGCGCTGGGGGCGCTGTTGCTGGTCGACCTCGACCAGTTCAAGCGGGTCAACGACCGCCTCGGACACAACGCCGGCGACGAACTGCTGATCAGCATCGCCCGCATCATGCAGAGCCGGGTTCGCGACACCGACGTGCTGACGCGAATGGGCGGCGACGAGTTTGCCGTGCTCATGACGGAGGGCGGAGAGGCGGAGGCGGAGATTCTGGCCGGTGACCTGTCAGACCTGATCCGTCGGCGCAGCGTGGTGCTCGATGGCGGCATCGTCGGCGGCATCACCGCGAGCATAGGCATCGCCGTATTTGACGATCGAGAGAACCTGCGCGCCGAAGAAATCCTGCTCGAGGCCGATACCGCCATGTACACGGCCAAGCACGACGGGCGCGACCGCATCGCCGCATACGTCACCGAGGACGGCGTGCGCCACCAACGCGCGGCCCGTCTGACCCTTAACCACCAGATCGACGACGCGCTGAAGCAGGATCGCTTCGAGTTGCATCTGCAGCCCGTGTTGGACCTCAGCAGCGGGATGATCGGGCGGTACGAGGTGCTGTTACGGATGGTCGGAGAGAACGACTCGGTGATCCCGCCCGCGACCTTCCTGCGGGTGGCCGAGCGTTCCGATCAGATCCACGCGATTGACCGCTGGGTGATCGAGCACGCGATCGCGTTGCTCGAGCGCGTGCCGGTGAATCAGTCGATCGAGGTCAATCTCTCCGGCCGCTCGTTGGGCGATCCGGGGCTGGTCTCGCATATCGGCGACGTGATCGCAGCCTGCGCCGCGGACCCCGATCGGCTGATCTTCGAGCTCACGGAGACGGCTGCGATCGAGAACATCCATCGGGCCAGCGAGTTCGTCGACGAGCTCACTGCTCTGGGCTGCCACTTCGCGCTCGACGACTTCGGCGCCGGCTTCGGTTCCTTCTACTACCTGAAATACCTGCCGTTTGATTACCTCAAGATCGACGGCGAGTTCGTCAAGAACTGCACGGAGAGCCGCACAGACCAGCTGATCATTCAGTCCTGCGTAGCGCTCGCGCGGGGGCTGGGCAAGCAAACCATCGCCGAGTTCGTCGAGAACGCCGAGATTCTGCGCTTGGTCCGCGCCTTGGGCGTCGACCACGCGCAGGGCTACGAGATCGCGCGGCCGCTACCGGTCGACAAGGTCCTCGGCCCCCGCTGCCGGTAGACCAGCCGCCGTCGCTCGGCGCATCGATCTGAACCGCCTCCCCGGGCCTCATACCTCACCAATCCTCACGCCTGGGACACGTCAAATCGGCGGGCGGGATAGTCTGCGGCGATGGCGACCGACGCCGCGCTGGTGACGCAGGCGGCCGCTGGCCACGCGCCGGCCTTCACCACGATCGTAATCCGGTACCGGCCGTGGCTGGTCGCTCACTGCCGGACGGTGGTCGGGGAGGCCGACGCCGAGGACGTGGTCCAAGACGCGCTGCTGGCCGCTCACCGCGCGCTCCGGCGCGGCGACCGGGTACGGGAGCTGCGGCCGTGGCTGTGGATGATCGCCCACCGTCAGGCGCTCGGTTGCCTGAGAATCCGTTCGCGCCGGCTGCCGACGACCGACTTGCATAGCTTGGAGAGTTGGAAAGAAGGCGACGCCAGCGACGAGGCGCTCGAGCTCATGGCGGCGATCGGCCGCTTACCCGGCCGCCAGCGCACGGCAATCGTCATGCGCGAGCTCGGTGGCTGCAGCTACGCGGAGATCTCGCAGGCCCTCGGCTGCTCGCAGCTGGCGGTGCGGGGGCTGATCAACCGCGCCCGGTCGGAGCTGCGCTCATGGCGACAGTCTCAGTCTGACCCCGCGGCCGCTGGGCATGCGCGCGTCTGATGCAAGAGGAGACAATCATCGCGGAGTTCACGCTCCAAGCCGAGAGCTTCAACACGAGCACGGCGGCGCAGGACGGGCGCACGCTGAATGAGTTGGTGCGTCTGGCCTCACCGCGGGCAGATGAGCGATGGCTGGAGGTCGCCTGCGGCTCGGGGATCGTGAGCCGTCGGATCGCTCCGGCGGTCCGGGAGGTTCGCGGCGTGGACATGACGCCGGCGATGATCGAGGTCGCCCGCCGCGAGGCAGCGGCGGCGGGCCTGTCCAACGCGACCTTCGCGGTCGGGGACGCGACCGCTTTGGAGCTGCCCACCGCCAGCGTCGACGGCGCAATCACGCGCTTCTCGATTCATCACATCCCGGCGCCCATCCGGCTGCTGGGAGAGCTCGCCCGGGTGGTGCGTCCCGGAGGGCGCGTCATTCTGGCCGACCATGTCGCTGACCCCGAGGCCGATGCCGCCGCCTGGTCACAGGAGATCGAGCGCCTGCGTGACCCGTCACACTGGGCGTGCCTGCCAGTGTCCCGGCTGCGCCAGCTGGGAGCGCAGGCCGGTCTCGAGCTCGATGACGAACAGCTCATCCCGCTGGCGCTGGACTTCGACGATTGGCTGCAACGGGGCTCAGGGGGTCCCGGTGCGCGTGCGGTCATCGAGCGGCAACTGGACCACCGGCCCGACTCGGGCGAGTGCTTTCAGATCGCCGAGCGCGATGGTCGCCGCGTCCTGCAGCTGCAGCTGTGGCTGAGCCGCTGGCAGCGCTGAGCGGCGGCGCCGGAGCGGCGCCTCCCAGCCGAACCCCGGGGGTGAGAGCGGCTTGTCGCGCGAACTTTGGCGTTCGACGTCCACCGCTCGGACGCCAAACGCCAAGGTTGGGACTGCCCCGAGGCAGCGTGGCGAGCTAGTCGATCAGGATGCTGGCCAACTCGCGCCACTGCTCGAGCGGCAGCGTGCCCGGGTCGGCGTGCAGCGCCTGAAGGCAGACGTGGTCGGCGCCGGCGTCGCGGTGAGCTTGGATCCGCGCCCGGATCGTGTCGGCGTCCCCCCACGCGACAATCGCATCGACGAGGCGATCGCTGCCGGCGCCGGCCACGTCCTCGTCGCTGAAGCCCAGTCGCAGCAGGTTGTTGGTGTAGTTGGGCAACCGCAGGTAGACCGAGACGTGAGTGCGGGCGATCTCGCGCGCGCGAACCGAGTCGGTTTCCAGCAGCACCGCCTGCTCGGGGGCGAGCAGGCCGTCGCCGAGGATCGCGCGCGCTCGCGCGGTGTGCTCGGGGGTAACGAAGTACGGGTGCGCTCCCGCGGCTCGGTCACGCGCCAGTTCGAGCATCCGCGGCCCGAGCGCGGCCAGGACGCGAGCGCCAGGCGGGATCGGCGGGGTGGCGGCGTCGAGCCCGTCGAGGTAATCGCGCATTGTGGCGAGCGGTCGCTGGTAGCGGCCGGGCTGCTCGCGGTCGACCACCGCGGCGTGACTGACGCCCAGACCGAGCAGGAAGCGATCCGGATGGGCAGCCTGGATGTGAGCGAATTCAGCCGCGGTGCGGGCGGCGTCACGCATCCACAGGTTGAGGATGCCGGTCGCCGCGACCAACCGGGTGCTTGCGTCCAACACCGTCAAGATCGGATCGACCAAGGGACCGTCGGAGAAGCCTGGCATCCACAGCGCGGTGTATCCCAGTTCCTCCACTTCCGCCGCGGCCTCGGCCGCGAGTCCGGGGTCGCCTCCGCCGCGAAGATCGCCGCTCCAGATGCCGATGCCGGTCAACCGCACGCTGAGCGAAGTGTAATGAGCCGATCTGTGACCAGGCCGCGGGGATCAACCGAGGCAGCCCGATCGGCTGCGTTTGGTGCGTTCGCATATGATCGTGCGCATGGATCGGGAGCGGTCCGTACACGAGGGGTTGTTGGCGCGTGACGAGGCGCGCGATGCTGGGCGCCGTGCAGAACCGCGCGGGCCGGTGCACATGTCAGTCGAGATAGGCAGGCAGGAACCGCGCTCAGCGGCCGCGTCGGGTTCGGTGTGTCCGTGAATCGCGATGCGCGTCCGTCCTGGACGGCCCTGGTCGAACGCGACGCCGAGCGTGAGCTGATCGAGTCCGCCGTGGCGGGATCCGAGCTCGGTGAAGGTCGGGTGGTGCTGGTCTATGGACCCGCCGGAGTGGGACGCTCGAGCTTGCTGCGTGCGTGCGCGAGTGATGCCGCGGCGCGCGGCATCGTCGTTTTGCAGGCGGGCGGCGATGAGCTGGAACGCGGGTATGGCTTTGGCATCGTGCGCCAGTTGCTGGAGGCGCGAATCGCCAGACTCAGGCCGGCCGAGCGACGATCGATGTTCAGCGATGCGGGGCCTGCCGCCGAGTCGGCGCTCGGGATCGGACCGTCGGGGGTGCGCGTCTCGAGCGCGGGCTTCGAGGAGATCCAAGCCGTGCACCGGCTGATCACGGGCCTCGCAGCAGTGCAGCCGCTGCTCATCACCGTCGACGACCTGCAGTGGTGCGACCGACCATCGCTCGACTTCCTCTGCTTCCTGGGTCATCGAGTGGCTCGGTTGCCGGTGACGATCATCGCCGCCTGGCGTCGGGGTGAGCCCGGAGTGCGGGCGGGACGGTTGCAGGCGCTGGCCGGGAAACCCGACACGGTCTTTCTGACCCCGCCTCCCCTCAGCCGCCACGGCGTCCGGGCCGTCCTGGAGCGAGAGATCGGCAAGGATCCGGATGATGACGTCGTGGCGCTGGTGCATGGGCAGACCGGGGGTCAGCCGTTCCTGGTCAGCGAGCTGGTGGCCGGCCTGCGACTGCGTGACCTCCCGGCCCGGACCCGCTGCCTGCCCGCGATCGCCGAGGTCACCCCTGAATCGGTACGCCGCGATATCGTGGCGCGCCTCGGTCGCCACTCGGAGACGGTACAACGCTTCGCGCAGGCCGTCGCGGTGATGGGTCATGCTTCGCTGGCTCAGGCGGCGGCGCTGGCCGCGGTCGATCCGGACAAGGCGCGAAGCATCGCCGCGGCCCTGACGCGGGCCGGGATCCTGCGCGACGACTCCACCCTTGTCTACGCCCAACCGCTCGTACGCGCTGCCGTGTACGACACGCTGGCGTCGCTTGAGTGCGCGGAGCTCCATCATCGAGTGGCCGGGTTGCTGTGCGACGGCACTGCGGGATCGGGTCCGGCTGATCGCGAGCGCGCCGTCGAGCATCTTCTCCGTACCGAGCCCGCTGGGAACCCGGAGTTCGGGAAGGTGCTGCGTGAGGTGGCGCTGCGCGCCCTCGAGGCGGGAGAGCTGGCCGACGCCCGCCGCTGTCTGGAGCGTGCTCTGGGTGAGGTCGACGACGTCGGCGCTCGGGGTGAGGTCCTGGTGTCTCTGACCGAGCTCGATCTGCGTTCAGGCACCCTCGCCTCGGCCGCCGCCCATGCTGCGGAGGCGCTTTCGCTGGCCTGCACCCCGTCCCGGCGCGTGGCTGCGAGCCTCGCCAGCGCTCAGGCCGTGACCGCCACGACGGGCGGGGCGGCAGCCGCCCAGCTGCTCGAAACCGAGATCTCACGCCTGGGCGACAGCGAGGCAGACCTGGAACTCGACCTGCGCGCGGCCGCCGCCACGCTGCGGGTCTGCACCAACGCCGGACCATGGAGCTCCCAGGACGACAGCGCTGGATTCGAGTCCCTACCGGGGCGCACTCCTGGGGAACGGGCGATGCTGGCGGCCTGTGGCGCGCACACGACCCTGATCGGTGCGCTCAGCGCCGCGCGGGTGACGGATATCTGCCGGCGTGCGCTCGCCGACAGCGGCACCTCACGGGTTGCTCATGTCTCGGACTCCTGCGATTACCTCGCTGGTTCCACGGCACTGCTGGCCGACGGCGGGGACCTGGTCGAGCTCATGCTCGGGCGGAGCCTCGATCAGGCTGGCTCCGCCGCGATTGACGATGGGGAACCGGGCCGCCTGGCCCTGCGCGCCCAGCTCGCCCTCGCGCGAGGCGAGCTATCGGCCGCGGACGCGCACGCTCGCGCCGCACTCGATCTGCTGCGCGGCCGGTCACTGACCGCGCTTCCTCGCCGCCTGCACGTCGATCTCCTGGCCACGTTGGTGGTGATTGGGATCGAGCGCTCACGCTGCGATGCCGCCGAACAGGCCCTCGCGGAGCTGACCGCCGCACCGGACGCGCCGAAGGTGGTCGTGGAAACCCTGCGGATGGCGCTGGCGCTGGCACAGTCTGCATCGAGGAGAGCGCTCGCCAGCGCGGCCGCAGTCGCGCAGGAGCCGATCGGGATCGCGCCACCGGGTATCTCCTGGCGCCCGTGGGCCGCCCTGGCATACCACGCCGCGGGCGATGCTCCCACCGCGGTGGCGCTGGCCACTGAGCACCTCGACCATGGCCACGGCTGGGGCGCTCCGCCGTTGCATGGTCGTGCACTGCTCATCCGCGGCATTGTCGATCCGGGGCCACGGCGGCTCTCGTTGATCAAGGCTGCCGTCGCGGTGCTCGAGTGCACACCGGCCCGGCTGGAGCTGGCCCGGGCGTCGATCGAGCTCGGAGCCGCCCTGCGTCGCGCCCGCCGCCCGCGCGAAGCGCGAGCTGCACTTGTGCGGGGTTCGGACCTCGCCCATGCCTGCGGCGCGGATGCGCTGTCCGCGCGGGCCCGCAGCGAGCTGCTGTCGGTCGGCGCCCGGCCGCGCCGCGCTGCCTTCAGCGGAGTGAGCTCGCTGACGTTCAGCGAGCTGCGGGTGGCGCGACTCGCGGCTGCGGGAATGACCAATCGTCAGATCGCGCACGAGCTGACCGTGAGCGCAAAGACGGTCTCTGGACAGCTCGCCGCCGTCTACAGGAAGCTCGACGTCCACGATCGAGCCGCTCTCGCCGCGGCGATGGAGAGCGGCGGCGAGATCGATCGACCCCTCGCTCAGCGAAAGCCGGAACTGGTCAATTGACCTTGGAAGCCTAGACAGCGCGAAGCGTCCGCGAAGCGTTGCGCCGGGTGAAACATAGGGTGGCCGGCGCGCAAAGTTGGGGCGGCGGCGGCCGATGCGCCGCAACCCGCCACCGCTCTACGGTTTCGTTGTGACCTCGTGTCGTTGCACTTGATCACAGATACCACAAGAAACTCGGATTCGGCTCATGTCTCGGTCCTGCTGAGACCGGCCAAAAACGCAAAGCTCAAGGGGGTACCCCACGATGACTGATGAACACCGCAGCGATGAAGGTGACGAGGAGGCGATCGAGGATCTGGAGGCGCCGGCCGAGGCGCAGAGTGATGTGGAGGGCGGCCTGTGCGCAACGCCAACCAACTGGTGCGCGCCGCCCACCTGCATCGACACGGTCACGGACTGCATACGTCTGAGCCTTCAAGGTGTGGTGCGCGAGCAGTAGACGTTGGTCCCTGAGACATCAAGCCGTGGGGCACGGGTCGATCGCTTCGTGGTCACAGCGCAACGACCGCAAGGGAGACACGTATCAGTCCTTCAGGCCCGTGACCGCGACGGGTCGTTCGTTGCGGTCAAGCTCGCGACGACGAGTATCGGTGCCGAGCTCGTGGATCGCGAGGCACGTCTGCTCGAAACCGTCGACGCGGAATCCGGCCTGGCGCGACGCCTCGTCGGTGCCGGCAACGCCGGCGGTCACCCCTTCATTGCCACAAGCTGGCTACACGGTGCGGGAGTCCGTCTCGTGGCTGGCGAGATTCGTGAGCAGGGCCCGCCGGGGGAGATCTTAGGTCTCTGCTGCCGCATCACGCAGGCCTATGCCGAGCTTCACACACGCGGGATCGTGCACGGACAGGTTCACCCGCGTCATGTGCTCGCCGATGGCGACGGCAGCGTGCGTCTGCTCGACTTCTCGCTGGCGGCGTCGGAGGGGGATGCGCCGCCTGCCGCCCGAGTCGCGGCGCGCTTTCACTCGCTGAGCGCTCCCGAGCAGGCCGAGGCGTTGCTGCACGGCGAGGATCTGCCCCTCACGGCCGCTGCCGAACAGTACTCGGTGGCCGCACTGCTCTACCTCCTGATCACGGGACGAATGTATGCCCGCCTGGAGCTCGAGCGACGAATCTTGGCCCGCGACATCATGGCCAGCGCTCCGCTGCCGTTCGTCGACCAAGGCTTCACGCCCTGGCCCGAGCTCGAGGCCGTGCTCGGCCGGGCCTTGTCCAAGGATCCGGACGCCCGCTTCGCGTCGACGCGCGGTGTTCAGCAGGCGCTGCAGGCCTTGGCCAAGACTGCCCAGCCGCGACGGCCAGCGATCGTCGCCTCCGTCCAGGCGCCGCATTCGGCGACGCTGGACGCCTTCTGGCGGGACGTCTCTTCCGAGCAGGGACTCGTCCACCTTGCTGCGCCGACGTGCTCGGTCAACTTCGGGGCAGCGGGTGTCGCGTTCGCGTTGATTCGGCTGGGCAAGCTCACCGGGAACCCGGCCGCATTCGAGCACGCCGAGCGCTGGCTCACCAGCGCCGAGCGCCATCGCGCTGACGCCGACGCGTTCGAGGACGGCGACGAGCTGACATCCGCGGTGGTCGGAACGGTCTCTCCGCTTCACAACGCGAGCGGTGTCGTGGCGGTGCGCGCGTTTCTCAGTCAGGCCACGGGGGATCATGTGCGCCAGCAGGCCGCGCTCGACGAGTTCCGCGCCGCCACCAAGGGCCCGTGCGCGGAGCTCGACCTGACCCTCGGACGATCGTCGGTGCTGCTCTTCGCGGCGCTCCTGTACGCCGGTGCGGACCGCCGCTGGCCGGCTGCGCAGAGGCTCGAGAGCTACGCCGACGAGCTCTGCCGCGGCATCTGGCGCGACCTCGCCGACACGAGCATGACCTACTTTGGGATCGCGCACGGCTGGGCCGGCGTCGCCTACGCGACGATGATGTGGGCTCAGGCTCGGGGCACGGGACCCCTACCGGAGGTGCGTGGTGTCCTCGACATGCTCGCGGGCGTCGCCGAGCCCCACGAGCGCGGCTCTCGCTGGCCCCTGACGCCGCCAGACGGCCATGCCGGCTCCGAGTTCTGGCCCGGCTGGTGCCACGGCAACGCCGGTTATGTCTTCCTCTGGCACCTCGCCCACGCGATCTACCGCGAAGGGGTGTTCGCCGAGCTGGCCGAGCGGGCCGCATGGCTGCTGGACTACAGATTGGGCGTCGGCAACCTGTGCTGCGGCCGGGCCGGACAAGCCTACGCTGCGCTCAACCATTATCGAAATACCGGTGAGGAGCAGTGGCGGGCGCGTGCCATCCAGATCGCCGGCCGTCCGTCCACTCCCGACGCCGCGGTACATGACGCGAAGACTCCACTGAGCCTTTACAAAGGAGAGACCGCCTTGGCCCTGCTCGCCATCGAGCTCGACTGTCCCGAACGCGCGGCGATGCCCCTGTTTGAGTTCGAGCCTGAACCCTCACCATGACATTTGAGCATTCCGACGAAGAGGGCGCCGAGGAGGCCATCGAGGACCTCGAGGCACCCGCAGATGCCCAGAGCGATGTTGCCGGGGGACAAAACCAAGGCTGCGGAAAGCCATCGATGATGTGCATCGATCCGACGTGTGCCCTAACCGAGGCGGCGTGCTTCGACAAAAAGACGCACGACATCGTGGTTTTCGAGCAATAGCGCAGGGGGAATCGTGCCGCCGACGTGCTTTTACACCCAACTAAGCAACGGGAGCCGTGCCAGTGATGACAAATGAGGAACGAAACGAGGAAGGCGCCGAGGAGGCCATCGAGGATCTCGAGGCTCCCGCGGAAACGCAGGGCGATGTCGCCGGAGGGAAGGGCTGTGGAACGCCATCAATGGTCTGCGCCGACCCCACGTGCAAGACCTCGGCGGTTCTCTGCCGAGACATGACGGCGAGTCACGACATCGTGGTTTACGAGGCGTGATACGTGTGACTTTGGCCCCGAACAGTTCAAGTCACGTGGAGGGAGCTGGATCACCATGACAGACGAGCAGCGTGATGAGGAAGGCGAAGAGGAGGCGATCGAGGATCTCGACGCACCCGCCGACGTGCAAGCCGACATCGCCGGGGGCGAGGGCTGCGGGAAGCCATCACTGATCTGCGCCGAGCCGACGTGTTCCGTCTCGCATGCGGCGTGCTTCCCCAAGTCGCCGACGAACATCGTCGTCGTTTGGGAGCAGTAGTGAGGCATGACTTGCTCGCGGACACCATCGTTTACGAGCAGTAACGCGTGTGGCTGTTAGCACTGAAGCGTTCACATCCAAACGAAGAGAGGAGCAGGCGAGTGATGACAAACCAAGAGTTCGACGAGGAAGGCGCCGAGGAGGCCATCGAGGATCTCGAGGCTCCCGCAGACGCCCAGAGCGATGTCGCCGGCGGCAAGGGTCCAGCCTGCGGGAGTCCATCGATGGTGTGCGCCGCCCCCACGTGCAAGACCTCGGCGGCGCTGTGCCGGGACGCACCCGCGACCCACGACATCGTGGTCTACGAGGCCTAAGGGAGCCGCCGATGGCGAACGACATGGCGTCCGCGGCTCACTTGGCAGTGGCTTCGGCGCCATGTCGCCCGACGCGAGGTCCGGTAAGCGGTGGGTGACAAGACGTTGCTCCACGCCGACGTCTTCGTCCTTCGCGCGCCGCTTCTCGCCCTGGAGACCCTCTCGCATTGGGCGGAGGGAGTCGGTGCTTCGTCGGCCTGCGCCGAAGACGACAAAGAACTCGAGCGTGCGCTCGTCGAAGATCGCGCGTTGCTACGCACTCGGCTGGCTGAGATCGCTGCCGAGGATCAGGTCGCGGACGGCCTGGAGGTGGCGTCACTGGATCTGGCCGACGCGCTACTCAGGTGGCGCCAGGCCCCGGCCGGCAAACGGAGCAACTCGGCGGAGCGGTCGCTCGTTCGTTACGTGACCCGGGCCGCCTCTCGCCCCGACCTGTTCGGCCTGGCGGGCGCCTACAGCATCGGGCGCTTCTCCGCGCAGGCCCGGCTGGAGTTACCGCCGCGCTCAGAGCTGGAGATCAGCGCCCGCGTGGACAGCGGGGTGCTGCGGGACGTCGTGCGGCGAGCGGCGGCCGAGGCGGTGGCGAGCGCCTCCCTGGTGGTGCGCCGCAACGGCGGCGTGTACCGAGCGGGCGGACGTTTGCGCGTGGCCGCCCGGGTGCCCGGGTCGGCCAAGCACCGGCTGGTGGCGATGCGTCCGACACCGGCGATCGAGCTGGCTCTGATGACCGCGGCCGCGGGTGCCTCGATCGGGTCGATCGTCGCCGCGCTGGAGGCTGCGGGCTCGCCGGCGGATCACGCCGCCAAGCTGGTGCGGCGACTGATCGCCAGCGATTTCCTGATCCCGCTCGCGCAGGTCTCGGTGACGGGCTCCGAGCCAACGGTGCAGGCGGTCGCGGCCCTCGAGTCGCTGCCCGATAGCGAGATCCACGCCCGGGCGGTGGAGCGCGCGATCACCGCTGTGTCGCGCAGGCCAAGGCCCGGTCGCGAAATGATCGACGCCGTGGTCACTGCGCTCCAACCGACCGGCATCGCGGTCAAGCGCCGGCGCTGCATCCAGGTCGACAGCAAACGACCGGGCGAGATCCTCCTGCCCGGACGCGTGCTGAGCGAGATGCGCCGCAGCATCGATCTGCTCGCGAGGATCACGCCGCCGAGTTCGAACGCGCTCGAGGCGTTCAAGGAAGCGTTCGAGCGCCGCTTTGCCACTCGCAGCGTCCCTTTGCTCGCAGCCCTCGATCCCGATTTTGGCATTCGGCTCGGTTCGCCGGGAGCCGCTCCAGGCCAACCCGACACCAGTGCGCAGGCCATCAGGCGCCGGCAAGCCCTGCTGTCGCTCATTGCCCGTGGGCCGTCAACACCGCCGGCCGCCATCGAACTCAGCCAGCAGGACGTGGCGGCGCTCTCTCGCGAGCGTCCGGCCCGGCTGCCCGGAGCATTCGCCATGCTCGCGAGCCTCCGGGCGCAGGACGCCGGAGCCGTCGCGGCGGGGGACTTTCAGCTCGTCGAGCCGACGGTGCACGGGCCGTCCGGCGCGCGTCTGCTGGGACGGCTGTGCGGCGCCGATCCAGAGCTCGAGGGTCATGTGCGCGAGCATCTCAGGCGCGAAGCCGCACAAGACTCCGACGCGATCTTCGCCGAGGTGTCGGTCGCACCGGAGACCGAGGTGGGGCTCAACATCTCTCAGCGCCCGGTGCTGAGGGAGTGGGAGATCGAGTACGGCGGCGGATCCGGCGCACGAGCAGACCGGCGGCTCGAGGCGTCGGACCTGACGGTTTCCGTCGAGGACGACGAGGTCGTTGTGCGTTCCATGACGCTGGACCGAAGGGTGATTCCGTCGTCGACGACGGCGATCAACCCGATGTGGTTGTCGCTTCCGGCGGCCCGGTTCCTCCTCTCGATCGCCCATCAGCGCTCGGTCGCGCAACTCGGCTGGAGCTGGGATGAGTTTGCGGACTCGCCCACCCTGCCCCGGGTCACCCACGGCCGGACGGTCCTCGCCCTGCGCCGATGGAACGTGACCGCAGCCGAGCTCGAGGAGATCCGCCCAGGCACGGACGCCGGCGGGTTCCGGCGCCTGCAAGAGTGGCGCCTGATGCGGGACCTCCCGCGTCTGATCAGCTTTGACCACCCCAAGCACCGCGTGCTGGTCGACTTCGGCAACGTGCTGAGCGTCGACGCATTCCTGGCCGCAACCAAGGACATCTCCATCGTGCGCTTCGTCGAGGGGCCGGCACGGGAGCCAAGCCCCGTGCAAGGCCCCGACGGCCGCTACGCGCACGAGCTGATCATCCCGTTCACGCTGGACCAGGGCGAAGCGCCACGAATACCACGGCGGCGGGCGCCACCGTCCGTACACGAGTCGCGACGGCGCTTTCAGCCCGGAACCGAGTGGTTGTACGCAAACCTCTACGGCCCGGTCGCGGGCGCCGATCGGGTGCTCGTCGAACACGTCGGGCCACTCGCGCGATCGCTTCGCGAGGCCGGTTTGGTGGACCGGTGGTTCTTCATACGCTATGCCGACCCCGAGCGACATCTACGTGTGCGTCTCCATGGTCGGCCGCGTGACCTGCTACGCGAGGCTCTACCAGCGTTGCACGAGGCGACGGCGAACCCGATGGCCGAAGGGTTGCTGTACAGGATCTCGCTCGATACTTACGAGCGTGAGATCGAGCGTTACGGCGGCGTTGACGGAGTTGAGCTGATGGAGCATGCGGCCGAGGTCGATTCCGCGGCGGTTATCGGCGTTCTCGGTCACCCGCTCAGCGGCGTCGAGCGCCGGCATCTGACGGTCGCCAGTCTGGCCGGTCTCTACGAGGATGCGGGGCTTACGCTCGGAGCCAGGCACGCGTGCTGCGACGCTCTGCGGACCGCGTGGGCGCGTGCCGGCAGCGGCTCGTTGGGCCGCCGGCTCGGCGCTGAGGAGCGCTCCGAGCGCGCACAATTGGCGGACACCGTCGCTGCCCTGGAGCGGGACGACGCCGAGCCCAGGATCGCCGCACTGCGTGCGCGCTCGGCGGCGCTCGCGCCGATCCTCGGGCGCCTGCGCGCGCTGGAGGAGGAGGGCATCCTTGAGCGGCCGTTCGACGACATCATGTGCTCGCTCGCGCACATGGGCGTCAATCGGCTGCTCAAGCGTGGCGCCAACCACGACGAGCTCAGGGTTCACGATGCGCTCGCACGCCTCTACCAGGCGCGTATCGCGCGCGCGGATTCGAGCCGCAGATCACCCGACGCAAACCTGGATCAGGCCCGCGCCGCCGAGCGCCTGGAGGCTGGACCGAGATGACGGAGGAGCCGTCGATCAGCGGCACACCGGGACAGCCCGGCGACATTGCCGGCTACCAGCTGCAATCGGTGCTCGGCGAAGGTGGCATGGGCATCGTCTACCTGGCCGAGCGTCCCCAAGGTGGGTTGTGCGCGCTGAAGGTACTGTCGGGGAAGCTGGGCCCGGATCCGAGCTTCGCCGCTCGCTTCAAGCGCGAGGCCGCCTACGCGGAGGCATTGGATCACCCCCACATCCTTGAGCTCTACGACGCGGGTGAGACCACCGAGGGCACGCTGTATTTCGCCATGCAGTACGTCCCCGGCGCAGACCTGGGGGTGCTGCTCGCCCGCGATGGGGTGCTGGACGTCGCGCTCGCGCTGTCGATTATGGGGCAGGTCGGCGATGCGTTGGACAGCGCGCACGCGACGGGGCTGATTCATCGCGACGTCAAGCCGGGCAACATTCTCGTGGCGCAGGATCACGCTGCCGGGCCGTATGCGTTCCTGACCGACTTCGGGCTGAGCAAGAATCCCAGCGAGGATTCGATCGAGCTGACCAAACAAGGTCAGCTCGTCGGGACGACCGCATATACCGCGCCCGAGGAGATCCTCGCCCAGCCTCGGGATCACCGGGTCGACATCTATTCGCTCGGCTGCGTGCTGTACGAAGCGCTGACCGGGGAGCCGCCGTTCGTGCGCGATCGCGAGCTCGACGTGATGTATGCCCACATCGGGGACCCGCGCCCAAACGTGAGCGACCGCCGTCCTGATCTGCCACCGGCGATCGACGTGATCATCGCCAAGGCGATGGCGATCTCGCCCGCCGACCGATATTCCAGCTGCGCGGACTTCATCGCCGCCGCCCGCGCCGCCCTGCCCGCGCCGGCAGTGTCGGCCGCTGGGATCCTGGGAGCGGGAGACCCGGCCGACCCGGCCGACCATGGGTCAGCGCCCGCCACGGCGGCTTCGACGTTGCGGGGCCAGGATCCAGCGCCGTCGCCTGCATTCCCCGAGGTATTGCGGCTCGTCGTGCGCGCGGGGGCCGCCAACGGTCGCGAGCTGGTCGTCGCCGACGAGCTCGAGCTCGGGCGGGTGACGACGCTGGGGGGCGCCATCGCCGGGGACCTCGAGATCTCTCGCCGCCACGCCCGGATCCGGCGCGTCGCTGGTGACACCTTCGTGGTGCAGGACGAGTCCTCGGCCAACGGCACGTTCGTCAACGGAGACCGGATCGAGGGTCCGCATCCGCTGCGCCCCGGCGACGAACTCAGGATCGGCTCGACGGTGTTCGTCGTCGCGCCGGAACCGGCGCCGCCCTCGCGCGTGGCCATGCGGCTGGAGTTCGATGCCGAAACCGGCGAGCTGTCGGTGGCCATCGAGCACGGCCCGACGGCGCGAATCGTCCGCGACGGCGATGGGTGGCGGATGGAGATCCAATGAGCGACGAGCGTGATCCCGGGCCGGGCGATGCCGATGAGCTGTTGGCGGCGACCGTCCTGGAGGTTGCGGGCCGGGAACTCACCGCCCGTGATCTGGTCGCAGCGGGGGTGGTGTCCGGAGGCTGGCCGGTGTTTGAGGACCGGCTCGCTGAGGGCTTGGGGCTGGTGGCCGCCCAGCGCCCCGCTGACACCGAGATCGATGACGAGATCCGCGCATTCCGTCTCAAGCGCGGATTGCTCAGCGCTGAGGACATGCGGGGCTGGTTGGCGACTCGGCGGCTGAACCTCAGCCTGGTCAAGGCAGCGGCGGCGCGCGCGCTGGCCCGCCGTCGTGGCGGAACACCCCACCCGGTGACGGCAGACCAGGTGGCGGCAGCGCTGTCGCCGGAGGCGATCTACACCGGCACGATGCAGGAGCTCGGGTGGTGGCTGGCCGATCGGGTCCTGGCGGCAGCCGCCACCGCGCAGAGCATCGTTCCGATCGCCCTGGAGGACGTGCGGATCCAACGGCTGGTGTTTGCCGAGGCGTGCACTGTGGCCGGCGCGGCGAGCCGAGAGTCGGGGCTCGAGCGGGGCCGGCGGCTGGCCTGGATCGCCGCGCTCGATGACGCCCACGGCGTGTGGGAGGCGAGCGTCACCGAGGATCTCGCCGTGGGCCGCGTGGTGCATGAGCACGAGCTCGATTGGTGCCGACTTGAGGTGGACGAGTTGCGACTGACCTCTCCGGGCGCAGCCGCCGAGGCCGCCCGCCAACTCGCGGACGGCGAGCACACCGACCACGTTGCTGCCGCAGCAGGCGTCGCGGTCACCCCTCATCGTCTCGTGCTGGCCGACGCGCCGTCGCAGTTGGCCGGTCGGCTGGCCGGCGCGGTCGTCGGCGACGTCGCCGGCCCGTGGGGCGATGGCAGCGAGCACGTGGTCGTGCGCGTCCGCGAACGCGTACCACCACGTCTGAGCGATCAACAGCTGCTCGAGCGCGCGCGGGAGGAGCTCCTCGTCGAGGGCGCCTCGCGGCTGCGCGCGGGAAAGGTGCGGTGGCATGAGCGAGCCTGAGCTCGCCGCGTGGGCCGAGCCCACGGCCATGGTCCGAGCGCTCCCGTTCATGGCCGGCCTGCCGCCGTCGGTGCGCAACCTCGTGCTCGCCGGATTCGACGAGCACACCTACCGCTTCGGCGAGACCATCGTGACCCCCGAGACCGAGGCGTTCGTGGTCATCGTCGAGGGCCGGGCGCGGGCGATCGCCACCGGACCGGACGGAGTGGAGATCTCGCTCGGCGTGCTCGGTCCTGGCGAGACGAGCGGAGAGCGCGCGCTCGTCGAGGCGCACCCCCCCGCCGTGACCCTGCGAGCCGCCTCGAGCGCAGTGCGTGTGCTGCGACTCGAGCGGGCGGTCGCCGTGGCGCTCGCGCGGGCTCACCCCGAGGCGGCGGCCGGGTTCAGCGCCCAGGCGCGGGCAAAGCGGATCGGCGCGTTCCTGGCCATGGATGCGGCGTTTGCGCAGCTGGACGCCGCCGGGCTTGAGCTGCTCGTCTCCCACGGCCGTGAGATCACCGCCCATGACGGCGAGGTGATCGTCCGCGAGGGCGAGCGCACCGACCTGTGGTGGATCGTGCAATCAGGGCGACTGGTCGAGCACACGGGCGAAGGGCCGACACGGCGCGAGGTCCGGTTCCTGCGCGCCGGCGACGTGTTCGGCGAAGTCGGCGCGCTGCGTGGCAGCGCGCGCCTGGCCACCGTGACGGCAGCGAGCGATTGCACGCTGCTCGAGCTTGACGGCGCGGTGCTCGGTGAGCTCGGCGCCCATGACGCCGCGTTCGCGGCCAGACTCGAAGATCGGGCCCAGCTGCACCTCAGCCGCGTCGCGGTGCGCCCGCTTGACTTCGGCAGCGGTGAGTTCCTCTCCCCCACCCCGCCGCGACCGGCGCCGCCGCCGCGCACCGGGGATGAGCACATCGGCGCTGGCGTGCCGATCGCCGACGCCCCGGCTCCGGCTGAGCCGTGGGTCGCACCGCGGCGCTTTCCGTTCGTGCGCCAGATCGATTTCGCGGACTGCGGCGCCGCGGCGCTGGCGATGATCTGCCGAGCGTTCGGTCGCTCGGTGTCGCTGACGTTCATCCGCCGGGCCGCCGGCACCGGACAGACCGGCACGAGCCTGCGCGGCATCGTGCGCGCCGCCGAGGAGACGGGACTCGAGCCGCGGGCACTCAAGGCGTCCCGGGATCGGCTGGATGATCTGCCCCTGCCGGCGATCGTGCACTGGGAGAGCAACCACTGGGTCGTGCTGTACGCCGTCGAGGGTGATCGCGTCCGGATCGCCGATCCGGCTCGCGGCCTGCGCAGGGTCACGCGCGCCGAGGTGCAGGAGAAGTGGTCGGGATGGTGCGCGACGTTCCGGCCGACACCGCGCCTGGCCGACGCTCCCATCGAGCGCCTCGACCTGTCGTGGCTGCGTTCGTTCGTGTCCCCGCTGCGGGCCAAGCTCGCCCTGGCCACGGTGATGGCGATCGTGGCCACCGGTCTGCAGCTTCTCTCGCCGGTGCTGACCCAGCGCGTCGTCGACTCCGCGGCCAAGCGCAACTCGGCCCAGGTGTCTCTGCTGATCGTCGTGATTGTCGGGCTGTTGGCGCTCGGGCTGGCGATCAGCCTCCTGCAGCGGCGGATGCTCGCGCGGGCCGCCGTGCGGCTGGACGGCGAGGCGCTCGATTTTGTCTCCGGGCGCCTGCTCGACCTGCCCCTGTCGTATTTCGAGGCGCGCCGCACGGCGGACATCGAGCGTCGCCTCAACGGGCTGCGCCAAGTGCGCGCGCTCGTCGTCCAGGGCATCGTCGGCGGACTCTCCGCCGTCATCCAGCTCGTGGTCACGCTGGCGATCATGGTTGCCTACTCGCCCATCATCGGGGCCGTGTTCCTGGCCACGGCGCCGGTGTACGCGGGCCTGATGCGCTTCTCCTCGCGTCGGCTGCGACCGACGTTCGACGGCCTCGAGGAGGCCTACTCGCGTCACGCCGCCAAACAGCTCGACGCGATCAAGGGGATCGAGGCCGCCAAGAGCGCCGGCGCCGAAGAGGGCCTCCGGCGCGGCATCCAACAGGAGTTCGCCTCGCTCGCCGACCGGGTGTTCCGCAGCGACTGGATCCTCATGTTCTACGACGCCGGCGTGCAGGTGGCCGGATTCCTGCTGTTCGTCCTGTTCCTGTGGGTGGGGGCGCTGCTGGTCGCCGCGGGCAAGCTGTCGATCGGGGAGCTCGTCGCGGTCAACTCCCTGGTTCTGCTCGCCAACGCCCCGATTGCCCTCCTGCTCGGACTGTGGGACCAGGTGCAACAAGCCGCGGTCCTGCTGCAACGCCTCCAGGACGTGCTCGAGGCCGAACCCGAGCAGCCCCACGACGGGAATGGACGGCGCAGTGTGCGTCGCCTGTCCGGTCGCATCAGCCTGCGGCAGGTCGAGCTCACCTACGGGGATGCGGGCGACCACCCGGCCTTGGACCGCGTATCGCTCGTGCTCGAGCCGGGATCGACGCTCGGGCTCGTCGGGCGCTCGGGATCGGGCAAGTCGACCCTCGTGCGCTGCCTCGCCGGCCTGGTCGTCCCGACGGCGGGCAGCGTGCTCTACGACGAGGTCGACATGCGTGAGCTGGACTGGCGCGCGTTGCGGCGGCGCATCGGTGTCGTGCTCCAAGCGCCGTACCTGTTCGACGACACGATCGCGGCCAACATCGCGCTCGGCGAGCAAGCCCCAGACCCCGTGCTGGTCCAGCGCGCGGCCGAGATCGCCGACGCCGCCGGCTTCATCGAGAGTCTCGCGCTTGGCTACGAGACCAAGGTCGGCGACAGCGGACTGCGCCTGTCGGGCGGCCAGGCCCAGCGCGTCTGCATCGCCCGCGCGCTGTACCACGACCCACCCGTGCTGCTGTTCGACGAAGCCACGAGCGCGCTCGATACCGAATCCGAAGCCGCCGTCAAGCGCAACCTCGACCGGGTCCTCGCGCAGCGGACCGCCGTCATCGTCGCCCATCGCCTGAGCACGATCCGCGACGCCCACACGATCGCGGTGCTCGAGCAGGGCCGCTTGGTTGAGCAGGGAACGCACGACGAACTGCTCGCCCGTGAAGGTCTCTACCACCACCTGCACGCCAGCCAGATCGCGTGACCCGAAGGGTGCCGAGGCTGAGATCGTCTGTTACGGGATCTTCTTGACCTCGACCTATCTTGGTATGATGGAGCGAATGAGTGCGACCACCCCTCCCGCTCCGACGGTCTGGCCGCAGCCACCGGAGCCGCTCGGCTCGGACCTGTGCTGGATGCTCTCGCGCGCCAGTCACTCGCTCACCACCGAGTTGACCTCCGCTCTGGAGGAATTTGGGATCTCGCCGCGCGCACACGCGGTGCTCGCCGCCGCGACGGGCGGCGAGTACACCCAGACCGATCTGGCGCGGGTGGTCGGCATCGACAAGACCACGATGATGGTCACGCTGGACGAATTGGAAGCCGCCGGCCTGGCGCAGCGACGACCGCTGAGCACCGATCGCCGTGCCCGGCTCGTCGTGGTCACCCAAGCCGGGGAGCAGAAGGTCCGCGAGGTCGAGCAGGTGTTCGACCGCGTGCGCGAGGATGTCCTGGCCGTCCTCCCCGAGGAGGAGCGCGAGGTGTTCCTGCGTTGCCTCGGGCGGCTGGTCTGCGGCCGCCTGTCTGAGCCCGTGCACTGCTCGCACCCGGTTCGCCGTCGTCGCTAGTCCAGCCGTCGCCGGGCCGGATAGCCGCGTATTGCTGGACCCCCCCAGACCCCCGTGGCTCGGAGCCGGCGGCTCCGTCGCGCGCAATTTCATCTTGTAGCAGATGATCTTGTAACAGATCATCTGCTACGGTATGTCCTGTCCGCCGAACGACAGGAGACCAGCAATGGCGCACGGCAACCCAGAATCGATCGAGCAGTTCACTCAGGAGCCCGAACGCCAGCGGTGGATCGCGCTCGTCGTGCTGTGCGCAGGCTTCCTGATGATCATCCTTGACCAGACGATCGTCAACGTCGCGCTGCCGTCGATTCAGACCGACCTGCATTTCTCGCCGTCGGGCCTGGCCTGGGTGGTCAACGCGTATCTGATCGCGTTCGGTGGCTTGCTGCTGCTGGTCGGCCGGCTCGGCGATCTGATCGGTCGGCGGCGGATCTTCATGCTTGGCCTGACCGTGTTCACGTCGGCGTCGCTGGTGTGCGGGCTGGCTGAAAGTCAGGCGGTGCTGGTCGCGGCCCGCTTCGTACAGGGGATCGGTGGCGCGATGACTGCCGCGGTCATCCTCGGGATGATCGTCACGATGTTCCCGAAGCCGTCCGAGCGCTGTGTTGCTGGTCAGCGCCCTGATGTTGGGCGTCTACACGATTGTCGAGGCGGGCTGCTATTCCTGGGGCTCGGCTCACACCCTGAGCCTGGGCGCCGTCGCGCTGGCCCTCTGGGGCGGATTCGTCTGGCGCCAGGCCTCGGCGCAGAATCCGCTGATCTCGCTGCGGGTGTTCCGATCCCGGACGCTCACGGGCGCGAACGTGATCCAGGTCCTGATGGTGGCCGGGATCTTCGGCACCTTCTTCCTCGGCGCTCTCTATATGCAGCGGGTGCTGCGCTACGACGCGATTGAGGTCGGCCTCGCCTTCCTGCCGGTCGCGCTGGGCATCGCGGCGATGTCGCTCGGCTTCGCCGCCCGGCTGATCAACCGCTTCGGGGGCCAAGCGACGCTGCTGCCGGGGCTCGTCCTGCTCGCCGGAGGATTGGCTCTGTTCAGCCGCTCGCCGGTCCACGCGCAGTACGTGAGCGACCTGCTGCCAGCGATGGTCCTGATCGGCATCGGCGCCGGACTCGCCTTCCCGTCCCTGATGACGCTGGCCATGTCGACCGCGACCCCCGAAGACTCTGGGCTCGTGTCGGGCCTGGTCAACACCACCCAGCAGGTCGGCGGCGCGCTCGGCCTGGCCGTACTGGCCACCCTGTCCGCCACTCAGAGCAACTCGGCCCGAGCGGACGGACACTCGGTCGCCGATTCACTGATCAGCGGCTACCACCTGGCCTTCACGATCGGCGCCGGTCTGGTGATCGCCGCGATCGTCCTCACCGCCGTGCTCCTGCGGCCCGAGACGCAGGCGGCAGTGAACTCCGAAGCGGTGCTCGAGCACGATCGCGAGCCCGTGTACGTGCAACAGGCCGCGTAAACGACTGGTCGCGGCGGCGCTGCGCCGATCGGCGCAGCGCGATGGTCAGTGGGCGTCGAGTCCGTGGGGGTGAAGATGATCCTCGGCCATCCGCTTGAGCGTGACGCGATCGATCTTGCCGGTCGGATTCAGCGGCATCTCGTCGAGAAAGATGACCTCCTCCGGCGCCTTATAGCCCACGCGCTCGCGGCAGAAGACGATGACCTCGGCGCTTGACGGACGTTCCGCGCCTTCACGCAGCGTGACGTAGGCGCGCACGTTCTCTCCATGCACGGTGTCGTGGATTCCGACCACGCCGGCGAGCGCGAGGGCCGGGTGCTCAAGCAGGGCGCCCTCGACCTCAAACGGGCTGATGTTCGATCCGTCGTGGACGATGATCTGCTTCTTGCGGCCGAAGAACCA
>Ga0302326_10004461_pt1 | contig 32410 bp, 23 predicted proteins | sample Palsa_T0_3_FD_202264 | JGI IMG/M metagenome (GOLD analysis project Ga0302326, IMG submission 202264) | Peat permafrost microbial communities from Stordalen Mire near Abisko, Sweden - Palsa_T0_3 | ecosystem: Environmental > Terrestrial > Soil > Palsa > Peat permafrost | place: Sweden: Abisko...
AGCTTAACCCCACCGTCAACCGCCTCGTACACTAGCGTGAGACTCGTGATTGGGTTGGTGATTGGCGGGGTGGTCACGGATTTTGCCACATTCCGCTTCCAGGTTCCAATCGAATTGTCAGCCCCGAACATTCCGATGGCGGTGATCGCTACGCCAATCACTAGCTTTGCTACTATTCTTCGCATTGTTCTTTCTCCTTTTCTTGACCAATGTCTCACAGGAAGCCATTGGCATTTCGGCGGTGGCCTCACTCGCCGCGCCGGTCGTGGCAATGTCTATTCGGCTTAAAGCCAAACAGAAGAATCAGCAGTAAGACAGGCCTCGAATATAGCACGGTTGTGGCGTGTGATAGTGAAAAAATGGTCGGCATTCCTGAAACCGGCCCACTACCGGGTCAGGCATTTCAGTGCACGGGGACAGGCGCGGGCGCTGCCGCTGCCGCCGGTGCTGTCGCGGGCGGCGCCGATTTATTCGTCCACTCACCCATCCATTCGAGAAATGTTTTGTACCACAGCACCGAGTTTTGCGGCTTCAAGATCCAGTGGCCTTCGTCGGGGAAGACCAGGAGCTTGGATGGGACCTTTTGCAGTTGCAGAGCGGTGTAAAGCTGCAAGCCTTGCGTATAAGGCACGCGGAAATCCTGCTCGCCGTCGATGACGAGCGTCGGCGTGTGGAAATCCTTGACGAAGTAGCTGGGCGACCATTTGGCGTACGAATCGGGATTGTCCCAGGGCGCGCCGTTGAACTCCCACAGCGGGAACCACAGCTCCTCGGTGGCGCCGAATTCGCTGCGCAGATCGTACACGCCCGCGTGCGACACCAGAGCCTTGAAGCGCTGCGTGTGGCCGAGCATCCAATCGATCATGTAGCCGCCATAGGAGCCGCCGGCGGCCACCATGCGATCGGCGTCGGCATAGGGCAGCGCGACCACGTGATCCACCACCGTCATGATGTCGTCGAAGGGCTTGCCGCCCCAATCGTCCTTGATGTCTTCGGTGAACTTCTGGCCGTAGCCGGTGGAGCCGCGCGGATTCGGCATGATCACCAAATAACCGGCGGAGGCGAACACCTGCGAGTTCCAGCGATAAGTCCAGCTCTCGCCCCAGGAGCCTTCCGGGCCGCCGTGGATCAAAAACATAACCGGGTATTTCCGATTTGGATCGAAGTTCGGCGGCTTCACCACGAAAGTCTGGACGCGCGTTTTATCCGCGGCGTCCACCCAAAAATCTTCGAGCGGCGTCAGCGCGCTTTGCGCCAGCAGCGCATCATTCAAATGCGTGAGGGCGACGGGAGCGCCCCCGCTGGAACTGGCGCGATAAATCTCGGTGGGGGCCGATCCGCTTTGGCCGGTGTAGATCATAGTTTTGGCGTCGCCGGTGAGCTGCATGTCGTCCAAGGTGCTGGAGCCGCTCACCACCACGCGCGTAGCTCCGCCCGCAGCTGGAATCATCTCGATGGTCTGCCTTCCGCGATCCTCCACGGTGAAGAACAGGGCGGCGGAATCGGGCGACCAGGTGAAGCTGTTCACCCAACGGTCCAGCGAATCGGTGAGGATGTTGACGTGGCCGCTCGAGCGATCGAGCACCATCAGACGCCAGCGATCGCTCTCATAACCGCCGCGCGCCTGGCTGCGATAGGCCAGCCATCTGCCATCGGGAGAATATTGCGGGCTGGAGTCGGCTCCGGGATTGCTCGTGATCTTGACGGAATCGCCTCCGGCCATGGGGACCACGAACAGGTCCGAATTGGTGCTGGTAGCGGGCGTCGGATCGGCATTCATCGAATAGCAGACTTCTTTGGAGTCGGCCGAGATGGCGTAATCGTCGGGGCCGCCGAGTGAAAATGGCGGCACGTCGCGATCGCCGGGGGTCAGATCCTTTACAGGGCCGCCGGCCGCATCCACCACCAGCAGATGCGAACGCCGCCTGGTTTGCCATTCGGTCCAGTGACGAAAAAGCAGCGTGGTGTAGCTGCGCGCCTTCACCTTGTTGTCCTTCTCGGCATCCAGCCGGCTCTTATTACACGCGTCGTCGGGGCAATCGGGAAAAACATCGCTGGTGAATACCAGCTTTTTGCCATCCGGTGAGAACAGCACGCCGCCCGCTTCGGTAGACAGATTGGTGATCTGGCGCGCGTTCGATCCGTCCGCGTTCATGATCCAGACCTGGGGCGAACCTGCCGGGCTCGGACCCGCACGATCGGAGATGAAGGCGATCTGCTTGGAATCGGGCGACCACTGGGGGCGCTCGTTGTCGGTGCCCTGCAGCGTGATCTGTCGCGGGGATTCGCCACCGTTTAGCGACACCGTGTAGATCTGTTTGGGCTTGGTGTTCTGCGCCAGATCGACGGTTTGGACGGTGAACGCGACGGTTTTGCCGTCGGGGGAAAGCCGCGGTTCTTCAATGCGTGCAATCTTGAGCAGCGCCTGCACGTCGAAGGGCTGCTTCTGGGCCGCCAGAGTGGTGAGGAACAGCAAGAGCAGGCAGCAGTAGCGCGCGAGCGGCATATGACTCGATTGTAAGCCACGCCGGCGAGAAAGAGACTACAGCGCGAGCTTGCCTTCGTATTGCATGTCGCCCAGTTTGAATTTCTCTTCCACCTTGATGCGGCGGATGTTCAGAATGAAGTCGACTTCCTTGTCGCCCGCGCTGATGGGGTTGGTCCGCGGGAACAGAAAGCGCACGCCGTCGATTCCGCCGGGGCCCTGGATCTGAACGTCCTTAGCGTAGATGGAGCTCTGGCCCTTGGGCGCCAACTGCGCGGCGTCCAACAGTTGCGAGCGCAAAGCATCGTTGCCCTGACTGCGGCCGCGGCGCTGGCTGTTGTCGTCGTTATTGTTGCCACTATTGTTGCCATTGTCGCCGGCGTTCGGGTCGTCGGCATCCACGGTGCTGCTGTGCGGGCGCGGCAGGCGCAAACCAAGCACGGTAATGACGTAATACTTTTCCGTCGATGCGGACACCGCTTTTAATTCGTCCGCGGCCGAAGCGCCCTGGCGCATCAAAGCGGCCTGGATAGGCGTGGCGCTGGCCCAGCGGATGGTAAGATTCATGGGCTCGTTCAGGGATGGGTCGCCGTTATTTCCGCCCGATCCTTGCGGATAACCGCCTCCGCCTTGCGGATAACCGCCGCCTCCGCCCTGCGGATAACCGCCTCCGCCGAGGCCGCCGCCTGGAAATCCGAAGCCTCCGCCCCGCCGGCCCATGCCTGGCCGCCTGGTCTGAGCCTGTTCGGGCTGAACGGTCTTCGCCTTGGCCCAGGGCGAATCGCTCAGAACCTTGCTGATTTCTTCGTCAGTCCACAGGCTGGAATCCTTGGTCTTCCAAAAGTCGGCGGCGAAGAGCATCGCGGCGCACGCCGAGCCTGCGATGCCGATTTGCACAATTCTGGTGAGATGCATCTTATACCTGCTTCGCCAGACGCTATGCGCGACGCCTCCGTTACGATAAACTCTTGTCAGTGTCCACAAACATTGTCAACTTTTGTAACCGCCTTTTGAACCGAAGGATTCAGGTGAGCGCTCCCTGGCGCATTTTTCCGTTAACCTGGGGCCTGCCGAATACGTCGTTAGCGTCATTCGTCTCGACATGCAATTAAAAATCTGTCTTTCTTTTTTGTGCCTGGCGGCCTGCGCCTGTCTCGCGGCCGCCGAGGGGAATCCGATGCGCGTGCTCGAGACGGCGCCGCTGCGTTTTGAGCCGGCGCCTTTTGAACGAGCCGCGGAACAAGCCGCGGATGCAAAGCCGGCCGGCGCTCCGGGAACTTTTGTCGCACGGGGCGCTCGCTTTCTTTTTGAGTTCACACCGCGCCAGGCAGTTTTGCGCGGCGCTGGAAAAGACGTTCGGCTGAGCTTTGACGGCGCCAACCCCTCGGCTCAAATCCAAGGCGCGGAGCTATTGCGTTCCACCACGAATCTGTACTTGGGCAACGAACCGGCGAAATGGCGCCGCGCGGTTCCTAACTACGGGAGGTTGGAAGTTCACGAGTTGTATCGAGGCATCGATCTGGCCTACTACGGTAACGGCGGGGAACTGGAGTACGATCTCACGGTGAATCCGGGCGCGGATCCCCAGCGTATCCGGCTGCATTTGTCGAGTAAAGACTCACACCTGGACCGGCAGGGCGACCTGGTTGCGGATTTGATCCAGAAGCATCCGGTGGCTTTTCAAACCGACGCCAGGGGAGTCCGGCGTTTGGTGGGAAGCAGCTATCGCAAGAATCCCGACGGTTCCTACGGATTCCAGTTGGGAGCTTACGATCACTCGCGCGCGCTGGTGATAGATCCGGTAATCGTGGCTCAATATTTTGAAGGATCGTATGCGGATATCGCGTATGCCATCGGTCATGACTCGAACGGGCTGGTTTATGTGGGCGGCAACACCGAGTCCCCCGACCTGACGCTGGTGGGCAATTCCTATCAAACCAGCGAGGGCGGAGGGCAGGACCTGTTTTTCGCCGTGGTTAATCCAGGGCTGCCGGCGAGTTCCCAGGTCATTTATGTGACCTATATCGGCGGATCGGAAGACGAAACGCTGGGGGCGATGACCGTGAGTCCGGCTGGCGATGTCTATATGACCGGCTCCACAGCCTCCCCCAATTTCCCCCTCCAGAACGCGGCACAGACCGCGCTGGGCGGAAGCAACGGCGATCCAGACGCCTTCGTACTTTGGCTGAGTCCAACCCAGACCCTGACCTATTCGACGTACTTCGGAGGGAGCGAACTGGACAACGGCAAGGCGATCACAGTGGGTTCGAACGGGTGGATCTGGATTGCAGGCGACACGCAATCCACGGATCTGCCGAATACGGGCGGGTTCCAGGACTCGTTGATCGGCGTGCAGAACATGTTCGTGGCAGGTTTCGACCCGTCGAACACGGGCAGCGCTACGGAAATCTACTCCATCTGGATCGGCGGCTCGCAATGGGACACGGCGTACGGCGTCGCGCTGGCGCCGGATGGGACCATCTGGCTGGCGGGCGCCACGTTTTCGCCCGATATTTGGATACAGGGCAATGCCTATCAAGGCAAGTATGGCGGCGGCGGCGATGCTTACATCGCTCACATCCAGCCCGGCCTGGGAGCGAAGGCCCTGCTGTATGCCAGCTTTCTGGGCGGGAACGGTGAGGATGAGGCAACCAGTATGGTGCTGGATCCGTCGGGCAACATCATTCTCAGCGGTTATACGCTATCGACGAATTTTCCCGTGACGAGCAACGCGTTTCAGACCAAGTACGGCGGGAACACAGACGCTTTTGTCACCATTCTGAATACGGCGAAGGCGCAGTTAGTCTATTCCACCTATTTCGGCGGCGCGGAGCCCGACGCGGCGATGGACTTGAAGGAAGACAGCAGCGGCGCTTTGTACCTGTGCGGTTATACCGAGTCCGCGGGACTGCCATCCACCAGCGATGCGCTGCAGGTTGGTTACGACGGGTCTGTGGATGCTTTCGGGCTGAAACTGGATCCTTCCAAGGCCGGGGCGGCTGGAATCGACTACTTTACTTATCTTGGAACACCGGGCGTGCAGGTAGCCTACGCGGTGGATTTCAACAGCAGCGGCGACATGTATCTGGCGGGTTATTCGAGCTATGCGATTCTGGCTCCCTTTGGCGGCCCGGAACGGGGGACCCTGGCCGGGAACGTGGACGCTTTTGTAGCGGGCTTTAGCCTGGGTTCTTCCACGCCCGCCGTTTCCCCGACGAATGGAACTCGAAGACGCGCGCACTGGTTTGTGTCGCCGCACCGCTAAAGATTTTCCCGCGGCGGGCCGGCGTCCTGAATTTTAGTGGTTGCCGCTGAACTTACGCTTCAGATCCGGGTAGAATTCCTTGATCACATTGAAGAATGAGTCGTACCCGATCTGGACGCCCATGCGCGTAAAGACTTCGCCCACGCTACGCTGGTTTTGCGGATAGTAAGTCATCGAAAGTGCGCCCGACACGAAGTTTCCCAGGAACTCGGAGGCATTGATCCGCGTGGCGCCCGAATCGCCGTGCGCGATCAGGATGCGCGAGAGCGCATAGCCGGTGCGTTTCCATCCGTTGCCGCGCCCCAGCCGGTAATAGCGAGGGTCTTGGTGCAGCAGGGCGGGGAAGACGCCGGTTACGAATATTTCGTTGGTCAATCCGTCGGTGAAATCGGCGCCGTAGCGTTTGGCGTAGCCCATGGCGCCCTGTCCGTAACCCGCCTTTTGGTTGGTCGCCTGCTCCAGACCCGCGGCGACGCCGTTGAATGCGAAGGTGAACGGATCGAAGTAATGCTCCACCAGCCCGAACTTGTCGCCGGCGCTCAGGGCGACCACCGGCTGGTCCGGATCGTTGATGGTGTTATAGTTCGGAACCAGGTTGAACATGCGGTGATCGTCTACCGCGTTGTCTACCGCGGGCGCCGAAGGAAAAGCAGGGGCGACGGCAGCCGGAGCGACGTCCTGGCAGAGTGCGCCTATTGGCAGTGCGCACAACGTGGCCGCACCAAGGAATGCGTAGAATTTCAGGATATGTCTCCAGGAGTCCTTTTAATTCTACTTGATTTGCGCTTGTCCCGCTTGCGAGGCCGCAACGTCGGCGGCATCCGGCAGACGCTCAATCCTCACCCGCGCGATGCGATTGTGATCCATGGACAGAATGGTGAATTTGCGCCGCCCGTACTGGACCGCATCCGCCGGCTTAGGGATGTAGCCTAACTGGAAGAGCAGGAAACCGGCGAGCGTTTCAAAGCCGGCGTCGCCGGGCAACTCCAAGCCGTATTGGGTGTCCAGATCGCGGATGGTGATGGTGCCGTCCACTTCCAGGCTGTGAGCTTCGCTGACGGGACGGGGGCGCTTGACGTCGTGCTCATCGCCGATTTCGCCGAAAATCTGCTCCAGCGCGTCTTCGAGCGTCACCAGCCCGGCGATGGTGCCGAACTCATCCACTACGATGGCCATGTGGACATGGGTTTCGCGGAATTCATCGATCAGATCGTTCAGCGGCTTGGTTTCGGGAACCACCAGCGGTTTGCGGAGCACGCGCGAAAGGTGAAACGGAGGCAGCGGGCGGCGTTTCGAATTCGCCATGCGGCGTTCCTCCCAGATCCGCATCATGTCCTTGTAATGAACGTAGCCGATGATGTGTTCCGGGCTGGCATCATACACCGGCAGACGGGAGTATTCGTGCTCGCGCATCCGGCGCAGCACTTGATCCAGGCTGGCGTCAACGGAGATCGAGACGATCAGGTTGCGCGGCACCATGATTTCGCGGGCATAATAATCGGGAAGCTCCAGCAGCGCCTGAATGGCGTCTTCCTCGAAGCGGTGGAGATGTCCTTCGCGGCGGCTGGAGCTGACGATGAACTTCAACTCTTCGGCCGAGTGTCCTCCGCCTCCATGGGCGCCGCGCAGACCGATCCAGCGCGAGACGGCCGCGGCGGAGCCTTCAGCAAAAAACGTAAAGGGCGCGAGCAGACGGGAGAGAACCACCAGCACGGGAGCCACCAGAATGGCGAGACGGTCGGCCTTTTCGATGGCCAGATTCTTGGGAACCACTTCGCCGAAAACGATGTGCGCGTAGCTGATGAGCAAGAAGGCGATTCCAAAGCTCACCACATGCCACAGCGGCTCCCAGCGCGGCAGCAGCAACGGCCGGCCCAACGACTGGAGCAATTCGTAGACCGTGTTTTCACCGGCCCAACCCAGGCCGAGACTGGCCAGCGTGACGCCCGCTTGGGTGAGAGACAGCAGCCGGGATGGATTGGCCAGCAGATTCAGCGCGGCCTGCGCCCCGGCCTGTCCCTCTTCGGCCAGCGTGCGCAAGCGGCTTTTGCGAACCGAAATCAGCGCGACTTCAGCCGTGGCAAAGAAGCCGTTGAGCAGCAGCACGGCGGCCAGGATTACGAAACGATAGGCCATTGGCGCGCTAAATCAGGCCGCTGAAACAAGGGTACGGTAGAATCGTCCCAGTGCTTGCGGGAAAAGCCCTGAAGTTCATCAACTTGAGCATAGCGGTTTTGCTGGCGGTGGTTCTCGCCGCCGTCTACTGGATCGCTTATCGGCCGTTGCCAGAGACGCGGGGACAGATTTCAGCGCCCGTTTCCGCGCGGGCGGCCATCGTGCGCGATGCACTGGGAGTTCCACACATCACGGCCGGTGAATGGGAAGACGCGATTTTTCTGCAAGGCTACGCGACGGCGCAGGACCGGTTGTGGCAGATGGATGTGCTGCGCCGCCTGGCAGCCGGAGAATTGTCGGAGGTGTTGGGATCAACCACGCTCGAATTGGATCGCGACGCACGGCGCCTGCGAATGCGGCGCATCGCCGAAGAGCACGTGCGCACGCTACCGCCGGGGGATCGGGCGGTCTTTGCGGCATACGCGCGCGGAGTGAACTATTTCATGGAGACGCATCGCAAATCGCTGCCGCTCGAATTCACGCTGCTGCGCTACGATCCGCGCCCTTGGAGCATCGTGGACAGCCTGCTGTGCGGCCTCCAGATGTATCGCACTCTAACCAGCACGTGGCGTGAGGAACTGCGCAAAATGACGATGCTGCAGGGCGGCGATCCGGCGAAAGTGACTCAGTTGTATCCGGCGCGCGCGGGAGGAGAATTCCAGCCGGGTTCCAACGCCTGGGCGGTCTCCGGCAAGCTCACCGCGAGTGGCAAGCCGATTCTCGCGAACGATCCGCACCTGGAGTGGTCGATTCCGGCGGTCTGGTATCAGGTGCATCTCAAAGCGAGGGGCCTGGACGTGAGCGGTGTGTCGCTGCCCGGCGTCCCTTGCGTGATCGTAGGGCACAACCAGCGAATCGCCTGGGGCGTTACGAATCTTGGGTTCGACGTGCAGGACCTCTATATCGAAAAGATCAATCCGCAGAACGGTCAATACGTTTTCCGCGGTCAAGTGGAGCAGTCACGCCCGGAATCCGAGTGGATTCGCGTGAAGGGCGCCAGGCCGGTGGAGTTCCGGCAGTGGGTGACGCGGCACGGGCCGGTGGTTCTTTCCGACAACGGCCGCTATTTCGCTTTGCGCTGGGCGGCGGCGGAGGAGGGGGGATTCGGGTTTCCTTTTCTCGACCTGAATCGGGCCGGCAACTGGAAGGAGTTCACCGCGGCGCTGGCGCGTTATCCGGGCCCCGGCCAAAACTTCGTTTACGCCGACGTGGACGGCAACATCGGGTATCAAGCCACGGGCCTGCTTCCGATCCGCAGGAATTTCGACGGCGACGTGCCGGTGGACGGAACCAGCGGAGACAACGAATGGGATGGCTTCATTCCTTTCGATCGGCTGCCGTCGTTCTTCAATCCGGCGCGAGGCTGGATTGTGACTGCGAATCAGAATCCGTTTCCGGAAAACTATCCGTACCGCGTGAGCGGAGACTTTGCGGCGCCGTATCGCTCGCGCCAGATTCGGGACCGGCTGATGGCACGGACGGGCTGGAAGCCGCAAGAGATGCTGGGTGTGCAGAAGGACGTTTACTCGGCGTTCTCGAGTTTCCTGGCCGCGCAGATGGTGGCGGCCTACGATCGCAAAAAACTGGCCAAGCCGGCCATGGCCGAGACGGAAATGACTGCGGCTATCGCGTTGCTTCGAGCCTGGAACGGCCAAATGGAAAAGCAGGCCGCGGCGCCGCTGCTGATCGCTCTGGCCTACGACCAACTGCGTAACGCGGCGGTGCGTGCGGCGTGGTCCGGCGCCGCGGACATCTACCGGCCCTACATGGCGCCGGCGGCGATTCAGAGAATTCTCGAATCGGGCGGACGCGGTTTTTTTCGCGATCAGGACGACGCGTTGCTAGCGGCGCTGAGCGCGGCAATTGACGAAGGCAGGAAGACGCAAGGCGGCAACCTGGCGCGCTGGGAGTACGGCCGCTACAACCTGCTCACCATCAAACATCCGGTTGGAAGCCGGCTGCCGATAGCGGGAACGTATTTCGACATCGGCCCGGCGGAGATGAGCGGTTCAGGGACCACCATCAAACAAACGTCGCCGGCGCTGGGGCCATCCATGCGATTTGTCGCGGATCTGGCGAATTGGGACGGGTCGTTGAATAACATTGATATCGGGCAGTCCGGGCAGATCCTGTCGCGGCATTATAAGGATCAGTGGGACGCTTACTACGCGGGCCAAAGTTTTCCGATGCAATTCGAAAAGGTGGACGCGAAAGACACGCTGGTGGTGCTGCCGAAGTAGGCGGGATCTTAGCTGGCTTTAGCGGGTGGAACGCCGTCCGCTGGCGGTTGCCGGTTGTCCTGAACCTGCACGCGGGCGCCGGGAGTAAGCCGGAGCTGGCCCTCGGTGACCACGGTCTCGCCGGGCTCCAGGCCCCGGTCAATCACCAATTCCTGATCCACGCGGGTGCTGGTGACCACCGGCCGCATCTCGACGGTTCGATCGCGCTTCACCACATAAACGAACTGGCCGTCCTGCCCGGTTTGCACCGCCTGATTGGGGACCACGGTGGCGTGCGGGCGAGTGGTTAAGCCTAAAGTCACGCGCACGAATTGGCCCGGCCACAGGCGATTGGCGGCGTTTTGAAAAGTGCCCTTGAGCTTGATGGTGCCGGTGGTTGCGTCGACGGAATTATCGATGAACGTCAGCACTCCCGATTCCCGGCTGGTGGCGTCGGCCTGGGGCGCGGCTTGCACCTTCAGCTGGCCCTGTTCCATGAATCGCTTGATGTCGCCCAACTGCGCTTCGGGCACCGAGAAGGTCACATAGATGGGCTGGACTTCGGTGATGGTCATCAGGTCGCTGGTGTTGGCCGCGACCACGTTGCCTTGTTTCACGGCGATGTTGCCTGTGCGGCCGTCAATGGGGGAACGGATGGTGGTGTAGCTCATCTGCACGGTGGCGGTATCCACGGCCGCTTTGGACGCCACGATCTGGGCGCGAGCGCTTTCGATGGCGGCTTTGTCGGCCAGCACGGTTTGCGAAAGCGCATCGGCGCTGGACCGCATCTGGTCCGTCTGTTCGCGCGAGACCACGCCCTGATCGAACAACCCGCGATATCTGGCCGCCTGATCCTGTGCGTATTTTTCGTTGGCGATATCGCGCGCCAGATTGGCTTGCGCCTGGCTCAACGCCGCGGTATCGCGCGCCAGATTGGCTTGCGCCTGGCTGAGCTGAGCCTCGAACGGCCGCGCATCGATGGTGAAGAGCAGATCGCCCTTCTTCACGAAGTCGCCTTCGTGGAACGAGACTTTGGTCAGCTCTCCGCCCACTTGCGCCTTCACCGTGATGGTGGAGTACGCCTCCACGTTTCCGATCACGTCGACATTAACGGGGACATCGCGCTGGGACACAGTGGCCACCACCACCGGAACCGGTCCGCCTTCGCCGGAGCGTCCGCGTCCGCCGGGACCACCTGCCTTCACACTCGAATTGCTGCAGCCACTGAAGCACAACAACAAGGTGAGGCACAGCAACAAGGTGAGGGCCGGCAAGAGCGCGAATATCAGGGTAGCGCCAGCCAGACGCGGGAGTTTCATGCCAGTATTCATTGAGATCCCCGAGATCACCGCGTTCGCGCGGCCGCCTGCATACAGGATTGAACAAGGGGCGACCGCCGGTCCCGAAAGGTTACCGGGCAAGCTTATTTATCTGCAAGTATACCTTGATCTTACGAGCTATACGAAGGGCGGATCGCTAAGCGATTCGGTCAAGCGACGCAAGCAGGTCTGAGACAACCTTTTCGGAATGCAGAGCCCGCCGCCTAGCGATTTCGTAGAGATCGCGGAGACGCTCCCAATTGACGTGCGACTCCGCCGATTTCTCTCGGCCAGTATATGGCGCTAAAGCCCTCTCGATTGAGCCACCCTTGCTGATAGTTACTACAAACCCCATCGACCGGCGCCAGAAACGTGCTAGGCCCCGGCGGTGAGTTCGGTTAGCTCGGTAACGAGCTCATCGATCTGATCAGGAAATGTCATGTTTCGGCCTGCTCTAAGCTTGGCGAAGAAATCCAAGGCTTTGGGGCAGTATATCAGGACTATTTAATTCGATTTACTCGGTCCGCGCTTTGCTGTCGATGAGCCGCTGGATGCCGGCCACGAACTCTTCCACCTTCTGCGCTCCCTGATCGGCGTGCTTGCGGTTGCGCACCGAAACAGTGCCGTCCTGCGCCTCGCGATCGCCGACCACCAGCATGTAAGGGATCTTCTGCAACTGTGCTTCGCGAATCTTGAGGTTTACTTTTTCCTTGCGATCGTCCAACTCGACACGCAGACCCGCGGCTTTCAACCGATCGACCACCTGCTGCGCGTACTCCGCATGGCGATCGGTGATCGGAAGCACCACCGCTTGCACCGGCGCCAGCCAGACCGGAAAGGCGCCCGCGTAATGCTCGATCAGGATACCGAAGAAGCGCTCGATGGAACCATATAATGCCCGATGCACCATCAGGGGCTGATGCTTCTTGCCGTCGTCGGCGACGTATTCGAGCTCGAAGCGCCGGGGCAGCGTGAAATCGAACTGAACCGTGGAAAGCTGCCACAGCCGCCCGATGGCATCCACCAGCTTGACGTCGATCTTCGGACCATAGAAGGCCGCCTCATCCGGCATCACCTTCACTTTCATGTTGAGCCGTTCGGTGGCGCGCCGCAACGCATTTTCGGCAAGCTCCCATTGCTCCGGCGCGCCGTCGTACTTGCCGCTCACGCCGCCGTCCCAGGTGGAAAGCTCGGCCTCATAATCGTCGAAGCCAAAATTGCTCAAGGTATCGATGGCGAACTGCAAACAGCTCACCACTTCGTCCTCGATCTGCTCGGGCGTGCAGAAAATATGCGCGTCATCCTGCGTGAATCCGCGCACGCGCATCAGGCCGTGCATCACGCCCGATCGCTCGTAACGATACACCGTGCCCAATTCTCCCAGCCGCACGGGAAGATCGCGATAGCTGTGCAGCTTGTCCTTGTAGATGAGAATGTGGCCCGGGCAGTTCATGGGCTTGAGCTGGTATTCGGCGTCGTCCAGCTCCATGGGCTTGAACATGTTGTCGCTGTAAAAATTGGCATGCCCGGAAATCTTCCACAGATCGCGCCGCATGACGTGCGGAGTATAGACCAGCGAGTAGCCGCGCGCCAGGTATTGATCGCGCATCCAGTCCTCGATGATCTTGCGAATGCGCCCGCCCTTAGGGTGCCAGAAAATCAAGCCGGGTCCGGCGAGTTCCTGGATGCTGAACAGATCCAGTTCCTGGCCGAGCTTGCGATGATCGCGTTTCTTGGCTTCCTCCAGACGCTGCAGGTACGCGTCCTGATCCTTTTTGTTGAAAAACGCCGTACCGTAGATGCGTTGCAAGCGCGGCTTATGCTCGTCGCCCTTCCAATAGGCGCCGGCTACGGACAGCAGCTTGAAGGCTTTCAGACGCGACGTTGAGGGCACGTGCGGCCCGCGGCAGAAGTCGATGAATTGGGGACCGAGCGTGTATTCGGAGAAGATTTCGCCGGCGCGCTCTTCGATCAATTCGTGCTTCATCCAATCATCCGCGTACTTTTTCAGGCCGACTTCTTTGGGAGTCATCTTGCGCTCGAAGGGCAGGTTCTTGGTCTGCAATTCCTGCATACGCGCTTCGATTTTTTCGAGGTCTTCGGGGGTGAAGGGCGTCTCGCGCTGAAAATCATAATAGAAGCCGGTGTCGGTGGGCGGTCCGATGCCGAGCTGGGTTTCGGGAAAGAGCTCCAGAACGGCGGCTGCCAGCAGATGCGCGGTGGAATGCCGGTAGACCTGGAGCGCTTCCGGATTCCTGGAGGTGAGAATCTCAAGCCGGCCGTCTTTCTCGAAGGGACGCGTCAGATCCCAAAGTTCGCCGTCGACGCGCGCGACGACAGCATCGTCAGTCAGGCGTTGGCCGATGGATTTCGCGATGTCCAGGGGACTGCTGCCGGGGGGAACGCTCTTCTGGCTGCCATCGGGCAGAGTAATGGTAAGGCTTTCGCTCATTGTAAATTTTAGGTTATCAGGAAGTGGTCTGCTCCAAGGGCAATATATAATACCGAACTATGAGCATGATTCCAGTTCGCTCGCTTCTGGTCGTTCTGACCGTATTCTTTTCGGCTGGCTCTACCTTTGCGGGACGCGGAGTCACGCCGGAGGATTACTTCGCCTTCCATTTCCTGAGTGACGCCCGCATCTCGCCCAATGGCAAGCAAGTGGCCTATGTACTTACGGTGGTGAATGAATCGAAGAATCGCCGCGAGTCGTCGATCTGGGCGGTTTCCACGGATGGGCATAGCGAGCCGCGCCGCCTTACCGCGGTTGGCCTGAACTCGAATTTCCCACGCTGGAGTCCTGACGGAAGCCGTCTGGCCTTCCTATCCAGCCGTAGCGCCGACGGTTCCGCTATCGCCGGCGGCGCGGATACCCCAAGACCGCAGATCTGGATTCTTCCGATGGGCGGCGGAGAAGCCCAGGTTTTGAGCCAGCTGAAGAACGGTGTGAGCGCGTTCCAGTGGTCGCCGGACGGGAAGCGATTAGCCGCGGTGGGCCGCACTGGCCCCAGCGACGACGTTCCGGCCACTGCCCGCAAGAGCGACGTCCGCCATTATAAAAACATTTCTTATAAGTTCAACGACACCGGCTGGTACGACGATAAGCGAAGCCATCTTTGGATCGTCGACGCCGCTACGGGAAAAGACAAGCAGATCACTTCCGGCGACCAGTGGAACGACACCGATCCTCAATGGTCGCCGGACGGCACCCGGATCGCGTTCGTCTCAAATCGTACCGGCCACGAGTACGACCGTGATTTTAACGAGGACGTGTGGGTGATTTCCGCCGACGGCGGTCCGCTCACCAAGATCTCCGATCACCCCTTCGAAGATAATTTGCCCCGCTGGTCGCCCGATGGCAGGCAGATTCTGTTCGCTGGGCAGACGGTCCGGCGGCAGTTCCCTCGCCTTTATCTGGCTCCCTCGGATGGCAGTGCGCCTTCGCGGCTGGTCTCCGAAGATATCGACCTGATTCCGGATGATCCGCGTTGGGGGCCGGGTTCGAACCAAGTGCGGTTCCAAGCGGATTCGAAAGGCCAAACTCGCATCTTTCGCGTCGATATCAAGGCAGACGTGAAGGACGGCAAGCTCTCTGCGGTAACTTCCGGTGAACGTTCCACGCGGGGCTTCGACATGAATCAAGAAGCCAACGTGATGGTGTACGCAGCCAGCGATTTCCGCCACATGGACGACTTGTATGCGTCCGACTTAAACGGCCAAGGCGAACGCCGGCTCACTCGCGTGAACCAGAAACTTTGGGCGGATCTTGACCTGGCCGGCGTGGAGCGCGTGCCGTACAAAAGCACGGATGGCTGGGAGATCGAGGGTTTTCTGGTCAAGCCGCTGGGTTGGCAGCCGGACAAGAAGTATCCGATGATCCTGAGCATCCACGGCGGACCGGCGGGCATGTATGGCGCCGACTGGTTCCAGGAATTCCAGGTTTACTCCGCCAAAGGCTGGGCCGTGTTCTTCGCCAATCCGCGCGGATCCACCGGCTATGGCGAGAAATTCGAGCGCGGCATCGTCAACAACTGGGGCGGAATGGACTACCAGGACATCATGGCAGGCGTGGACGCCGTGCTCCGCGAGAATCAGTGGATAGACCCCGACCGTTTGGGCCTGACCGGCGGCAGCTACGGCGGGTTTATGACCAACTGGATTCTTGGGCACACTACCCGATTTAAGGCTGCCGTAACTTTGCGAAGCGTTTCGGATTTTGTGAGCGATGAGGGAACGCGCGACGGCGCTTACGGCCATGAGGACGACTTCAAGGGCATCCTGTTCGACGATTTCGATCAATACTGGGACGCGTCGCCGCTGAAGTACGCCAGGAACGTGAAGACGCCAACGTTGATACTGCATTCCGACAACGACTACCGCGTGCCGTTGGAGCAGGGCGAACAGTGGTTCCGTGCTTTGAAACATTACGGAGTAAATACGGAACTGGTGATTTTTCCGCGCGAGAATCACAATCTGACTCGACGCGGCGAGCCCAAGCACCTGGTGGAGAGTTTGAACTGGCAGGTGTACTGGTTCGAACGATTCATCGACGGCAACGCGAACGCGAAGCCTCCGGACGCGCCGTAGCAAAAAGCTATTTCAGCTTGGCGTACTCGGCTTTGGCTTGCTTGAGAATTGGCACGTCGGGATCGGCGTTTTTCCATAGCGCGAAGAAATCCTGGTAAGCGGTTTTCGCTTTCGCGTTGTCGCCGGCGAGGGCGTAGGCGCGGCCCAGGCCCAGGTGTGCCAGCGCGCCGATTGGGTGGTTCGCGACCACGCCTGGATGGTCGAGAACCTTTTGAAACTCGACCACAGCAGCGGCCCCTTGCTTGGCGGCAAGTTCCGCCTCACCCCGCAGGTAGACTGGATTTAGTTGTGCGTCAACTCCCGATTCGTAAGGTGCAGCGGCCGCTAGCGCGTCGATTGCCTTGCGGGAGTCGCTGGCTCGCAGCGCGATGGCAGCATGAATCATGGGGAGGTATTCGAGGCGTACAACGGTATCTTCCGCGAAACGCCGGTCAAGATCGCCTGCCAGCCGCGCGGCTTGGTCCGTATCGCCCGCCAGTCCGAGTGCCACGGCGGAGAGAGCCTCGGCTGCTTCGCCGTTTGAAAGCGTGAGGGCGTCCTGCGCTTCTTGTCTTGCGACAATCATGTCGCCTATCCAGGCCTCGCGAACCGCAGCTTGCGCTTGGTATCCCGCCGCCGTTTCCTTTTCGTGAGATCGTTGCGCCGAATCGACGGCGTGGTGCGTCAGTTCCAGGGCCTTGGCGAAGCCCCCGCCATATGCCGCGGTGTCCGCTTGAATCGAAAAAATGAAATCCTCGTATCCCGGTCTACCCATTAGTATGGCGGTCTCGCGCTCCAGGCCTGTTGCGTCGTGCTGAAGAAAGTCAATCAGGTAGAGATTATGATGGATGAAAGGCCCGTCGAGGTTGTGGTTGTGCGCCGCCTGCGCGGTGGCCTTCGCCTCATCGAAACGGTTGAGAAATCGGTACTCGTAGACCAGACGGGCGTACCCGAGCGCGTTTCCGGGGCCGAGCTTTGTGGCCGCTTGTGCCGCCGTGAGAGCCTTCTCATATTCACCCAACCGCTCGTATACGCCGCCGAGGTTGTTGTACGGAAGGGTGTCACGAGGGTAAGTTTGGGCCCATAACTCATAGTCCGTGCGAGCCGCCTCCAGATTTCCGGTCGCGTAGTCCTCGTAATGGGATGTAATGTAGAACTGTTCCCGCTCACTCGTTCGCCCACGCAGTTCGTACGCCTTTCGCGTACTTCCGTCCGCCCGCGCGCCTTCGCCCAAGTTGGCAAAATCTGTGCCCAGGCGCGCGTAGGCCATGGCGAAGTCCGGATCCAGGCTGACGGCCCTCTGGAAGAGTGGGATCGCAGCAGCGTAATCGCTACGCGCGTTCATTTCTTGAACGCCTAAGCTATACGCTTGCAGCGCCTCCAGCGACGGTGTGGTCACGTTCTGCGGCGGCGCGTCATACTTCTGCACAGAGGCCAGCGATTCGCCCAGCTTCTCGCGCAGCTTGGTGGCGGCATCCCCGAGAGCCTTGAGCACCTGTTCCTTACCGTTGGCCGTCACCTGCTGTTGGGCGAGAACGTCGCCATTGTGGCAGTTCACAGCGTTCAATCCCAGTACATATTGGCTGCCCAAGCTGGCAATGGAGCCTTCAATAGTCGCCGCGCTGGCAGTGCGCTGGCAAACCTCCCGGCCCAGTGCCGACGTAAGCCGCGCGTCTTTGCGCTGACTCATGAGCGCCAAAGTTTGAGAGATGCGCTCGTCGGAAATCAGACTCAAAAATGGCGACTGCTCCAGTTGCGCCGAAAGTCCCTGCCGCAGCGCGCCGTCAAAAACAGGATCGCCGGTGGTGTTCGTGAAGTCGGCCAGAACGATGGTGTCTTTTTCGGTGAGCTTGGGCGCCGGCCTATGAAGGAAGAAATATGCCGCGCCCGCTGCCGCGATCAGAACCAAAGCCACTTCCGCTACCCACGGCATGCGTTTGCGTGGAGCAGGCGCCGCCGGTAATTTTACCGGCTCCGTGTCGCGCCTTAGCCGCTGCAGATCCGAACGCATATCCGCCGCGTGCTGATAGCGCAGTTCGCGATCCTTCTCCAGCGCCTTGTCGATAATGCGTTCCAACTCCGTCGGCAGGTCGGGATTCAGCCGCACGGCCGGCGTAGGCGTTCCATCCAGAATCGCATTGAAGATGACCGCGGAACTCTCGCCGCGAAACGGCAGAACGCCGGTCGCCATTTCGTACAACACAGCCCCGAAGGAAAACAGATCGCTGCGCGCGTCCAACTCCTTGGCACGCGCCTGCTCCGGCGACATGTAGGCGACCGTGCCCATGGTCGATCCGGGGCTGGTGAGGTGGGTCTCGGTACTCTCCTCGCTGGACGGCGCCGCCGCTTGCACCTTTGCCAGACCGAAGTCCAAAATCTTGGCATGCCCGCGATCGGTGATGAAGATGTTGGCAGGCTTGATGTCGCGGTGAACGATCCCTTTCGAATGCGCCGCGTCGAGCGCATCGGCAATTTCAATCGCGATGGAGAGCAGCTTCTCCGTTTCCATCGGCCGCCCGGCGATGCGATCCTTCAGCGTCGCGCCCTCCAGAAACTCCATCGCGATATAAGATTGCTCGCCAGTCTTGCCAATCTCATAGATGGTGCAGATATTCGGATGATTCAACGCGGAGGCGGCTCTGGCCTCACGGCGAAAACGTTCCAGCGAGTGCGGGTCGCGCGCCAGTTCGTCGGGAAGAAACTTCAGCGCGACGAAGCGGCCCAGTTCGGGGTCCTCGGCCTTATAGACGACGCCCATACCCCCGCCGCCCAGCTTCTCTACGATTCGGTAGCGCGAGACCGTTTGACCGATCATATTTGACCCATTGTGGGGCCGCCTATGGGAGAGCTAATGAAATATGGGAGAACTAATGAAATATGGTAGCGCTTGTTTTCTTGGACGGCCACAGTAACGGTGGACGGGCTGGCTGGCCGTCGATGGAAACCGAAACTGGAAGTACGGGGAAAGGGTAAGTTTGGGAGGTGATAAGACCGTCCTCGCGGCGGCTACTCAGGGCGTGGTAACGCCGTATACTTGGAAAAAGCATTTGAACCAGCATTCACTGAATGGAGGCCGGTATGACCCTTTGGAACGAACTGAAATTCGCGGTCCGCTCGCTCACGCGTACCAAGGGGCTGACCATCGCGGTGGTACTCACCCTGGCGCTTGGTATCGGCGCGAACGCCGCAATTTTCACGCTGGTGCGGGGCGTGTTGCTGCGGCCGCTGGTCAACCGCGACGAGAACACTTTGATCTACATTCGTCAGAGCGCGCCCGGCCTGAACGTCGACAACATGGCGTTCTCGGTTCCTGAGATTCAGGATCTCAAGGCGGGCGTCAAAACGATCGCCGCTATCGGCGACTTCTCCACCATCGGCTTCACCATGGTCGGGTTGGGCGAACCGCGCGAGGTGCGGGCGGGCGTGGTAGGCGGATCGTACTTCGACGTCATGGGACTGCGGCCGGTGCTTGGCCGTTTGCTAGATATGCGAGACGACGGCCCAGCGGCGGCCGGCGCCATGGTGCTGACCTATCGTTTCTGGAGCACCCAGCTCAAGAGCGATCCGTCGGTGATCGGCAGGACTGTCCGGCTTGGCACGCGTTCAGCCACCATCGTGGGCGTTCTCGAACCATCGGTTCCCTATCCGGCCGACACCGAGATCATCGCCAACATCGTCACCAGCCCGCATCATCTGTCGGCGACCATGGTCACCGGCCGGGTGCATCGCATGACGCAGTTGTTTGGCCGCCTGGCTCCGGGAGCGACGCTCGATCAAGCGCGCGCCGAACTGGGCGTGGTCCACGCCGCTATGGTCAAAGCGCATCCCGAGGCTTATTCGCCCAAAGCCCACACCGGCATCAGCGCGGTTCTGCTCCGCGACCAGATCGCTTCGCGCGCCAAGACCGTGCTCTGGGTGCTGCTCGCTGCGTCTCTACTGGTTTTTGTGATCGCCTGTTCGAACGTCGCGAACCTGATTCTGGCGCGGACCATGCGGCGTGAAGGCGATCTCGCCATTCGCGCGGCGTTGGGCGCCAGCACTTGGATTCTGCGGCGAACCCTGCTGGCTGAGAGTCTTCTGCTGTGCGGCGCGGGTGCGGCGCTCGGTGTTTTGAGCGCGCGTCCGATGGTGGCCATTCTCGCGCGCTACGCCTCCCGGTTCTCGCTTCGCGCCCTCGATCTTACGGTGGACTCGAGCATGCTTTGGATCGGCGCGGGCCTGGCGGTGGCCGCCGCGGTGCTACTGGCTTTTGTGCCAAGGCTTCCGGTGGCCGGAACATCGCATGGATTAAACCTCGCAAGCGGCACTCTTCGTGTCACCGGCAGCACCAGCCGGCGGCAGCGCATCTTCGTGGTGACGCAGATTGCCGCGTGCTTTGTCTTGTTGGCCGGCGCCAGCATGCTGCTCAAAACCTTGCTGGCACTGCAGTCCGCTCAGACCGGATTTGACCTGCATCGCGTGCTCGCCATCAACGTGCCCGAAATGTCGTACGGAAAAACGCCCGAGCAAGTCAATAACTTCTACAGGGAAACCATCCGTCGCGTATCGGCTTTGCCAGGTGTGGATGCCGTCGCGGTAGGGACCCAAGTCCCCTGGCGCGACGCGGGAAACTTCGGACCGGGCTTCGCGTTCTCCGCCGATGGTCATGTCAAAGGGCCGGGCGAAGAGGATCCGCTCGGCCGGTTTCGGTCGGTTTCACCGGGTTTTTTCGCCGCCCTCGGCGTACCTCTGATTGCCGGCCGCGACTTCAACGACGGCGACCGCAAGGGAAGTGAGCTGGTGGTCATCGTAAGCCAGAGTCTGGCGCAGCGCATGTTTCCCAATCAGGACGCCCTGAACCGCCACTTGATGTGGACCGATCCGGTGATGAAGTTTATCGATGTCAGCCCGGGGCCACGGCGGATTGTCGGTGTGGTGGCCGACGTCGAGGATGAAAACTTAGTGCCAGGCCCCGCCATAACGGTGTACCATCCGTTTGGCCAGGAATTTGGCGGCGAGCGACTGTTCGTTCACGCTCACAGCAATCCGTACTCGCTGGTGTCGCCGATCACCCGCATCATCCGGGAAATGTCCGCCGATCAGATCGTAGAAAAAGCGGCGACCCTCGAAGACGTCCGCGCCGAAGTGCTTACGCCGGATCGGCTGAACACCCTGGTGTTCGGCGGATTCGCTACCGTCGCGCTCCTGATTGCGGTGGTGGGCGTGGCCGGCGTCCTGGCGTTTTCCGTCAGCGGGCGCACTCGCGAGTTCGGAATCCGGCTGGCCGTTGGATCCGAGCCGCGGCATCTGGTGATGGGCGTGATCGCGCAAGGTGCATGGATGGCGGCCGTGGGTATCTTGGCCGGGGCGGTTTGCGGGTTCGCGCTCGCGCGGCTGGCGGGTAGCTATTTCGAGGAAGTGCGCACTCCCGGCGCCCTGCCGATCATCGCTTCGGCGATCGTGCTGCTGGCCGCCGCGGTGGTGGCGTCGGTGCTTCCGGCCGCTCGCGCCGCGCGCGTGGACGTGATGCAGGCGCTACGGTCCGACTAACCTAATCAAGTAAGCTTGAATCATGTCGGCGCCTGCTATTCCACAGAGCGATCTGCATGGTCGCATCATTGCCGCCGTGCGTGACGCAAAAAAGCCGGTTACGTTCAATCAGCTTGCGGATCTGGTGAAGGCCAGGAAGGACAATGACGAGTTTTTCCGCGCGGCGCTTGAGGATGCAGTTAGCGCGGGCCAGGTGCATCGCTGGCCTAACCGAGGGCCGTCGCAATATTTCTGGAACGTACCTGCGGAACAGAAGGCACGGGAAGCCATTTTAACGGCTGCTGCGACTGAGGCGCTTTCGAAACCGGACCTGAGCAAGCTTGCGGCCAAGAAACTGCCCTGCTTTTCGGTTAGAGGCGTGGAAGGTGTGGTGTCGGCTTTAGTTGCCGAAAAACAATTGCAGAAAGTTCGCGGTTTCGCGCCCGGGTCCAAACTATTGGCGCCGACCGGAGGCGAGCGCGAAGCCTACTTCAACGCCGCGCGTTCTTTTGTCGAAAAGAAAATTCGTGCCGCCGGCTTCGATCCGGCTGGCTTTTTCACGGAGAATTCAGCGCCGCAAGACAAGCTACCAGTCGAGCAGTTTGACGCGGCCGCGCGTATCATCGAAGCGGTCCGGTGGCTGGAGCCGGTGAAGGGCGTGCCGGTTTCGACATTGCGTTTGCGAAACCGCCTTCCGGATTTGACGAAACACCAATTCGACCTGGCCGCCTTGGAATTGCGGAAGAAAGAGCAAGTGTTTTTGAGCCAGCATGCCGATCCGTACAATATTTCGCAGGAAGACAAGGAGCTTTTGATTGACGGCCAAGATGGAACCTACTACGTCGCTATCGCAATTCGCTGAGCGGGCATTTCCGAATCCCTTCGGGCATCTAGTGGGGCAGCCTCTGGATGACCATCAAGTGGACATTCCCGAGATCAACTCGGAAGCCTTCGAAGCTTGCCGGCGGCTGGTTCATGATGTAGCGGCGGGAGGCTTCTCGGCTGCGCTCACAGTCTTTGGAGACGCGGGAACGGGCAAGACTCACCTGATCGGTAGAATTCGCCGATGGCTGGAGCCGCAGCCCGGGAACCTTTTTGTTTTTGTTCGGATGGAAACCTCGCCGTCGGGCATCTGGAGGCACTTGCGACGACAGATGGCGGTCTCGCTGCTGGGTGAGAACGCGAACGGTGTCCGCGCCATCGATCGCCTGCTCGAACATCGGAGAAGCGATTTAGAGATGTTTGCCGACCGCGATCTGAGCATTGTCCTGGAGCATCTTTTGGAAGGCAGGCACGTCCGCGACTCCGCCGCTTGGTTGCGCGGCGAGGGACTTCCGGACGAAGTTCTGAATTCCTTGGGCTTGTCCACTCCAGGACCGGAAGACGATGCGGAAGTCACCTCCCGCCATGTTGTGATGTCGATTTGTGAATTGGTTCGCCCTGGTGTCGTCGTTTTTTGTATGGATCAGATCGAGGCGGTGATGAGTTCACCCGGTGACCGGGATGGTCCGCACGCGATCGGCAGGGTTGTCTCTTGTCTGATTGATGAAACACGCAATGCGAGCGTCATTTGTTGTGAGCAGAGCTCCTTCATAAATCTGATGGAACAGATTCTTGACGGCGCCACGAACGATAGAGTGCTGGGCCGCCGTGCTCCGATTCATCCGCTCTCCTGGGATCAGGCGCTACGCTTGATTGGCGCGCGCCTCGATACCGTGCCGGAACTTGCCGCTGAGCGAGCCAGGCATGGCGGCTGCTGGCCATTGCAGGAATCGAAAATTCGAGGCGTTTTCCAGGACAACGCCGCGCCAGCGCGAAGAATCATTGCCCGCTGCAAGGACCTGTTTGATGGAGAAACCATCGACGATCCTGCGCCGTTCCAGAAGATGCTGGATGAGAGGTTTACTACCAAAGAACCGTCAGAGACCGAAGCCATTCTCCGCAATGGGATGCCCTTACTAGCCCGTGCCGCCGGACTGAAGAGCTCCGTTCCAGGCAATCGCTCGCCATTCGACTTCACGGTTGACGGCGGCCGGGTTTCCATCGCAATATGCAACGAAGCCAACGCTCGAACACTGGCGAACCACGTGAAGAAAATCTCCGACGCTTGGAAACCGGCTCAGAACCAAACGCTGCTTTTGCTGCGGGACGCGCGGCTGCCGATTCCCCGAAGGGCCAAAGCGACCCAACAACGCATCGCCAGTATCCAGGAGCAAGGCGGGCGGCTGGCGCCGATTTCTGAGGAGGCGGTGGAGGCTCTGGCAGCGCTCCGCCGGTTGCTTTCGGACGCCGAAAGCGGCGATCTGGCTCATCATGGAGAGGCGGTGTCGCCTGGCGCGGTGGAGCAGTGGATCGCCGGTCACCTGCCAGCCGCACTGGAACAATTGGTTTCCGGCTTCAGAGGCGCTCCGCCCGACCGAATCACGCCCGCGTTAGCGGCCTTGCTCGCCGAACGGAAGATGGTCACACTGGAAGATGCTGCTCGAAGCCTGGAGGTGGCCACTGGGGAGGTCGAAGAGTGTGCGCGTCGTGATCCGCGGCAGTTTGGCATTTTGGGCGGCGGCACTCCAGCGCTTTTTCAACCCGTCACCGCCCCCGAAGTTTGATAACGAGAAGACGCTCGACAACGAGAAGACGTTCTATAAACAGGATCTGTTCTTGGCTCAACTTTCCATCTCCGATATCCGCCGCGAACTACTCCGAACGGCAGGCGATTATGGGGCCTCAGGCTCCCGATCAAACGCCCTGACCGGCACTCTCTTTCACCAGGTGCTCGCCGGTTTGATGGGACCGAGCGGCTGGCAAGCGGCTCTGGAACCCGGCGAACTGGCCGATTCGACGCGGCTGGCCAGGTTCACTTACGAAAACCTGCTGGGACCGCGGCTAACTGAGATGCAGGCAGGCCTGCGCGAAAGCGGCGCGGAGGCGATGGAACTGTGGGAAGCGGTGCAAGCAACCTGCGTATGGCTGGGCTGCCTTCTCACCGCCGCCGAGCGAGCCGGGGCTATTCGATACGACCATAAACAACGGGCTTGGTTGGGAGCGGACCAGCTTTGCAAGCCAGAATTGGAATTGCAATGGGAAGTGAAGGAGCCGCATTGGACGGCTCCAGTCCGGGTCTTCGGGGTGGCCGACGCGCTTTGGAAGAATCCGGAAACCGGACGCTGGTGCGTTCTCGAATATAAGCTCGGCAAGCCACGCCCGGAAGCGGATCTGGCCCAAGCGTGCCTGTATCATTGCATGCTGTCCGCCAGCGGCCTTTCCACCAACGGCGGCGCGCTCGCGGTGATTACCTTCGGACCGGAACTAAGAGAACAGTTTTACCAAAGCGCGGAACTGTCAGAAGCCCAATCCGTTTTGCGAGCGTTGATTGGGCGGCTGGCCAACGTGCTGCCTGAAGAACCGGCTCGGCCAGTTCCCGAAGTCAGCGAGCAGCATCTGGCTCTCGGCAAGAAACTGGTCCGCGTGCTGAAGGATTTTGGCGTCCCCGTGGAATGGCGGGACGAAGTCACCGTTGGCCCCTCGTTTTTGCGTTATTTGCTCGTCCCCGGCCGCCAGGCCAAGATAAAGCAGATGAAAGGCCGAGCCGAAGATTTAGCCATGCAACTGAATCTCACTCGCGAGCCGATGATTCACAACGCCGGTGGCCGTCTGGTGATCGACATCGCGCGGCCAGACCCGCAGACCGTCACGTTTGGTTCAATTCTTGAACAGCTTCCCAAACCCGATGGCCTGGGCTGCTCGCGGACGCCCGTGGGCGTCGATCTGAATGGCCGGCTCCAGTTCGTCGACCTGGCTTCCTCGAATAACCCGCATTTGTTGGTAGCCGGTACGTCCGGCAGTGGCAAGAGCGAGTGGCTGCGTTCGGCAGTGGCTGGTCTAATGCTCTCCAACACGCCCGAGACTCTGCGTCTGGTCCTGATCGATCCCAAGCGGACGGCGTTCGCCGAGCTGAAGGGCTCTGCCTACCTTCATGGCCCGGACGGGTTGGTCTATCCACCGGAGCATTCCGCCTGGGACGTGCTCGATTCGCTCATCGAGGAGATGGAACGGCGCTACAAGTTATTCGAACAAAACCTGGTCAGCGACCTCCCTGAATATCGGGCTAAGACGGGTCAGGTACTGCCGAGAATCCTTTGCGTCTGCGACGAATATGCGGACTTGCTGGTGAACCGAGCTGCTACTAATAATGTGGAGGCTGCCATTAGCCGACTTGGCGCCAAGGCTCGCGCCGCCGGCATCCACCTTATTATCGCCACTCAATATCCAGACAGGAAGACCGTTAACGGCGCGCTCAAAATGAATCTGAGCGGGCGCGTTTGTTTGCGCGTCTCGAATCACATTCAGTCGAACATGATCATCAACCAATCGGGCGCCGAGCGTCTGCTGGGAAAAGGCGACCTGTTGTTTCTAAGCATTGGCGATCCCGTCCGGCTGCAAGCTCCCTATCTATCAGCAGAGGAGCGGGCGCGGATTTTCGGCCAGCAGTCGTTATCGGCTGCGCGCGCGTAGCCAGCCTCGCCGCCCGTCTCAAGAACCCGTTTGACCTGGGTGCTACCATTGAAAAAGAATGCCTGCCACCACTGAAGCAGGGGTGTTCGACGAGTCCGGGTTGCTGGCGAAGGCTCGCGGAGGCGACGTTGCGGCCTTCAATGAGCTGGTGAACCGGTACTCACGCAAGATCTACCGCCTGGCCAAACACATTACGCAGAACGACTCCGATGCCGAGGACGTGCTGCAAGAGACTTTCATGAAGTCCTTCGAGCACTTAGGGGATTTCCAGGGGCAATCTAAGTTTTATACCTGGATTGTTCGGATTGCCGTCAACGAATCCCTCATGAAGCTGCGCAAGCGGAAGTCCGATAGGACGGTACCGCTGGATGAGCCGCTGGATACCGGCGAAGATACGGTAGTCCGGGAAATCGCCGTTTGGGACGAGAATCCCGAGCAGCAGTACTCCCGCGAGGAGCTGGCTAAGATCCTGGACGAAGCCGTCGAAGGCCTGAAACCTGCTTTTCGAACCGTTTTCGTACTCCGAGACATCGAAGAACTGAGCACCGAAGAGACCGCCCAGGCGCTGGGTATCTCGGTGCCGGCGGTGAAGAGCCGCCTGCTGCGCGCGCGTCTGCAATTGCGTGAGAAACTGACGCGTTTCTTCCGGCGGAAAGGGGATGACGTCTTTGCTTACCTGTAAGGAATTTTTGCAGGAGCTCACCGATTATCTGGATTCAACCGTGGACGCGGAGCTGCGTCACAAGCTGGAGGCCCATATTAACGAGTGCCCCAACTGTTTTGTTATTCTCGACACCACTCAGAAAACCATTAAGGTGTACAAGGGAATGCAGCCGCAGGATATCCCTGAAGCGGTGCATGTCCGGTTGATGAAAGCGGTAGAGCGCAAAATGGCCGCCGGTAAAGCCGCCGCCAAGCCCGGCGCCAGCGCTTAAAGGGCCAGTTCAGGTTTTCGCTGCCCTAGCCAGCGGACGGGACACTTGGATGCCGTCACCCTCGAAGCCCTGGCGCAATAGAGCGTCGCGCACTTGTTCCACTTGGCTCGAATAAGCCGGAAATTCCACCACTACTTGAGCCGGCCGGTGATAAAGCTGGGGATTGACCGGGAAATCGAGTGAAGCTAAAGCTTCCAAAAGCTCCTCCAGGAGTTTTGGCTCCGTAGCAACACACAGGGAAATAAGTTCACCCTCGCGCCCAAACAGAGCCGCTTCGGGAGATAGAGACGCCGTCATTGAATGATCCTCTCCGGCGACCCGGTCCCAAAATAAAAATCCCCTGGGCGTGTGCCACAGGGGGTTTAGTTTCGTGAAGACCGACTCACCTTTAGCACTTTTTAGCGTGGTTGCAATTAGCCAGCCCCACCTTGCGGTAGAACCTAAATCAATCCACGGTTCAGCTTTAGTTTACCACCGGCCAAAGCGATATGCAATAGGCAGGTGGTGTTGTCTGAAATGTGCGTTGACCAGGTTAGATGGCGGGTATCGCGATGGTCGTCGAGCTTTCCTTTCGCTTGCATAAGTCACTCGCCGACTATATTAGCCGTCGGCTCGTATTCCTTAGCGCCTGTCCAGAGCAGAGTAAATTTTGCTCTGAAGCGACGAGCATTCGAAGGTCCGGGGGACAGGTTTTCGCTCCGCGAGTTTCACAACGTTGTGTTGAGGACGGGAACCGTACCGCTCGAATTGCTGGAACGCCAGGTAAACGCTTACATCCACGCCGCTAGCTGAGCCGCGCACGTCAGTAAGCGGCTATCGCGTCGGAAGCTGTCCGGAAAGCTGTTCGAAGCGCTTGCGCTGGTCGGGCGTGAGCATTTGCACGATCCGGTTGCGCCCGGTGGCGCGGACATCCTCAATCTGCGCTTCCAGATCTTCGTGGTACTTGGCGAAATCATCCAGGATAGTTTTCAATCGTTCGGCCTGATCCGGCGTAAGGTTCAGCTCTCTCTTCAGGCGATCATAGGAAAACTCGGCGCTGTCGCCTTTCCAATACGCCGCGTTTTCATGGAGCTTCTTATGCAGGCCGGCCCGCATACCGATGCCTCCCGCCATCGCGCCGGTGAGGAACACCAGTACCAACGTTGTCAGGATGCGCGGATTTTGCCAGGTGGGCCGATCCGAAGCAAACATGGCCCTACTGGTGGTAACTGGCAAGATCCACCAGCACCGCATCGCGCTGCTGTTGCTGCCGCGGGCCGTCTTCCGGTTGCTCGATGCTTTCTTGGGTCTGAAGGCTGGCTTCAGCAGTCCGCGGAGTGTCAGTCAGAACTACCACCGGAGACGAGGCCGATTCTGGGCCGCCCGGCTCTGAGGTCACCAGATAGGTCCCGAGCAGCGCTACTAGCGCGGCCGAGGCTACCGCCAGCCGGAATCCGAATTTTCGGTCAAGAAATGCGGACCACATGGAGGCCGGCTGCGCTTCGATCCGCCGAATGACGCGGGCATAGAAGCCGGGGCGCGGCTCGATGTCCTGGGGGGGGCGCAGCGACCGCAACAGCTGCGATTGCGCTTGGAGCGACCGCAACTCGCCCGCGCATTCGGCGCACTCTCCCAAGTGCGCGCGAAACTCTGCGGGAATCCGCGATCCCGAACGGTCTAGAAATTCTTCACCCTGGAGAACCTCCTCGCCGATAAGAAAATCCTCAAGGTTGTACCTGATGTCCCGATGCATATCTTCTTCCCTCAAAAAAAGCCGCTAACTTTGACTTCTTACGGATCGATTCGTCCGTTTCGCTGTCTGTCCTTACTGTCAACGTCCCAACTCTACCGTCAACGTTTCAACTCTATCGTCAATGTCCAAACTCTACCGTCAATGTTTCAACTCTTCTATCACACTTCGCCTATCGCCATCAGGCCAGCGATTGCGCGCCGCGCGTTAAACGCTGCGCCACCTTCAATAGCTTCTGCCTGGCCCGAAATAATTTGACCTTAATAGTGTTCTCATTCATGCCGGTCATCTGCGATAGCTCTTCCACCGAATGCCCTTCCACTTCCTTGAGCAGAAGCAGACTCCGGTCTTCGCTGGACAACTTCGCTAGCAGCTTCAAAACCAGATCCTTGCGCGCCAATTGCGTATCCACGGCCGGGGCCTGGCCGCTGGCGCTCTCGCTGTTTTGCATCCGCTGGGCGTCTTCTTCGGAGAAATCGCTTTCGTAGACCAGCTTCCGCACGCGCTTTTTGCGCAGATAGTCGTAACACTCATTGACCGTGATCTTGTAGATCCAGGTCAGCAGCGAACTGCGAAAATCGAAGCTCTGAATGGAGAAGTAAATCTTCGCGAACACCTGCTGGGCGATGTCCTCGGCGTCGTTATGATTGCGGAGAATCCCGTAGATAATGGAGAACACCTTGGCCTGATACCGCTCCACGATCTCGCGAAACGCCATTTCATCCCTGGCCTGAACGCGCCTGACCAGGGCGGCTTCTTCAGAATTCCGGTGATCCACTCTGGTTTTGGCCTGCACCCGCGTCCCGGAAGCCGGGAAAGCCCGGACGCCGCCCACAGGTAACGGAAGTGCGTCGGCAACGCCGCTCATACACCCTGCCAGACGTATGCCAACCTCTTGCGGTTGCAGTCAGTTGGGGGAAAACCGCGGAAATCCGACGGGGTTGCATCCTGTCATTGCATCCTAGTTGGGAGTTTAGCATCTAACTTGTTGGCTAGCCTGATGTGGCTAACTTGGTGTGTTGCGATGGGCGAGCTTTCAGGCGATAATAACCTGTAGAGAGTTCAGCCAACAGGAGATCTGAAGACATGGTTCAACTGACCGAGACGGCCGTTAGCAAGGTGAAGGAGATTCTGGGATCGCAGGATCCTAAGCCAGCCGGGCTCCGCATCTCAGTGGTGGGTGGTGGATGCTCCGGATTCAGCTATTCAATGGCTTTCGAAAACACCCCGAACATGCTGGACAAGACCTATAAATTCGACGATTTGCAGGTGTTCATCGATCAGGCCAGCCTGTTGTATCTGGACGGCGCCGAGGTGGATTACGTCGAGACCATGGAAGGCTCGGGATTTAAGTTCAATAATCCCAATGTCAAGAGCACCTGTGGTTGCGGCAGTTCCTTCAGCGCATAAACACTCAAGAGATTTCAGGAATCGGGCGTCGCGAGGCTATGCCTCCGGCGCTCTTTTCGTATCCCTCCGGCGCTCTTTCGCACTATGAACTTTGATGGCCTCCTGACCGAGCAGCGAAATCCGGCGTCTGAGGGCATCGACGCCCTCCCCACCGCCCAGGTGCTCGAAATCATCAACCAGGAAGACCGGCAAGTAGCCTGCGCGGTAACGGCCGAGATTCCGCAAATTGCCAAGGCTGTGGATGGCATCGTGGAGCGGATGGGCGCGGGCGGGCGGCTGTTCTACATCGGCGCCGGAACAAGCGGGCGGCTGGGTGTTTTGGACGCCGCCGAATGTCCGCCCACCTTTCAAGTTCCCCCGGATCTTGTGCAGGGGATCATGGCCGGAGGCGAAGCGGCGCTGGCGCGGGCGACCGAGGCTTCAGAAGACGATCCCCAGAGTGGCCGGGGGGATCTTGCCGATCGCGGCTTCACAGGGCACGACGCTCTGGTGGGAATAGCTGCCAGCGGCCGAACGCCCTACGTGCTGGGCGCGGTGGAGGCCGCAAACCAACTGGGCGCGCTGACCGTCGGGATCAGTTGCACGCCGGATTCGCCGCTGGCGCATTGTGCGCGGATTGCGATCACCCCGCTGGTAGGGCCGGAGGTCATTGCCGGCTCCACTCGAATGAAGGCGGGCACGGCGACTAAGCTTGTGTTGAACATGATTAGCACCGCGGTCATGATTCGGATGGGTCATGTTTTTGGCAATCTGATGGTGAATGTTCAGCCGCGCAACACGAAGTTGCGCGACCGGGCCACGCGCATCGTCGCGGCCGGCGCCGCGTTAACTTACCAACGCGCCGGCGAACTGCTGCTGCAGGCGGGCGAGAGCGTGCCGGTAGCGATTGTGATGGCGCGGCGGTCGCTTGATCGCGGGGCGGCCGAAGCGCGGCTGGCCGCCGCCGGCGGACGCATTTCCGAGGCCTTAAAGCCCTAATATGGACAAGTTCCGGATTCGTGGCGGCGTGCCGCTGCAGGGCGAGATCGCGATCAGCGGTTCGAAAAACTCGGCGCTGCCGGCGCTGGCGGCTTGTTTGCTCACCAGTGAATCCGTAAAGCTGCAGCGCATCCCGCCGGTGCGGGACATCGGGACCATGCAGCAGTTGTTGCGGCACGCGGGCGCCGAAGTGGAGGCAGCGCACGGTGCGGTGACGGTGCGGGCGGCGAAGCTGGATCGTCCCGAAGCGCCTTACGATTTGGTGAAGACCATGCGGGCCTCCAGTCTGGTGCTGGGGCCGTTGGTGGCTCGCACGGGCCGTGCGCGGGTATCCATGCCGGGCGGCTGCGCAATCGGCGCTCGGCCTATTAACCTGCATGTGGCGGCTCTCGAGCAACTGGGCGCAGAAATTCACCAGGAGCACGGATACGTCGAAGCGCGCGCGCCGCGCGGCTTGAGGGGTGCGCAGGTGCATTTCGACCGCATCACCGTCACGGGCACCGAAGACCTGTTGATGGCGGCGGTACTGGCGGAAGGCGAAACCGTGATCCGCAATGCCGCGCGGGAACCCGAAGTGCAGGACCTGGCGCTGTTGCTGAACAAGATGGGAGCCAGGGTGGAAGGCGCGGGCACGTCCACCATTCGAGTACTGGGAGTTTCCGGCTTGCATGGAACCGAGCACGCCATCATTCCGGATCGCATCGAAGCCGGTACGTTCCTGATCGCGGGAGCGATCACGCGCGGCGATCTGGTAATCTCCGGCTTTATTCCCGAACACGTGGATGCGCTCGCCTCCAAGATGCGGCAGGCCGGCGTGGAAGTGACGGACGCCGGGCGGGGCGCGGTGCGGATTCGGGCGTCGGGAAGATTGCGCGCCACCGACATCACAACCGAAGAGTACCCCGGTTTTGCAACCGATCTGCAGGCGCAATACATGGCCCTCATGACGCTGGCGGAGGGAATCTCGTTTGTCAGCGAGACCATCTTTGAAAACCGCTTCATGCATACCCAGGAACTGGCGCGAATGGGAGCGAATATTCGGGTGGAGGGCCGGCAGGCGATTGTGGCGGGCGTGGCGGAGCTGACGGGCGCACAGGTGATTGCCTCAGACCTGAGAGCCAGCGCGTCGCTGGTGCTGGCCGGTCTGGTGGCGCGCGGGGAAACGGTAGTGGACAGGGTGTACCACATCGACCGGGGCTATGAGAAAATCGAAGAAAAACTAGCGCGCGTGGGCGCGCGGATCGAGCGAATAACCGGTTGAGCTGAACCATTATGAACGCACACAAGCCACACAACCCGGCCTTTCTTG
>Ga0302326_10004463_pt1 | contig 32400 bp, 33 predicted proteins | sample Palsa_T0_3_FD_202264 | JGI IMG/M metagenome (GOLD analysis project Ga0302326, IMG submission 202264) | Peat permafrost microbial communities from Stordalen Mire near Abisko, Sweden - Palsa_T0_3 | ecosystem: Environmental > Terrestrial > Soil > Palsa > Peat permafrost | place: Sweden: Abisko...
GCCTGCTTGACGTTGCGGTTGCGCTGCTCGGCCCGGCCTCACTTAGCGCACTGCACGTCAACTACGGCCTGCGCGCCGAGGCCGATGGTGACGAGAGCCATTGTGCGGCCCTGTGCGAACGGCTTGGGGTGCGGCTCGAGATTGTGCGCGCGGAGCCCGCTTCGATCCCGCGCGCGGCGCAGGACGGGAACGTGCACGACGCGACCGATGCAGGCCGACCAGCGGGCAACCTGCAGGCATGGGCGCGCGATCTGCGCTACGCCGAGGCAGAGCGCATCGCGCAGGAACACGACGCGCTGATCGCCACCGGTCATACAGCCAGCGATCAGGTCGAGACGATCCTCTATCGACTCGCCGCCTCTCCCGGAAGGCGTGCGCTGCTGGGAATGGTGGCCAGCGAGGGCCGGCTGATCCGCCCGCTGCTCAGCATCACGCGCGAGCAGACCGCCGCCTACTGCGAAGCGCGGGGCCTGCAGTGGCGAGAGGACAAGAGCAATGAGGATCAGCGATACGCCCGTGCGCGCGTGCGCCACGAGCTCGTTCCGGCGCTGCGCGCGGTCCACCCCGCGGCACAGTCCAACGTGCTCAGGACAGCCACGCTGCTGCGGGAGGAGACCGAGCTACTCGAGCAGCTCGTCACCGCCGAGCTCGATGGACAGCGGAGCATCGCGCTCGCCCGGCTAGCCGAATTGCCAGCCGCGCTAGCGCGGCTGGTGGTCATACGCCTCGCCGAGGAGGCTGCCGAGACCTACGTACCGCAGGCGGGCGAGCGCGTGCAAGAGCTGCTCGCGCTTGCACGTCGCGGTGGGCCCGCAGAGCTGCATGTGGGTGGGCTGGCGGGCGCGGTGATTCGCGACGGCGTGCTGGAGATGATCAAGCTCCCGCCGCGCGCGTGAGCCAGCAGCGCAGCCGTCGTATGCGCCAATGCCGCTGCGAGGCAGCTACGCCACCCGCGCAAGCCGCCCAAGGCGGCTTCATCTAAATCATCTCTACACTCCCACACGTGGCCACGCCCGCGCGCCTCTCCAGCGAGCCCGGATTGGGCGAGGTGCTAGTCACTGCCGAGGATCTGCAGCGCCGCGTGGTCGAGCTGGGGGAGGAGATCTCGCGCGACTATCGCGGGCGGTCCGCTTCCTTGCTGCTCGTCGGCGTGCTCAAGGGCGCAGTGTTCTTCCTTAGCGACCTGATGCGCTACATCGATATCGCCGTCGAGGTCGATTTCATGGCCGTAGCCTCCTACGGCTCGGCAACCGACTCCTCCGGTGTCGTGCGGATCCTCAAGGACCTGGATGCCTCGATCGAAGGCCGCGACGTGCTGATCGTCGAGGACATCGTTGACTCCGGTCTGACCCTGCAGTACCTGCTGCGCAACCTCGGCTCGCGTAATCCCAGCACGCTGGAGGTGTGTGCGCTGCTGACCAAGCCCGAGCGGCGCAAGGTCGATCTCCCTACCCGCTACGTTGGCTTTGAGATTCCCGATCGGTTCGTCGTCGGCTATGGGCTCGACTACGACGAGCGCTATCGCAACCTCTCCTACGTCGCCGCTCTGGAGCGCTAGATCCAGACATCCTGCGCCGGCCCACCCGCGGCGCGCGGGCTCCAGAGCCGTCGGAAAGCGACAGCCTGCATGGTACGCTAGGGCACTGGTGGCCACGACTTCAGACGGTGCCCGAACCCCCAGGAACCAGCCATGAGCCGTTTCTTCAAGAGCGCCGCATTCCCGATCCTCATCGTCGTGGTGTTGGCGTTCCTCGCCGTCAAACTCGTTAACCCGGGCACCAGCGACAAGCGCTCGCATAGCTACCAGACGCTGGTGGCTAAGGAGATTCCCAACCACGAAGTCAAGTCCGTCAACTTCAAGAACAAGGGTCGAGCGCTCGAAGTCAAGCTCAGGAACAAAGAAACCTACGAAACCGGCTACATCGAACAGACCGTGCCCGAACTGACAAAGGAACTCAGGGCAGCCGGCGCCGAAGTCAACACCGAATCGGAAAAGAGCAGCGCTCTGCTGGGGCTGCTCACCTACATCCTCCCGTTCGCGCTGTTCCTCGGCTTCTGGATCTTCATCATGAACCAGGTCCAGGGCGGCGGCTCGAAAGTGATGTCGTTCGGCAAGTCACGCGCCAAGCGCATGTCTGCCGACTCGCCAAAGATCACCTTCCGTGACGTCGCCGGGGTCGACGAGGCCGTCGAGGAGCTCCACGAGATCAAGGAATTCCTGGAGAACCCCAAGAAGTTCCAGGCGCTCGGAGCACGGATCCCCACGGGGGTGCTGCTGTACGGGCCGCCCGGTACCGGTAAGACGCTGCTAGCACGCGCGGTCGCCGGTGAGGCGGGCGTGCCGTTCTTCTCGATCTCAGGCTCTGACTTTGTCGAGATGTTCGTCGGGGTCGGCGCATCGCGTGTGCGTGACCTGTTCGAGCAGGCCAAGCAGAACAGCCCCTGCATCATCTTCATGGACGAGATCGACGCCGTCGGACGCCACCGCGGCGCTGGCCTCGGCGGCGGCCACGACGAGCGCGAGCAGACGCTCAATCAGCTGCTCGTCGAGATGGACGGCTTCGAGGCCAAGGACAACATCATCATGATCGCCGCCACCAACCGGCCCGACATCCTCGACCCCGCGCTGCTGCGCCCCGGACGCTTCGATCGCCAGATCGCCGTCGACCGCCCCGACCGCAAGGGCCGCGCCAAGATCCTCGAGGTGCACACCCGTGGCAAGCCGCTAGCCAAGGTCATCGACATTGATGCGCTCGCCGGCCAGACACCAGGCTTCACTGGTGCGGACCTCTCGAACCTGATCAACGAGGCCGCGCTGCTGTCCGCGCGCACCGGCAAGCGCGAGATCGGCCAGGAAGAGCTCGAGGAGGGGATCATGCGCGTGATCGCCGGCCCCGAGAAGAAGACCCGCGTGATGAGCGAGAAAGAGCGGCTGATCACCGCCTTCCACGAGATGGGCCACGCGATCGTCGGTCACTTCCTGGAGCACTCCGACCCTGTACACAAGATCTCCGTCATCTCACGCGGCCAGGCGCTCGGCTACACCATCTCCATGCCCCAGGAAGACCGCTTCCTGACCACCCGTGCTGAGCTCGAGGACACGATGGCGATGACGCTCGGCGGACGCGCCGCCGAGGAGCTCGTCTTCGGCGAGATCACCACCGGCGCCTCTAACGACATCGAGAAGGTGACCGCCACCGCCAAGCAGATGGTGATGCGCTTCGGCATGAGTGAGAAGCTCGGCCCGCGCGTATTCGGCCACGACCACGGCCAGCCGTTCCTGGGCCGCGAGTTCTCCACCGAGCCCGACTACTCCGACGAGATCGCACGCGAGATCGACGATGAGGTCCGCCGCATCATCGAGGCCGCGCACACCCGCGCCAGGGAAATCCTGACCGAGCACCAGCACGACCTCAACAACATCTCCGAGGTCCTCGTCAAGCGCGAGACGATCGAGAAGGAGGAGTTCCTCGCATTGCTCGCCGGCAAGAGCGACGAGGAAGTGTTCGGCATCGAGGAGGAGACCAAGCCTCAGCTGCCCGCGCCGCCAGCCCCCGTCGACCGCGCCGAGCGCGAAACGCCCCGTGCGATTCCCCGTCCGGGACTGGCCGGCGGCACCGCAGAGATTCGCGCGACGGATAAAGAGCACCCAGAGCCAATCTGAGGTCTGTCCGACCAGGCTGTGAGCCTGCTCCGACTGAGGCATGACTATATGTAGGCGGGATTTGATGAGGTACGCGATTGCGCTGGCGGCGACGTTGGTCCTAGTGCTGAGCGCCACGTTCGCGGATTTGCCCGCAAACGCTGGTGCTGACCCGAGCCTTCGGAACTCCGGACTCACGTTCCCCGAACAAGCTGTCGGTACCACAAGCGCCGCGCAGAGCATCGCGCTGAAGAACAACGGTCCCGCGACCGTAACGATCTCGGGCGACTCACTGGCCGGATCAGGGGCAAACGTTTTCCTGAAGACCTCCGACAGCTGCCAGGGTGTGACACTCATCGCGGGCGCGAGCTGCACGATCGCCTATGCATTCGCGCCGCACGCAATCGGCGCTACCAAAGCGACGCTCACCGTCCTTTCATCAGCGCTGCAGCCGCTGCCCACATTCGCGCTCAACGGCACAGGCGTTGCTCCTGGCACACCACCGGCTGCGGACCTGACTGGTGCGCCAAGTCTGAGCTCGCTCACGCTGTCCGCGCGCACCTTCCACGCCGCCCACACGGGCACCAGCGCCATCAATGCATCCCAGCCAACCGGCACGTTCGTTATCTACACCGACTCCCAGGCAGCGACCACGACCTTCACCGTCGAACGAGAATCAGGCGGCCACTACAAGATCCTCGGCAGATTCACTCACGCCGACGCCGCCGGCACCAACGCCCTGCGCTTCACTGGACGCCTCGCCGGTCACGCGCTCCAAGCTGGGGCCTACCGTCTCACCGCGCGTGCCAAGTCAGCAGGCGGCACCAGCGCAGTCAGGACCGTTGCGTTCAAGATCGCCAGCTAATGACTGCGACCTACCGCGTGATGGGGATCGTGAACGTAACGCCTGACTCGTTCTCCGACGGAGGATCGTTTCTGGACCCCGATGCGGCCGTTGCGCATGCGTGCGCACTCAGCGCTCAGGGCGCGGACATCCTCGATATCGGTGGGGAGTCGACGCGGCCAGGCGCCGAGCCCGTGTCCGCGGATGAGGAGCTGCGCCGCGTGTTGCCCGTGCTCGAGGGGATCACAGGCGCGGGCGTTGATGCGCAGATCTCGATCGACACTTCCAAGGCGTCAGTGGCACGTGCCGCGATCGCCGCCGGGGCCCGGATTGTCAACGACGTCAGTGCGCTGCGAGCTGACCCCGAGATGGCAGAGCTGATCGCCGACAGCAACACCGAATGCTGTCTGATGCACATGCTTGGCGAGCCGCGCACGATGCAGCAGGCGGGCGGGCCGCAATACAAGGACGTCGTCGATGATGTCAAGGCGTTTCTCGAACAGCGCCTGGAGTTCGCGGTACGCGCGGGCGTGCATGAGCAGCGCATCATGCTCGATCCAGGCATTGGCTTCGGCAAGACAACAGCCCACAACCTGGAGCTGCTCGCGCGTCTTGGCGAGCTCACAGCACTCGGACGTCCATTGGTCGTGGGAACCTCGCGCAAGACCTTTATCGGACGTATCGTTGCCGACTTGGCTGGTGAGGCGGAGCCGCTAGCAGCGGACAGGCGGCTGCCGGGGACGATCGCCACCAACGTGCTTGCGCTGGAGCGTGGCGCGAGTGTGTTCCGTGTACACGACGTTGCGCCTGTTCGCGATGCGCTGGCTGTGGCGGCTGCTACGTTGAGCGGGCGATGGACGGCGAGGGCGGGGACGACGCAGACGAGCTAGACGACGACGGTGACCTCGACGATGAGCGCGAGGAGACCGCCGAGTCGGTGACGATTGAGATCACAGGGCTGTCCCTGTACACGAACCATGGCGTGACCGAGGCCGAGCGGGAGGTTGGCCAGCGACTGGTACTCGACCTGCGCCTGGATATCGGCGAGACCGACGCAACCGTAACCGACTCGATCGAGGACACCGTCGATTACGCCGAGGTTTGCCAGCTAGTGGCGCTGATCGCCCAGCAGCGCTCGCATAAGACACTCGAGCGGCTATGCAGCACGATCGCCGACAGGCTGCTCGCTGACTACGATCTCGAGGGGGTCTGGGTGAAGGCCGCCAAGCCCGAGCCGCCGATTGCGCTGAGCGTCGACGAGGTGTCAGTCGAGGTCTGGCGGGAAGCCGAGACATGAGCACTGCCGCTGCCTTTCGTGCTGCAGCCGAGCGCGGCGATATCGACGCTGCGCGTGAGCTGCTCGCGCCCAACATCATCTTCCACAGCCCCGTGACGTTTCATCCGTTCGTCGGTCGCGACACGGTGGTCAAGCTCCTGTCGCTCGTAGCAAGCACCTTCGAGGACCTCCGCTACACCGATGAGCTTGTCCTAGACGGCGCCCACGCCCTGATCTTCAAGGCCAGCGTCGCCGGTAAGGAGCTCGAGGGCATGGACCTGCTCCGCTCCGATGAGCAGGGGCTGATAGTCGACTTCACAGTCATGCTACGTCCGCTCTCCGGACTGATCGGATTCGCCCAAACGATGGGTGAGAAGGCCACCGCCGCGGGCGTTCAGACCACGCGCAGCTGAGGAGCGTTGACGGTGGTGTCCGGCGCATGAGCGGAGCGAGCGAACACGTCGGGCTGCTCGGCCTCGGTTGCAACCTTGGCGATCGGCGCGCCCAACTGCAGGCTGCTGTGGACGCTCTACCCGGCGCTGGCATCACGGTGCTCGCCTGCTCCTCCACCTACGACACCGACCCCGTCGGGGAGGTTGTCGATCAGGCAGCCTTTCTCAACGCCTGCGTGCGCGTGCACTGCTCCCTGGCGCCGCTGGCGCTGCTGGACACGGTCAAGCGCCTGGAGCAAGAGCTTGGGCGCACTGCCAGCATCGTCCGTCATGGACCGCGCGCGATCGACATCGACATCCTGCTGCTGGGCGAGCTCGAGCTCCGCCACGAGCGCATGACGCTACCCCACGAGCAGCTGCTGGTCCGTCGCTTCGTACTGATCCCCGCACTCGAGCTCGACTTCGAGCTGCGTGCGCCAGACGGCACGCGCCTGGCTGACGCGCTCGCAGCGCTCCCGCCACAGGAGGGCGTACGCTGGGCGGGGCCTGCGCTCGAGCTGCCAGGCGCCTGCGCCTGAGCTGAGCCTCACCCTCAAGAGGTGAGCGTGTGGCGCTCCTGCCAGCTGGCCAGCGACAGCAGCGTGGCGCTGCTTACGCCGTGGCCGGATACGACGCACAGATGCCCGTTGCGTTGCCAAACCACCACATGACTTCCGTCCCGCTTGAGCAGCCGATAGGGCGTTCCACCCCTCCAGCTGACCACGCCACCGTCCACCGCAGGCGCAGGTGTGCCTGCGACGATCGCGTAACCGATTCGCTGGCCGCGGCCATTGACGTAGAACACCGTCGTGACGGTACGTCCGCTGATCTGATCACTGCGTGTGCCCGTCGAGCGCCAGCCCAAATGCTCCCAGTAGGGGAATGCCACACCCCCGACCGCCGTCTCGAGCTGCGTCCCGTTGTGAGGGTTCTCTGTCGGAGCTGCAGTCGTGGCTGGCAGCCTCGTCAGCGCGAGAGCCTGGCGCACCGTCAACCGCTGGCTGCTACTGCCGCCCCCGCCAACCAGGCTGATCACGAGCACCGCCACCACCGCAGCGGCAGCTAGCGCAACGGCTGCCACTGGCTGCCAGCGGATTGCGCCCGGCGATCGTCGCGCTGGGGTCCGCTCGGCGACCATCGCCTCGATCTTGCGGTGAAGCTCCTCAGGGGCGCGTGCGTCGATCGCGTGAAGGCGCTCGATCAGCTCGGATTCGGTTTTTGGAAGTCGCTCGCTCATGGTGTTCCTCCGCTTGACAAGACTCCGCCGGCGTTCTTCTCTTCCCGCTCGATCTCGCTGTCGCGCGGAGCGTCAGGCGTCAGTCGCGCCGCTACCTGGTTGCGCGCGCGAAAAACACGCGTGGTGAGCGTCGCCTCGCGCACGCGCAAGGCGCGTGCAGCTTCACGATAGGAGAGCCCCAGCACGTCCACTGCCACAAGCGCCAAGCGGAAAGCCTCTGGCAGCTCAGCGATCGTCGCGTAGAGCTCTTGAACCTCGAACGCCTGCTCCGGGCGACTCGTCGGCTTCGGGTCCGCTGCCACCACGTCCTCCAGCGCCGCGCCCGTGACGGGGCGACGCGAGGCGGTGCGCAGGCTTGTCAGAAACGTATTGCGCAACACCCGCATCAGGTAGTAGAGGTCGTCGTCGCCATGCAGCACTCGCGGCCGTGAGAGCACTCGTGCAAAGGTCTCCTGAACAAGATCCTCAGCGTCCTCGCGTGACCCGCACAGCGCCCACGCGGCGCGATACAGGCGATCCACGTGCTGGGTGAGGGACTGCGGATCAAGGGTGCGCATTGGTGTTGGCGGAGCGTCGCGTTCTGGTAGCGGGCGCGGGCCTCTGCACCGCGACTGTAGCGCCGCCGCCCAGCCTTCGCCGCACGGGAAGGATCAGCGCGCGGGGGCGTCTTGCGGATTGACGGCCGCGCCGCGGGCGTCGCCGGCCGGGCCGGTAACCGGGACATCGAGGAAGGCGGGCTGCGATCGTGACACTGCTCAAGCGAGGTCTGTTTCCGTTGTTCGCGCTGCTCGGAGCCAGCGTGAGCGTGCTGCCGACAGTGGCCGGAGGCTCGGAACCTCCGCCCAGCATCTCCGCGGTCAACGGCGCCACCCATTACTGGTCGCCCGCGACCGCCACCGTCGGTGAAAATGGCGTCGTGACGCTCAGCAATCCCACCAACGTTCCTCACGGCGTCGAATGGGTCAGCGGCCCCGCCACGCCGAGCTGCAGTAGCGGCGTGCCAGTCGGCAAGAGCGCGGCGGCCTCGGGAACGAAATGGAGTGGCACATGCACGTTTGCGACCCCTGGCGTGTACACGTTCTATTGCACCGTCCACGGCTCTGAAATGACCGGCACGGTCAGCGTCAGCGCCGACGGGATGACCACCACGAGCATGACCATGGGCTCCACCGAGACCTCCACCGGCAGTCCCACCGTAAGCACACCGAGCTCCTCATCTCCAGGCCAGACCCAGCCCCCAAACCAGACGTCGAGCGGCCCTGGCGCCCCCGCGATCGCTGGCGCGCCAAGCTCGCTGCTCCTCGGCAGCGCAGCCTCTGCGCTCAAGCTCGCCGCAGCCCAGCACGGCCACTCCGTGCACGGCTCAATTGAGCTCTCCAACGCCGCGGCAGGTGGGCGGCTGGAAGTGCAGCTACTGGCCGCGCGCGCCTCGCTGGCGAGCACCGCTCAGCGCTCGCGTGTGCGGGTGGGCCGTTTTGTGCACTCCCCGTTGCACGCTGGCACGGTCAGCTTCATCGTCACGCTAAATGCCGCAGCTGTGCATGCGCTGCATGTTCACGGGCGAATCGCGCTGAGCGTGAGGATCGTGCTCACGCCCGCACACGGCTCTGCGGTGGCGATCACGCGAAGCGTGGTGGTGCGCGGCTGACGCGCCTACTCGCTGACGAGCCAGGTCAGCCAATCACTCGGCAGGACGCCAGCAGCCAGGTCCGCGCGGACGCTCGCATCGCGTGCCTTGTTCTTCAACGCCATCAGCCTCGCGCTCAGCGGCATCGCCGGGCGCTCCTAGGCATCGTCCTGCCGAGCATAATGGTCGGCGATGCTGCTGGCTGTCGACGTCGGGAACACGCAGACCCATTTCGGGGCCTACCAGAATGAGCAGCTGCTCGAGCACTGGCGCTTTGCCACTGTACGCCAGTCCACCGCCGATGAGCTCGGTGCTGCTCTACGCAATCTGCTCGAGCTGCGCGGGTACGGGTTCGCGGATGTGGATGCCTCGATTGTCTCCTCCACCGTTCCCCAGCTCGAGCCCGAGTGGACGGCTGTGGCAAGCCGATATCTGGGTCACGAGATGCTTGTGGTTGGTCCTGGAATGAAGACGGGGATGGCGATCCGCTACGACAATCCCCGCGAGATCGGCGCCGATAGGCTCGTCAACGCGGTCGCCATTCGCGAGCGCTTTGGGGGGCTTGCGGTGTGTGTCGACTTCGGGACCGCCACTACCTTCGATGTGGTCTCGCGCGAGGGCGACTACGTCGGTGGTGCGCTGATGACCGGCATCGAGATCTCCTTGGAAGCGCTGTCCGAACGCGGCGCGCGGCTGCCCAAGGTCGACCTTGCCCCGCCGCGCAGCGTGATCGGCAAGAACACCATCGACGCGATTCGCTCGGGGGTGGTGTTCGGTTATGCCGGTGCCATCGATGCGATCCTGCGACGTCTCTACGACGAGCTCGGGGAGCGCACCGACGTGATTGCCACTGGCGGGCTGGCCAGGCTCGTCGTGCCTTACACCGAGGAGATCGAGGAGATCGACGATCTGCTCACGCTCACCGGCCTGCGCCTGCTGCACGAGCGCAATAGCTGACCACCGCCGGAGGCGTCTTCCGAGACCCCATAATGGGCGCCATGTCCGTAACTGCACGATTGGACGAAAGCTGGGTCCTGGGCTCGCTAGTGGTCCCCAACCGCGTGATGCTTGCGCCACTGGCGGGCATCGGCAACTGGTTCGTGCGCCTGCAGGCCAAGCGCTACGGCGCAGGCATGGCAGTTTCGGAGATGGTCTCCTCCCACGCCATCCACCACCGCAACGAGAAGACCTGTACGGAGATGCTGCGGATCGATCCGCGTGAGCGTGAATCGGGTCCGCTCCGCCCCGGCGGACCCGTGTCTATTCAGCTGTTCGGTGAAGACCCGGCAGTGATGCGCGAGGCCGCTGCAGTGGTTGCGGCACGTGGTGCCGATGCGATCGACATCAACATGGGCTGCCCGGTTCCCAAGGTGCGCAAGACCGGCGCTGGCGCCGCGCTGCTTGATGATCCCGAGCTGGCCGTCGCGGTTGCGCGCGCAACCGTGGAGGGGGCGGGCGGGATTGGGATCAACGGGATACCGGTGACTGTCAAGCTCCGCTCCGGGCTGCGGCCCGGTGAGGAGAGCGGCTTCGAGCTCGCCCACCGACTCGTGGCCGAGGCGGGCGTCGCGGCGATCGGCTTTCATCCGCGCTCGGCTGCGGTGCATCACAAAGGCACGCCCGACTATGAGCTCGCTGCGCGTCTCGTCGAGTCCCTGCCCGCGCCGGTGATCCTCACCGGTGGCATGGACGACGCGGAAGGTGTGCGAGAGGCGTTTGCCCGGACAGGCGCAGCGGCCGTAATGCTCGCCCGTGGCGCGCTCGGTAACCCGTGGCTGTTCGAGGAGCTACTCGGCGGGCGCGAGCAGAAGCCTAGCCGCGAAGAGGTTCTGGCCGAGCTCGAGTGGACGATCGAGCGTGCCGTCGAGCATCTCGGTGAGCAGCGCGCCACGCGCTACCTGCGCAAGTTTTACCCCTGGTATGTGGCTCGCCTGATGCTGGAGCAGCCAGTCGCTAGGCGCCTGCAGGAAACCCTGCAGAGCGCGCAGACGCTAGCGCAGGTAGCGCAGTTGCTGGACCTCGTCCCCCGGCCCTCCGCGATGGCCGTTTGAGCCCCTTGCGGAGAATCCGCGCCCCGCTATACTGCTGCGCTCGCTGAAGCCCTCGGCCGGCGACATCCCCGCTCGTAGCGGGGTTTTGTGTGTCGCGGACCGGAACATCAACCGCGATCGAGAGTCCATGCCCAAGGACGTCATCCTTACCCCAGAAGGTCTGCAAAAGCTCAACGACGAGCTCGAGCTGCTGTCCACCGCCAAGCGCCGCGAGGTTGCCGAGCGGATCAAGGAGGCCAGGGAGTTCGGAGACATCTCCGAGAACTCTGAGTACGACGACGCCAAGAACGAGCAGGCGATGGTCGAGAGCCGCATCGCCCAGCTGCAAGAGAAGCTGCGCATGGCGACGGTCATCCAGGCCAAGGATCTCTCGACCGACGTGGTACAGGTCGGCTCGGTCGTCCACGTCAAGGACGAAAAGACCGGCAAGTCGGTCAAGTACACGATTGTCGGCTCCGCCGAGGCCAAGCCTGACGAGCACAAGCTCTCCAACGAGTCGCCCGTCGGCCGAGCGCTGATCGGCCACAAGCGCAACGACACAGTCGCTGTGAAGGTGCCGCGTGGTCCGGCCCGCAAGCTCAAGATCACCAAGATCGACGTCGGCCTCGAGTAGGCTCGCCCGCGATGAGCGGAACCGATGAGCGTCCGTCCTCGCAGGAGCCGGGCGAGTCGGGCAAGCATGGCCTGAACGAGCTGATCGCTGAGCGGCGCGCCAAGGCCGCACGCCTGCGTGAGGCCGACGACAGCGCCTTCCCATACTCATTCGCCGGTGCCGAGCCGATCGCCGAGATCCTTCCTCGCTACGAGCATCTGCAGCCCGGCGATGAAACTGACGAGTCACATCGCGTGGCGGGTCGCATCGCAGCGCGACGCGGGGCCGGCAAGACGGCCTTCCTGGATCTCCTCGACCGCACCGGCAAGATCCAGCTGCATGCACGAGTGGATGTGCTCGGTCGCGATCGCTTCGATCGATTGCTCTCGCTGGACCTGGGTGATCTGATCGGCGTTGACGGCGCCGCGATCCGCAGTCGCCACGGCGAGGTCTCGCTGCGTGTGGAGAGCTTTCAGATCCTCGCCAAGGCGCTGCGACCGCCCCCGGACAAGCACCATGGGCTGAGCGATGTTGAGACGCGCTATCGCCGGCGCGAGCTCGACCTGATCGCCAGCGAGGACGCCCGTCTGCTGTTCATCAATCGCGCGCGAATCATCTCCGCGCTACGCGGATACTTGGATGGTCATGGCTTTGTGGAGGTGGAGACGCCGGTGCTGCAGCCGCTTTACGGCGGCGCGCTAGCGCGCCCGTTCACCACCCATCACAACGCCCTCGACCGGGATCTGTATCTGCGCATCGCCACCGAGCTCTACCTCAAGCGCCTGATCGTCGGCGGTCTGGAGCGCGTCTATGAGCTCGGTAAGGACTTTCGCAACGAGGGTCTTTCCCCGAAGCACAATCCCGAGTTCACGATGGTCGAGTTCTACGAGGCATACGCCGACTACGAGGACATGGCCAAGCGCCTAGAGGAGATGGTCGCCGAGGCTGCCCGCGCGGTCGCCTACAAAGGCGAGCTGGACTTCTCCGCGCCATGGCGGCGGGTGAGCTTCTTCGAGGCGATCGGAGAGCAGACGGGGATCGATCTCGCAGCGCATCGTGACGTCGATTCGCTCAAGGCCGCGATTGCCGACCGCGGTTTAGCGCTGGCCACAGCGGATGCCACCTGGCCGCAGCTTGCCGACGACCTACTCTCCAAGTTCGTCGAGCCGACGCTCCAGCAGCCCACTTTCGTCCTGGACTATCCCGTTGAGATCTCGCCGCTTGCCCGCCAGCACCGCTCCAAGCCGGACCTGGTCGAGCGCTGGGAGGCGTTCGCCGGCGGGATGGAGATCGCCAACGCGTTCAGCGAGCTGATCGACCCAGATGTCCAGCGCGAGCGCTTTGACGCCCAGCAGCGGATTGCCAGCTCCAGCGAGGAGGACGTGCACCCCTACGACGAGGTGTTCGTACAGGCGCTCGAGCAGGGGATGCCTCCGTCCGGAGGCGTGGGCCTCGGCATCGACCGGATTGTGATGCTGCTCACGGGCCGCGAGTCGATCCGTGAGGTCGTGCTGTTCCCCGCGATGCGCGACTGATCGCATGCGCAAGCTGGCAAGGCCCCGAAGCGGCCTTATGGCACGGTGCGGCGTGGGCGTCGGCGATCAAGCCGCGACCCTCCCCTGCCGATGACCCCGATAGTGCAGGGTGGCCGGTTGGTAGACTGCTCCACAAGGCGTCGTTTAGGGTCCTAAAGCTCTGAGGTACCGTCCCAGTAGGAAGGAATCACACCATGTTCGAGCGATTTACAGAACGGGCCCGGCAGGTCGTCGTTCTCGCGCAGGAGGAGGCGCGGACGCTCAAGCACAACTACATCGGCACGGAGCACATCCTCCTGGGCTTGTTGCGCGAGGAGGAGGGACTGGCCGCGCGTGTGCTCGAGAGCTTGGACATCACCGTCGAGCGGGTGCGTGCGCAGGTCGTGCGGATCGTGGGCTCAGGTGAGGAGGTCACCTCCGGACAGATCCCGTTTACGCCGCGCGCCAAGAAGGTGCTGGAGCTGGCGCTGCGCGAGGCGCTGAGCCTGGGCCACAACTACATCGGCACGGAGCACATCCTGCTTGGCCTCGTACGTGAGAACGAGGGCGTCGCCGCTCGCATCCTGCTCGACTTCGACGCCGACTCCGAGAAGATCCGCAACGAGGTCATCCGCATGCTCTCCGGCCCGGGCGGTCGCCGTCAGGGTCAGTCCGGCGGTGCGGCCGCAGGTGCCGGCGCCGGCTCCTCCGGCGAGGGCAAGAAGTCCTCGAAGCTACTCGACCAGTTCGGCAGGAACCTGACCAAGCTGGCCGCCGAGGGCAAGCTCGACCCGTGCGTTGGGCGCGAGACCGAGATCGAGCGGATCATGCAGATCCTCTCCCGCCGCACGAAGAACAACCCCGTGCTGGTGGGCGAGCCTGGTGTCGGCAAGACCGCCGTGGTGGAGGGGCTGGCACAGCGCATCACCAGCTCTGAGGTGCCCGAGCTGTTGAAGAACAAGCAGATCTACACGCTCGATCTAGCTGCCCTGGTCGCCGGCTCGAAGTACCGCGGCGAGTTCGAGGAGCGCCTGAAGAAGGTGATGAAGGAGATCACCCAACGCGGCGACATCATCCTGTTCATCGACGAGCTTCACAACCTCGTTGGCGCGGGCGCCGCTGAGGGCGCGATCGACGCCGCCTCGATCCTCAAGCCGGCACTGGCAAGAGGCGAGCTGCAGACGATTGGCGCGACCACGCTCGATGAGTACCGCAAGTACCTCGAGCGGGACTCTGCGCTCGAGCGCCGCTTCCAGAAGATCACCGTGGAGGAGCCGACGATCGATCAGACCGTGGAAATCCTCACCGGTCTGCGCGACCGCTACGAGCAGCACCACAAGGTGCAGATCACCGACGAGGCGCTGCGCGCCGCGGGCGAACTGGCCAGCCGCTACATCTCCGACCGCTTCCTGCCAGACAAGGCAATCGACCTGATCGACGAGGCCGCCTCGCGGATGCGCATCAAGTCAATGACCTCACCGCCCGCCAATCGCGAGCTCGAGGGCGAAGTCGAGTCCACGCGCCGCGAAAAGGAGGCGGCGATCGAGGCCCAAGAGTTCGAGAAGGCCGCAGCGCTGCGCGACAAGGAGCGCAAGCTGACGAATAAGAAACGCGAGCTCGAGCAAGCGTGGGAATCCGGCGAGTCCGGCGAGCGTCCCTCGATCGGCGAAGAGGAGATCGCGGACATCGTCTCGATGTGGACGGGCATCCCGGTGTTCAAGCTGACCGAGGCTGAGACGCAGAAGCTGATGCGCATGGAGGACGAACTGCATAAGCGCGTGATCGGGCAGCACCCTGCGATTGAGGTCATCTCGAAGGCGATCAGGCGCTCACGCGCCGGCCTGAAGGACCCAAAGCGTCCTACCGGCTCGTTTATCTTCCTCGGCCCCTCTGGCGTGGGCAAGACCGAGCTGGCGCGCACCCTGGCCGAGTTCTTGTTTGGTGACGATGAGGCGCTGATCCGGATCGACATGTCCGAGTACATGGAGAAGCACGCCGTCTCCAGGCTCGTCGGCTCGCCCCCCGGCTACATCGGCTACGACGAGGGCGGCCAGCTGACCGAGGCGATCAGGCGCAAGCCCTACTCGGTGCTGCTGCTTGACGAGATCGAGAAGGCTCACCCGGACGTGTTCAACATCCTCCTGCAGATCCTCGAGGACGGACGGCTCACCGACGCGCAGGGGCGCACGGTGGACTTCCGCCACGCGATCGTGATCATGACGTCGAACATCGGAGCCGCCGAGATCGCCCGCAATACGCCGCTCGGCTTCGCGGTCTCCGACGATGAGACGGGCATCACCTACGACGACATGAAGAACCGCATCATGGGCGAGCTAAAGAAGGTCTTCCGCCCTGAGTTCCTCAACCGCATCGATGACGTGATCGTCTTCCACAAGCTGCAGAAGGAGGAGATCAAGCAGATCGTCGAGCTGCTGCTGCTGCGCATCCGCGAGTCGATGGCCGAACGTGAGCTGCAGCTGGAGCTGACAGAGCCGGCCAAGGACCTGCTCGTCGACAAGGGCTGGGACCCAGCGATGGGTGCGCGGCCGCTGCGCCGGGCGATCCAGCGCTACATCGAGGACCCGCTGGCGGATTTCGTGCTACGCGAGCAGCTGACCCCCGGCGCGACCGTTGTGGTCGACCCGGCCGAGGGCGATCAGGAGGGCGAGGTGCGCCTATCGATCGTCAAGCCCAAGAAGCAGAAGACGCCTGTCGGCGTTGGCGCCGAAGGCGGGGGCGCCGAGGAGATCGTCGATGGCGATGGCTCGCCCGACAGTGGGGCACCGGAGATCAGCGAGCCTGACGAGCAGTAGGCGCGGGCAGCTGAGCTGAGCACGTCTGGCAACCGGATCCTGCTGACCCCGCTCACGGCGAAGGATTGGCCGGCAGCTGCGCAGGTGTATGAGGCAGGGATAGTTGGCGGCAATGCCACGTTTGAGTCGGAGGCTCCCACCTGGGAGGAGTGGTCGCGCACCCGCGTGGGATACCCCGCGCTCGGTGCGCGCGACGCGGACGACCAGCTGGTGGGGTGGGCGGCGCTTGGTCCGATCTCCAGTCGCGCCGTCTATCGGGGTGTAGGGGAGGTCAGTATCTATGTCGATCCCACGTGTGCCCGGCGCGGCATCGGGGGAGTCCTGCTGGACGCGCTAATCGGTACCTCTGAGGGGGATGGCTTCTGGACGCTCAGGGCGGGCATCTTCCCGGAGAACCTCGCCTCCATTGCGCTGCACGAGCGTGCTGGCTTCGAGCTGGTGGGCGTGAGCAGGCGGATCGGGCAGATGCGGGACGGGCGCTGGCGAGACGTGCTGCTGTATGAGCGGCGCAGCCCGAGCATCGGGCGAGACTGACTGCGAGAACGGCGTCCCCACCGGCGCGTAGGCTGAGCTAATGGCTCGCGAGACCATCCACAGCTGCACGCAGTGCGGCTTTCAGTCGGCTCAGTGGCACGGCAAGTGCCCCGAATGCGAGGCATGGAACACGCTCGTCGAGGAGCGTCTGCCGGCAGCATCGGGCCAGTCGCGCTTGGCCAGCAAGCGGGGCGGACGCGGCGTCGCAGGATCAGCCGGCGCGGGCGGGCGTGCTCGTCGTCCCACCCTTGCGGCGCGTCCGCTGCGAGAGGTCGGCGCCGCCCCATTGCAACGCATGTCGAGCGGGATTGGCGAGCTCGACCGCGTGCTCGGCGGGGGCCTTGTTCCAGGCTCGCTCGTGCTGCTGGGCGGCTCACCAGGGATCGGCAAGTCAACACTCACCAACATGGTGCTAGGCCACCTCGAGCAGGCCGGCCACCGCACGCTGTACGTCAGCGGCGAGGAGTCCGCGGAGCAGGTCAGGCTGCGTGCTGAGCGACTAGTGCTGAGTCCCACAGGTCCCGAGCGCCCTGCGCTGAAGGTGCCAATCCTTGCGGAGACCGATCTGGACACGGTGCTCGACACGATCGCCGCTGAACGTCCCGCGGCATGTGTGATCGACTCGGTGCAGACGCTCAACTGCGGCGATCTGTCCGGTGCGCCGGGCTCGGTGGGTCAAGTGCGCGAGGTCGCGGCTCAGATCATGGGGCTGGCCAAGACACTTGGCACCGCTGTGATCCTCGTCGGACACGTGACCAAGGACGGAGCGCTCGCCGGTCCGCGGGTGCTCGAGCACCTCGTCGACTGCGTGTTGCAGTTCGAGGGCGAGCGGGAGCGGCCATACCGCGAGCTGCGCGTGCTCAAGAACCGCTTCGGATCTACGAACGAGGCAGGCCTGTTTGAGATGCGCCAGGGCGGCCTGGTGGAGGTGCTAGACGCCTCGGCGAGATTCGTGGCGGAGGCGACACGGTCCCCTGGCAGTGTGGTGCTGGCGGCGATGGAGGGCTCAAGGCCGCTGCTCGTCGAGGTTCAGGCACTGGTGGCCCCCTCAGAGCTCGAGCAGCCGCGCAGGGTCGTCTCGGGGCTCGACCGTAACCGACTAGCGCTGGTGCTGGCGATTCTCGCTCGCCACGGCCACGTCCGCACAGGCGGAGCAGACGTGTTCGTCAACGTCGTGGGAGGCATGCGCATCGACGAGCCCGGCTGCGACCTGGCGGTCGCGCTGGCGGTCGCCAGCGCCAGTCGCGGCGTACCCCTGCGCGGCACGCCAAGGGCGTGCTTCGGCGAGCTCGGTCTGACGGGGGAGCTGCGCTGGGTTGGCCATCCCGAGCGGCGACTGGAAGAGGCCGCCAAGCATGGCCTGGAGGATGTGCTCGCGCCCAGCGAAAGCGGGCCCTCAGCGTGCGAGGTGGGGACATTGCGAGCGGCACTCGCGGCGGCGCTGCCGGGCGGTTCGCCCGACGGGCGTCCGCGGACGGTCGCTGAGCCCACCGGGCCTGAGCTCGCTCGTGTCGAGGACCATCGCCCACAAGCTGCCAAGCGTGCCCTGCGTCCCGCGCCCGAGCCCGCAGCCGGCAGCAGCTGACTACTCGCCAGTTCCGCGCCAGCGGGCAGATCCCCAGGTGCCATAAGGGGATGCGTCCAGTGTACGAGCTGCTAGCGGATTGCTAAATGCCCTAGAATGGAGGATCGTGGCTCCACGATCCGGCGAAGACCTAGACAGCGAGGTAAGACCGGATCCAGGTTTGATGAGGGCGCTGGAGATGATCGCGCCTGGCACCGCTCTACGGGAGGGCATCGAGAGCATCCTGCACGCTCGCACGGGTGGCCTGATTGTGATCGGGGAGCCCGAAGATCTCAGTTTTCTGAACTCTGGCGGGATCAAGCTCGAGATCGACTACACGCCAGCGTTCCTCTACCAGATCGCAAAGATGGATGGCGCGATCATCCTGAACGCGAACGCCACGAAGATCACGATGGCGAACGTTCAGCTGATGCCCGACCCGACGATCCTCTCGCACGAGACGGGCACCCGTCACCGCACGGCCGAGCGCGTCTCCAAGCAGACCGCCGCGCTGGTGATCGCGATCTCACAGCGCCGCGAGGTTGTGTCCGTATACGTGGATGGCATGAAGTACATCCTCGAGGAGATCCCGGTGGTGCTGGCCAAGGCCAACCAGGCATTGGCCACGCTCGACAAGTTCCGCACACGACTGGATCAGGTTTCCACGCGCCTGACAGCGCTGGAGTTCGAGGGCGGCACAACCCTGCACGACGTGCTCACGGTGCTGCAGCGCTCCGAGCTGGTCACGCGGATGGCTGTGGAGATCGAGCGCTATATCGTCGAGCTGGGCAGCGAGGGGCGGCTCATCGAGATGCAGCTGGAGGAGACGATGGTCGGCGCCGCAGCCGAGAAGGCTGCACTTGTGCGCGACTACCTCTCAAGCTACTCAGACGAGGCGTTCGCCGGAGCGCTCGAGGAGGTCGGGCGCCTCGCGCACCAGGATCTACTCGACTTCGGCCGCCTTGCGGAGCTGCTGGGCTATGACCGCAAGCTGAACACGCTCGACTACCCAGTCTCGCCGCGTGGGTACCGCGTCCTCGGTCGCATCCCCAGATTGCCCAAGCTCGTCGTCACGCAGATCGTGACCGAGTTTGGTGGGCTGGACGAGCTGCTGGCCGCGTCTGACGCGGAGCTCGAGGCGGTGGAGGGCGTCGGGGAGATCCGTGCAAAGGACATCCGCGAGGGCCTGCGACGGCTGCAGGAGCTCAACCTCGTGGACCGCTACCTACAAACTTGAACCAAGGGCCGCCAATCAGGTCGGTCGTAACGAAGGAGGACACCATTCCCGCACAAGCAACCGAAGAAGCAACGCTCACGGAGGAGCTCGAGGTCACGCGCGAAGTCGAGTACATCGAGTTCGAGCTCGGAGACCATGTCGTCTATCCCCACCATGGCGCGGGGAAGGTGCTCAAGAAGGAGGAGATGGAGATCCTCGGTGAACGGCGCGAGTACCTCACCATCAAGATCCTCCATAACGACATGACCGTGCGTGTACCCACCGAGAACGCCGCGCTCGCTGGCCTGCGCAGGGTCATCGACGAGGAAACCGTCAAGAAGGTCCTCGACGTGCTGCGCGACGATGTCTCGGAGATGCCAAAGAACTGGAACCGCCGGTTCAAGCACAACCGCGACAAGATCAAGACGGGCGACATCTACGAGCTGGCTGAGGTCGTGCGCAACCTTTCGCTGCGTGAGAGCGAGAAGGGGCTGTCGACCGGCGAGAAGCAGATGTTCACCCGCACCAAGAAGATCCTCGCCTCCGAGCTGATGTACGCGCTCGACAAGGACGAGGACGAGGCTGAGAACTACCTCGACGAGCTGCTCTCCGACTCAGCCGACCACCAGATGGCGGCCGCTGGAGTCAAGTAGACGAGGCTTTCGCGCACGCGGCAGCACCAATTGCCGCGTGCGCGAGCGCCCCACGTGATGATCGTCGCTCTGATCGTTGCCGCCGGCAGCGGCGAGCGCCTTGGCGCGGGGCGCCCGAAGGCGCTCGTCGAGCTGGCCGGTCGCGCGCTTGTGGCGTGGAGCATCGACGCGCTCACGCAGGTGAGCCAGATCGAGCGTCTCGTCGTCGCTATGCCCCCAGGTGCCCACGAGCCATCTGGCCTCAGCGGTCCGGCCCGCGTCACCATGGTGGCTGGCGGTGCCTCGCGTTCTGACTCGGTGCGTCGCGCGCTTGACGCTGCGCGAGAGCTGCAGGCACCTAGGGAGATCGATTTCGTGCTTGTCCACGACGCCGCGCGACCGCTGGTGACAGCTGCACTTGCCGAGAAGGTGATCTCCGCATTGCAGCGCGACCCGGACGCCCATGCGGCGATCGCTGCGCTTCCGGTCACCGACACGGTCAAGCGGGTTGACCCGCAGGGCGCGGTACATGAGACGCTCGAGCGCAGCGAGCTGTGGGCAGTGCAGACCCCACAGGTCTTTCGTCGAGAGGCGCTCGAGCGAGCACTCGATGTCACCGCGAAGGAGCTCGCACAGGCGACCGACGATGCGTGGCTGATCGAGCGCGACGGCGGCAGGGTGATCGTCGTGCGGGCGAGCGATGAGAACCTCAAGGTGACCACGCCGCTCGACCTGCAGGTGGCCGAGCTGCTGCTCGCCGCGCGAGCGTCCAGCGGCGGTGACCGGAAGCCCGCTTGAATCCTGCTTGAATCGCAGCCCTCCAAATGCTCACCGACTACCACCTCCATCTCCGCCCTGACGGCCACGGCGCACACGTCGCTGAGTACCACACGCCCGCAAACGTCGAGCGCTACCGGGCTGCGGCTGAGCGGCGGGGGATTGCTGAGCTGGGCGTCTCAGAACACGTGTATCGCTTCGCGCAAGCGCTCGAGGTGTGGAGGCATCCGTTCTGGGAGACCTACGCGCACGATGATCTCGACGAGTACTGCGCGTTCGTGCGCGAGCACACTGATCTGCGGCTGGGCATCGAGGCGGACTTCGTTCCGGGCGCTGAGGACCGCATGGCCAACCTATTGGACGCGCGGGACTTCGACTACGTGGTCGGCTCGGTGCACTTCATGCGCGACGGTGCCGTGGACATGGACGACTACAGCGTCTGGGACTCCAGCCGCGTCCGCAGCGCCGAGGATGTGTGGACCCGCTACTTCCAGGCGATCGGCGACGCTGCGCGCAGCGACATGTTTGACATCGCCGCGCACCCAGACCTCGTGAAGATCTGGGGCGACACGCAGCGGAGGCCGCAGGGAGATCTGCGCCGCTACTACGAGCCAGCTGTCGAGGGCATCGCCGAAGCGGGTATCGCCGTTGAGGTCTCCACCGCGGGCCTACGAAAGCCCGCCGGCGAGCTGTATCCGGCGCGCGCATTCCTGGAGATGTGCGTCGATGCAGGTGTGCCCGTGGCATTGTCCAGCGACGCTCATCGCCCCGAGGATGTGGGCGCTGATTACGAGCAGGCGCTCGAGGCGCTCGATGCTGTGGGCGTGCGTGAGCTATGCGTGTTCGAGAGGCGTATCCGACGCCTGGAGCCGATTGGCGCCACCCACTCGGCGACCGAGGTGCCGCCGCGGTGACGCTCGTGGGAATCGGATTTGACTCACACCGCCTGACGGCCGGACGTAGGCTCGTGATTGGCGGCGTGGATGTGCCATACGAGCTGGGGCTGGATGGTCACTCCGACGCCGACGTGCTCGCTCACGCGCTGATCGACGCGCTGCTCGGCGCGGCCTGTATGGGTGATATCGGCGAGCACTTCCCCGATACGGACGAGCGCTGGCGCGGTGCCGACTCGATGGCGCTGCTCGCGAGCGTCGCCCAGGGCGTACACGCCGACGGTCTAGAGATCGTCAATGTGGACTGCACCGTCGTGATCGAGGCGCCGAAGCTCTCGCCCCACAAGCAGGCGATCCGTGAAGGGATCGCGGGTGCGCTGGCACTAGAGATTGCCCGCGTGAACGTCAAGGCGAGCACCGGCGAGGGGATGGGGTTCGTGGGACGTGGGGAGGGCGTTGCGGCGCTGGCGGTCACCAGTTTGCGACATGTTGACGAAAGCCGATGAAGCGACTGCGCGAGATCGTTCTGCACGACACGCGCAGCGGGGAGATCATGCCGCTGCGCCCACGAGACCCCGGTAAGGTCGGCATCTACGCCTGCGGGCCGACGGTCTACAGTCGCATCCACATCGGCAATGCGCGGCCGTTCGTCGTTTTTAGCCTCCTCAAGCGCTTCCTCGAGCATGAGGGCTATGCGACCACGCTGGTGGTCAACGTCACTGACGTCAACGACAAGATCTATGACGCCGCACGCCCCCAGGGTCGTCCAAGCGCGGAGCTCGCGGCGGAGATGACCGAGCACTATCGAGTTGACACCGACGCTTTGGGCCTGGGTCGCCCCGACCACGAGCCGCTGGCCTCCGAGACGATCGGCCCGATCGTCGAGTACATCCAGACGCTGATCGTTGCTGAGCACGCCTATGCGGTGGACGGAGATGTCTACTTCCGCGTGCGCTCAGACCCGGGTTATGGCACGCTCTCGCACCGCCAGCTAGAGAACATGGATCAGGGCGAGGATGTAGCGGACCCCGCTCTCGCCGCGCGCAAGGAGGACCCCCTTGACTTCGCGCTGTGGAAGGCGCACAAGCCGGGCGAGGACACCTGCTGGCAGGCACCCTGGGGCATGGGACGACCGGGCTGGCACATCGAGTGCTCCGCCATGGCCGAGGAGCTCCTGGGTGCCGGCTTTGACATCCATGGCGGCGGCTCTGACCTGGTGTTCCCTCACCACGAGAACGAGGCCGCTCAGACGCGCGCCGCTCGTGGCGAGGAGTTGGCGAAGCTGTGGATGCACAACGGCATGATCCAGTTCACCGGTGAGAAGATGGCCAAGTCGGTGGGCAATATCGCGCTGCTGCACGAGGTGATCGGCGAATTTGGCCACGAGGCCGTCGTGATGTATCTGATCTCCGGTCACTATCGCCAGCCACTGGCGTTCTCCGAGGCAGCGCTGGTGCAGGCACAGGCCAACGTCAAGCGCATCCGCGAGGCTGGGCGACGACTCGCGGAGGGCGACTCGCCGTCGGATCTGGACGGCCTGCGCGATAGCTTCTTCGCAGCGCTCGCCCGCGACTTCAACACGGCTGAGGCTCTTGCTGTGCTGAACGAGTGGGTCCGCGAAGCAACCAGCGGCATGTGGGACTCACCTGGCGATGCGCACCTGCGCGAGATGCTGGGTGTGCTCGGGCTCGAGTCGTTGCTAGCGGCCAGCGCGCAGGCGCCCGCAGAGGTTCACGAGCTGGCTGAGCAGCGCGAGCAAGCCCGTGCTGGACGGGATTTCACAGCAGCGGACAGACTGCGGGATGAGATCGCGGCGCTTGGTTGGGAGGTTCGTGACGGACCAAGCGGCTTTGACCTGATCCCGCTGTGATCATCTACGGCCGCAACCCAGTCCGCGAGGCATTGCGCGGTCGCCGCGCGCGCAACGTCGGCGAGGTGTGGGCGACGGCTGGAGCCGCGCGCGAGCCGTGGCTGGATGCAGTTGCGGTGCGACGCGTTGCAGCTGAGGAGATCGAGCGTCGTTGTGGCTCTAGCGCCCATCAGGGGCTGTGCGCAGACGCGGGGCCCTTCCACTACGCGAGCGCTGATGAGCTGCTTGCGGGCGAGGACCCGCTGCTGGTGGCGCTCGACCAGATCCAGGACCCGCAGAACCTCGGCTCCATCTGTCGCACCGCTGAGTGCGCAGGCGCTGCCGGCGTGGTCATCCCCGAACGCCGTGCAGCGGAGGTGACGCCGGCCGTGTGCAAGGCCTCGGCTGGCGCCGTGGAGCATTTGCGCGTGGCGCGCGTACGCAACCTCGCTGACTTTCTCGCCGACGCGCGTAACGCCGGTTGCTGGTGCTATGGCGCGAGCGCCGCAGGAATCGCCGGCGAGCCCGCGCCGGTGGCGTACAACGAGGTCGACTACGGCGGCTCAGGGGTGGTCCTGGTGCTTGGCAGCGAGGGCGACGGCCTGCGACCGCGCGTGGCCAAGGCCTGCGATCAGCTGATCTCGCTGCCGCTACTGGGTCGAATCGAGTCGCTCGGCGTCAGCGCGGCTGCCGCGGCTGCTCTGTATGAGATCTTGCAGAGACATCGACGAAGCCCTTGACAAGGTTCCATAACTGTGTAAGGCTGCCGCCCACATAAGGCTGAACCTAAGGTTGAGAAAAGCTTAGGTAAAGGCAGTTATACATAGGTTGGCGCCAGGGGAGGAGTGCGCCACTGAGCAATTTTTGGGGCCGCCATGGAGGTGGTCTCCTAAGAAAGGATCTGCTCGTGGCCCGAATCTCCCATAACCCTAACTCTGAACCTAAGGTCGAGGATACGTTCCTCATCGCTCTTGCGAAGCAGGGCGATCGCAATGCCTACGAGCGTCTTGTGAGGCGCTACCACGGCTTTGTGCGACTGAAGGCCTCCTCGTACTTCCTGGCTGGCGGTGACGCTGACGATCTCATCCAGGAGGGGCTTGTGGGCCTGTATAAGGCGATTCGCGACTTCCGCACGGACCGGGAGTCGAGCTTCCGCAACTTCGCGGAGCTTTGCATCACGAGGCAGATCATCACGGCTGTCAAGACGGCCACGCGCAACAAGCACACGCCCCTGAATCAGTACGTGTCGTTCTCTTCGACGCCCGCTGGCACAGGCGACGACGTACCAACGCTTGATCAGATGCTGCCCGGACCGACGGTCCAGGACCCGGTCAACCAGGTGATCTCCTCGGAGGAGCTGCGCTCGCTGGTCGGGTGTCTGTCAACGGCTCTATCGGAGCTCGAGAGCCGTGTGCTCTCGCTGTACCTCGACGGCTACTCCTACGAGCAGGTGGGCGGACGGCTGTCGTGCGACACCAAGACCGTCGACAATGCGCTGCAACGGGTCAAGCGCAAGGTGGGCGCGCACCTACAGTCTCGCGCAGTCGCGGCCTGAAGTCTGGCTTGGCTATATCTTCCCCGCGGTGTCCCTGTGGCCGCCCGTAAGGACGACCACAGGGCCGTGGAGGCGTCCCCCGGGGCTTAGACCTGGCCTTCCCCAGGCGGCGTGGAGTTACCTGGTGTCTCCGGTGTGATTGCAGAAGCCGACGAAGCCGGGGCCACCTGGATGGTGAACGGCTGGCTCACTCCACCGCCGTTCTGCGGGTCGCCCGGAATCCTTATCCGGAACACGCTTGTGCCCGCCTGATACACCGTATGTTCGATGGAGTAGAGCGAGCCGGTCGTGATCGTCGAGACCTCGACAACGTGGAAGCCTGGACCGGAGGCACCTTGCTGTTCAAGGTAGATCACGTGGCCAGTGTGGTCTGGGCTGACAGCTCCCGAGAACGTGAGTGTCTGACCCACCTGGACGGAGGTGCCGGGGACTACGCTGGCGCTCAGCACGTCCCGGACCGCCTCGTAGATCACGGCCGAGGAGCGGCCGTTGCCCTGGACCTCGTACAGCGTGCTGTCGATCGGTGACTGGGCCGGGAATTCGTAAGCGCCCGTTCCGTTGGTCTTGGCCTGCGCGACCGGCGCAAACCCATGCTGATGAACGGTGCGCGCCAGCAGCGTCACCGGGCTGTCGGAACCTCCCGCAAGGATCCCGCTGATCGTCACCGGCTGACCCACCGTGATCGGATCCACCGAGCTCTTGATCGTGAGCGCCACGTTCTGCGCCTGAGAGATCTCGTAGTTGAGGATGTTCGACTGGCTGGGGGCGTTGCGGAAGGGCGCGCGGACGAGCACACGAATGTCCGCGTCACCGGGCACGACGAACCGGTGGAGGATCGAGAACGCCCCCACCGAGGAGTTTGTGCCCGCGACCACTTCGCCCGACCCGATGCGATGCCATTCGTTGCCCGTAAGCGCGTTCTGGCGCTGCAGCACGACGCGCGCGCCGATGTCGCCAGGACTGACGGTGCCAGTGAATAGGACCCTGTTGCGAGGACCTGTGCGAAGACCCGCCAGCAGCTGTCGGCCTTCCGTGGGGCCTTTCAGTTCAACCACTGCCTCCACCTTTACCGACTTGGGCGCGCTCCGGGCGCCGTCGACGACGGCGTAGAATTTGCTGTTAGCGGTCAGGGGGGTGGTGGTTTCGATCTTGTACGCACCGTTCGCTTCCGTCGTGGCGGTGCCGTCGACGGAATAGCCGGGCGTGATGTCAGAGTCCTGGTAGAGCGTCACGCTCTGTTCGCCTATCGTGCTCGCGCCTCGGCACGAGAGATCGCCGGAGGCGGTGACCTTGGCGCCTGCGTAGACGAGGCGTGGGGCAACGCTGAGGCTGACGCGACAGGTGCCGTTTGGCCCGCCGGCGCGAGGGTGGTGTCTGCCAGCGGCCGACGCGAAGGCCGGAGCCAGCGTCAGCAAGGCGGCCGCGGCCGCGGTGGCGGCGGTGAGCTTGATTGAACGCATATGTGCCTTCTCCTTGTGATGCCTATGGTTGTGGACTGGCATTGCTCCCCCGGTCTCTAACCCGGCGCCCGGGAGTTCGATGCGGTGTCGCGGGCTCTTGGCGCTCCGCTTGCGCTGCGCAAGCTCGTCGGTATGATCACCGTTAATCTCAAAGATCAAATAGGTGATGTCCCATGGGGATGGGGAGAACCGCTAGAGAGGGAGCACGCGATGGAGGCCGAGGTTACGGAAGCTGGGACCCGCGAGGCCCTCAGCGCGACAACGATCGCGGAGGCCTTTCGCATTACGGCTGCCGAACGCGCCGATGAGGTGGCAATCCGGACCAGGCATGATGCGTTCACCATCACCTGGGGCGAGCTGCGCGAGCGTGTTGACGCGCTGGCGGGAGGCCTGGCGAAGCTTGGCGTGGGTCGCGGCGACTCCGTTGCACTACTGCTGAGCAACCGCCCAGAGTTTCACCTATGTGACTTGGCGGCGATGATGCTTGGCGCAACGCCGTTCTCGATCTACAGCACCTACACACCAGAGCAGATCCAGTACCTGATCGAAGACGCTGACGCAAAGGTGCTGATCTGCGAGCAGCAGTACCTGCCGCAGGTTCGCGAGGCTCGTCGCGAGCTGCCGGGCTTGGAGTACGTGATCGTCGTCGACGGAGAGGCTCCGCTGGGCACGCTGTCGCTATCCGACGTCGAGGGTTCCAACCCAGACTTCGATGTCGATGCGTCGGTCGCGCAGATCAAGTCGAGTGATGTGTTGACGCTCATCTACACCTCGGGAACCACTGGGCCGCCGAAGGGCGTGCAGCTGATCCACCGCAATCTGATCGCATCGGTCGAAAGCATCGATGAGCAGATCCAATTCCCGCGTGACGGCCGCGTGGTCTCCTGGCTGCCTGCTGCCCACATCGCCGAGCGCAGCGCCCATCACTATCTGCCGATCGTCTTCGGTGTACAGATCACGTGTTGCGATGACCCGCGCGAAGTGCTCTCCTACCTGCCGGAAGTCCGCCCGAGCTGGTTCTTCGCGGTGCCGCGCATCTGGGAGAAGCTCAAGGCGGGGCTCGAGACGATGGTCGCCGGCCAGCCCGACGAGCGCCGCCTGCAGCTGCAGGGCGCGCTCGACGCGGGTGTGCGCAAGGTGCGCCTTGAACAGGCCGGCGAACCCGTGCCCGACGAGCTTGCCGAGCAGGTCGCCAAGGCGGACGCAGAGATCTTCGCGGGCCTACGGGAGATGCTGGGGCTGGACAAGGTGTTGGCGATCAACGTAGGCGCTGCGCCCACGCCAATCGAGGTCCTCGAGTTCTTCCACGCGATCGGGCTGCCGCTTGCTGAGCTTTGGGGTATGAGCGAGACGTGTGGCGCTGGCAGTGTCAACCCCCAGGACAGGATCAAGCTGGGGACGGTAGGGCCGCCTGCTCCGGGCGTCGAAATGAAGCTCGCCGCCGACGGCGAGCTGCTGGTCCGCTCCGATGTAGTGATGCTCGGCTACCGCAACATGCCGGAGAAGACCTCGGAAACGATCACCGAGGATGGCTGGCTGCGAACCGGTGACATTGGTGTGTTCGACGAGGACGGGTACCTCACAATCGTCGATCGCAAGAAGGAGCTGATCATCAACGCGGCCGGCAAGAACATGTCTCCGGCGAATATCGAGGCAACGCTGAAGAGCGGCTCGCTGATGATCGGCCAAGCCTGCTGCATCGGCGACCGGCGCCCCTACAACACCGCGCTGATCGTCCTCGATGCTGACTTCGCGCCCGCGTGGGCGACGAAAAACGGGATCGAGCAGACAACGCTCGAGTCCCTCGCCGGCGATGCGCGCGTGCGTGCGGCGATCCAGGAGGGTGTTGACGCGGCCAATGCCAAGCTTGCGCGCGTCGAACAGATCAAGAAGTTCGAGATCGTCGCTGGCGACTGGCTGCCAGGCGGCGACGAGCTGACCCCCACGATGAAGCTCAAGCGCAAGCCGATCGCCGCGAAGTACGAGAGCGCGATCGAGGCGATGTATTCGGCCTAATCGCCGAGCAGTGAGGCTGTCAGCAGCTCGGGAGCTTCAAGCGCCGGCCAGTGTCCGATGTTCTCGAGCGCCTGCAAAGGTGCAGTGGGTAGACGTTCGCTGATCCGTTCCGCCATGTGTGCGCCGGAGACCGGATCGAGCATCCCCCAAAAGAAGCCGAGCGGCACGTTCGTGCTCTCCAGCGCGCCAACCCAGCGCTCACCGTGCAGCGCGCGGTCAGCGATGTACTGAATCAGGCGGTGGGCGATCGCCTGCCCACCACTGCGCGCGGTGGCGCGCCACATTTCCTCGCTGTCCTGGACAGCGTCGAAATCGGGGGCAAACGTCGGCTTTAGCGCCGCTACGAATAGCTGCTCGGTGAGGGCAGCGCTGAACTGTGGTCCAAGCTCTGGGTCAAGAAGCGCCAGCTGACCGGGCTCGGGGCGGGCAACATCTGGATACAGCCCCCCGTTGAGCAGGTGGACGGATAGGAGATCGACGCTAAGCACACCCTCAGCTCGGCGAGCGAGGAGCTCCTGTGCGACGGACACCCCATAGTCATGCGCGACGATGACCGTTTCCTGGATACCGTCCAGCGCCCACAGCGCCTCGAGGAGGTCGGTCTGCTCGTGCAGCGAATAGGCATGCTCGTGCGGCTTCTCCGAGGCGCCAAACCCGAGGAAGTCGAACAGCAAAAGCGCGTGATCGCCGGCCAAGCTCGGCGCAACCCTCGCCCAATCGTGTGACGAGCTCGGAAAGCCGTGCAGCATCGTTATCGACTGTCCCGAACCCATACGCCGCACGAAGATCGTGCGATCGCTGTCGCCGAGCCTGATCTTTGTCAGCTCGCCTGAGGACCACCATTCCTCGATGCCACTCACAGCGGTCAGTATGTCCGAACTCCGGTCCTGGCGCTCATCGCGCCTGCAGCTCGCGAATGTGGCTAGCGAGCTCCTGTGGCTGATCCTCCGGGATCAGGGTGTAGGAGTCGGCGATCTCGACCAGACGACCCTGCGGCAATAGCTCGGCGAGCCAGCGACCATGCTCGTGCGGCATCAGGCGATCTTCGCTTGCCCATGCGACCAGCGCGGGACGGTCAAAGCCGCGCAATGCATCGCCGGCGGCCAGCAGATCGCGCCGAGCTTGCGCCGCGCTGAGTACATACTTGCGTAGGTCGCGACGAATCTGTGGCTGGCGCAGCACTGGCCCGAACCAGCCGTCCATCACCTCGCGCGGGACCGGACGCTTGCTCAGCGGTCCATACGTCATCGGCAGCCTGCGTAGGCGATCGAAGCGAAACGGCATTACCGCGGCTGCGATACCGCCCGGCACGCGCGCGATATATGGCAGCGCCTGCGCAGCCCCCTTGGGAGGAACGTTGCCGAAGGCCTCGCACGCAACCAGTGCGAGTCGCCCGATGCGCTCGTCATGAGGACCGCCGATCAGCAGCTGCGGTCCGCCCCAATCATTCATGGCAAGGGTGAGCTCGCGCAGGTCCAGGCGCTCGATCAGCTCGCCGAGCAGCTCAGCTATTCCACGCATCGACAGGTCCGCATCGGCGCGCATCGGGCGGCGGTGAGCGCCGAGCGGGAGGGTGGGAGCCACGCAGCGGAAGTCCGCGCGCAGATCCGCCACTACGTGGCGCCATAGCGTTGCGTCCATCATCAGGCCATGAACGAAGACGATCGGCCGCCCGCTGCCGCCGGAGTCCTCGTAGTCGATCGTCCCCGCTGACAGCTTCACCTCCGGCATCGTGCACCTCCGCGTGAATCAATTAGATAGATCGCTCTAGTGAGGTTTGAGCCTATCATTGCTGCTGTAACCGCGACAGTGAGGGGTTGAGGTGGCAGCCACGAAGGATCGGATCATGGACTCGACGGCGGAGCTGTTCCGGCGCCAGGGGTACACGGGCACGGGCATCAAGCAGATCCTCGCCTCCGCAAACGCGCCGTTCGGGTCGCTCTACCACTTCTTCCCAGGTGGTAAGGAGCAGCTCGGCGCCGAGACGATCCGCTCATCGGGGCAGCTATATCTCGAGCTGTTCGCCACGATCGCCGCGCAGGCGCCTGACGTGCCCACAGCTGTGGGCGATTTCTTTATCGGCGCAGCCGAGACATTGGTGCAGACCGACTACGCCGACGCCTGCCCGATCGCCACGGTGGCGCTCGAGGTGGCCAGCACCAACGAGCAGCTACGCCAGGCCAGCGCCGACGTGTTCGACAGCTGGATTAGCGGAGCCACGGAGTATTTCGTCGCTGCTGGAATCTCACGCGCGCAAGCGCGAGAGCTGGCGCTGTCAATGCTATGCCTGCTGGAGGGCGCCTTCGTCTTCTGTCGCGCAATGCGCAGCACTGAGGCGCTGCAAGTTGCCGGTGCCAGTGCGGTGGCGGCAGTCGCGGCGGCCTTGGAGTCCTAACGAGCCTGCTCCTCGGCGGTGCGCTCGGCCCACGGGATTGCCTCCAGGCGGGCATCGGGGATTGGCTCGCCGCTCTCGACTGAGATGCCATAGGAGCCTTCGGCGAGACGTAGCTCGGCCCGCTCGATAGCCTGCAGCTCCTCCTGCAGCTGCTCGCTGAGACCTGCTCCGACCTCCGCATCGAGCAGGTTGCGGCCCGCGTCGGAGCCCTCGACGGCGTCGGGTGCGCTGTCACTGTCGGGCGGGGCCAGATCTTCCAGCGCGCGCTCGATGCGCGTACGCTCCCTGGCCAAGAGCTCGCGGGCGTGTTCGCTGTTCATCGCTTGAGTATGACTGCAGCGGGGTATCGGGGCGCGCTGGGATGACATTTGGCAGCTGCGCAGAGCCGACGGCCGGGATCGAACCGGCGACATCCGCTTTACAAGAGCGGTGCTCTACCAGCTGAGCTACGTCGGCGCCGGCTCGATCGTAGCGCCGCCTGGTTCAGGTGCACCTGCCGATTGCGCCATTGCCCTGCGCTAGCCCTGTAACGCGGCGGTCGCAAGCGGTGTACCTGAAGCATGGAGAAGGCGCTCACCCAGCAGAATCACGCGCAGGACCTAGTCGAGCGTGACCACGCCTCGGTCGACCTGGACAGCTTTCGCGAGCGCTCGCTGCAACGGGGCGTGAACCCGGTCGTCTACTGGGCCCTGCGGGCGGTGCTGGTGCCGTTCTTCCTCGTGTACTTCCGCTTGCAACGCGTCGGGCGTGAGCACCTGCCGCGGTCCGGTCCGCTGCTGCTGGCATCCAATCACCGCAGCTTCCTGGACCCGTTCGTGATCGGCACGCTGGTGCGTCGTCCCGTCTACTACATGGCCAAGCGGGAGCTGTTCGAAAAGCGCTGGCAGGCTTGGGTGCTAAACGCACTTGGCGCCTTCCCAGTCGATCGCGGCGCCGGTGACGGTGATGCGATGGCCACCGCCCGCGAGATCCTTGCGCGCGGGGACTGCGTGGTGGTGTTCCCCGAGGGCACACGCGTGCGACCCGGACCGCTAGCGGACCCGCGACGTGGCGTCGGGCGCCTGGCGCTTGAGACCGGTGCACCGGTTGTGCCAGTGGCGGTCATCGGCAGCGACGCTGTGCGCCGAGGGTGGCGAATACGCCCGCGCAAGGTACGTATCCGCGTCGGTGCTCCGCTGCGCTTCCCCAGCGTGGAGAGCTGCTCACCGGCGCTCGCAGCTGGTGTAACCGAGCGTATCTGGGCATGCGTGAGCGTCCAGTGGGACTGGCTGGGCGGCGCCAAGCGGCCAAGGCCAGCGCTGAGCGACGGTGCGCCTCGGCGTGAGATCTCGCGTGCTGCCTGAACGGGCGGAGGGGCGGGCGGGGGCTCCAGTAGACGCAGGGGTAGGGTGCGATGAGTGACCGAGCAATCCAGCGAGAAGTCCAAGTCGCAGCTGGACGCCGAGTTTTCAGATCTCTACCGGACGCATCTACGCGACGTG
>Ga0302326_10004464_pt1 | contig 32398 bp, 29 predicted proteins | sample Palsa_T0_3_FD_202264 | JGI IMG/M metagenome (GOLD analysis project Ga0302326, IMG submission 202264) | Peat permafrost microbial communities from Stordalen Mire near Abisko, Sweden - Palsa_T0_3 | ecosystem: Environmental > Terrestrial > Soil > Palsa > Peat permafrost | place: Sweden: Abisko...
CTGAAGGCCCACCTGGAAGCGCCCGATCCTTCGCTCTTGACGGTCGGCGCGCCAAATCTGAGGGGCAATTACACATACCCGCAATTGAAGAAGTTCGTCAAGAATCTGCTCGGTTCGCCGGCATCGCTGGTGGCGGTTACCACGATGGTCGATCTGTTCAAAATCCCCGGAGACTATCCGGGAATCGCAGACGCATCCAATAAGGCGCCATTCGAGGGAGTGCAACATTTAGAACACCAGTGCATGGAGGATATCGGCGATCGTCGCTTTTTCCCCCACCTCCAGCTACACGAGTTCGAAGCGTTGCTGTTGGCCGGCCTGACAGTGCTGAAGGAGCAGCACCCAAACCCGCCGCGAAGAGATTAGAGATCTGGCGGCGCGTTTGGACCGGGAATTCTCATCGCCCGAACACGTAGATCGCCTGCGCCCGCCGTCCTATTGGATCAAAGACGCTGTCCCCGAGTACAGCAAGACAATCGATGGCCCTATTACCGCCGCCAGAATCGGATTTCCCACGCTACGCAAGCGCTGCCCCCATTTTGGGCAATGGCTCAAGCGTCTCGAAGATTTTACACCGCATCCGACACACTAGCCAGATTGAACTCCGTCGCCACAATCGCTGGCACAATCGAAGATCCCGCCTCGGCCCCCTGGCTGCGCACCGGCCGTGTCAGCTTCTTCGTATTCTGCAGCACACGCACCGGGCTTTCGTTCCACCGATAGTTAGTCACCGGATCGGTCACTTTCCCTTTCTCTATCAGAAACACGCCGTCGCGAGTCAGTCCGGTTACTTGCAGCGTCTGCGGCTGCAACACCCGTATGTACCAGAAGCGCGTGATGAGCAGGCCTTTGTCCGTGGATTTGATCAGGTCGTCCAGTGTGTAGTCCTGTCCGTCAAGAACCAGGTTGTCCGTCCCCGGTGTGGGATCTTTGCCGGCCTTGCTCGCCCAATAGCGGTCGTAGTCGAAATTCTTCACCACACCCTTGTCGATCCATGCCATGCGTTCATTGGGGAGCAGCGACGGCCCCCACGGGGTAGCCGCCAGCGTGGTGTTGAAAGGGTCGCTGCGCAGGGTGATGTATTCCGGAAACATCTTTTCGCCCAGATGCGTGCCGCCGCCCTGCTTGCTTAGGAACGATTGCCCCTGCTCGGCGTCGCGCGCGCCGAAACTGCCACCCAGGTATCCCACCAAGTCGCTTACCGCGGCCGGTTCCAGAATCACCGTATACTTGCCAGGATCGAGCTTCTTACGAGCGCCGGCGCCGCGCAGGCACTTCTCCGCAGAGATGCGCCCGGCCGCCTCGCCATTGACATCCTTCAAAGAAACCGAGGTCTGCGACGCCCATCCGGAACTGGCGCCGCCCGGCGTGCGCATGGTGTTCGTGAGGCTCGAATCGGTGTAGGTGTGATATCCGAACAGGCCGGCCTTGTTGCCGACCGCCACGGCGGTTGCCGAGCGCTGTATAAAGCCCGCCGCCGTCAACTGGCTCTGCCGCGCGCTGTCGAGCACCGCCTTCACGTGCGGTATCATCGCGTCGCCGCGGGCGGAGCCGGTGAAGGAATCGAAGTTGCTCAGCACGGGGTACTTCTGCGGACCCAGCGCGGGCATGTCTTCCGGATCCGTCTTGGAAATACGGGCCAGCGTTTCGGCCTGCTCCACGCCGCGCTTCAGGGACTCGTCGGTCAGTTCGTTCACCACGGCGTTCCCGTGACGTTTATCGTCGGTTACGCTGCTGATCGAAAGGCTCTGCGTTACCCGGTAACCCGAGGTGGTAATGCCGTTATTGGCAAAACGGATGAATACGTCTTCCGACGAATTCAGATCTATCTGGCAACCGGGCAGCTTCGCGTAACCGATAGCTTTGTCGATGAGGTTCTTGGCTTCTTGTTGGCTGAACATTATCGGTCTCCAGTTAGTCGGTCAACAACACGTTTACCTGCCGGAATCGCGACGGCGAGCAACCGTGACTGATGGCGTTGATCTGCTCCGGTTCGCCTTTGCCGTCGAAGAAGGAGCCGAACTGCTGCCAGTAGCTGGCGCCAGCGATTCCGTCGCAGGCGCGCCAGAAGTCGGCGGTCTTGGATTGGTAAGCCACGCGCGAGAGCATGCCGCGCTTCTTGCCGCCTTTGATCTCCCAGAAGGCGTCGCCGCCGAACTGAAAGTTGTAGCGCTGCTGATCGATCGAGTAGCTGCCCTCGCCTTCGATCAGGATGCCGTCGTCCACGCCGGCTATCAGATCGTTCGGAGTGACGTCGCGCGGGCCCGGCGCCAGCCACACATTGGGCATGCGCTGGAAGGGCACGCTGGACCACGAATCCGCGTAGCAGCAGCCGCGCGATTCCGTTTCGCCCACCAGGTGCGCCTGGTCCCGAATCGTCTGGTAGTGCTTGAAAATGCCCTTCTCGATAATGGGGAACTTTGTGGTCAGTACGCCGTCGTCGTCGTACTTCACAGTGGCCAAGCCGCCCTCGTTGGTGCGATCGCCGAAGATGTCGATCAGTTCGCTGCCCACTTGGAATTTGCCCATCTTATCGGGAGTCAGGAAGCTGGTGCCGGCGAAGTTGGCTTCATAACCCAGGGCGCGGTCCAGCTCCGTCGAGTGACCGATGGATTCGTGAATGGTCAAATACAGATGGCTGGGCAGGAGCACCAGATCCTTCTTGCCCGGCGTAACCGGCGGCGCGGCAAGGTGCTCCAGCACTTCCTCGCGGATGCGCGGCGCGTTCTCGCCGACGTTGGCTTTGGCCACCGCCTCCCATCCTGCGGTCACCGGCGGCGTCTGGTAGCTGCGCGTGCGCGAAATGTTCTTTTGGGTATCCACCGCGGTGGCTTGCAGCGCAGGCCAGACCTGCACGACATATTGCTGGATGGACGACCCTTCACTCGACGCAAAGTATTTGTCTTCGGCGCGTAGCGCCAGAAAGCCGAAGGCCGCGAAGACCTTGGGATCTTTCTTGATGATGGACGTGGCATTGTGCATCAGCTCCAGCTTTTCATCGACCGCCACGGCGAAGGGATCTTTCTCGAACGAGGAGGTCCAGCGGTCGGTGTATGCCTTGGTGGGAGCAAGCTGCACGGGGCTGGCCTGGAGCACAGAGTTGGCTTTCGCCACCACCACCGCCTCGCGCGCGATGCGCGCGATTTCCGCGGCGGTCACCAGGGGCGAGGCAGCGAATCCCCACTGGCCGTTGGCGATGACCCGCACGCCGAAGCCGAAGTTCTGCTGATCGGTGACAAACGGGACCTCATCGGTTTTCTTGCCGTCGCGCTCAGGCGAAAGCCGGTAGCCGGAGAACTGCTGGCGGTAGCGGGCAATGCGGATATCGCAGTAGGTAGCCCCTTGTTTGCGCGCCTCGGCGAGCGCCACTTCGGCAAGCTTTTCGAGGGCGGGATTGGGCTTGGCAGCGGAAGCGTCCGGCGCGCCGAACAGCCTGTTTGCGAGCAGAACCGAGCCCCCGGTGGCGGTCGAAAGGAACGCGCGGCGGGTGACGACTGGAGGCATCCACGAGGTTTTGGTCATTGGGACAAGTGTACCTCAGGCTGGGTATCCCTTCATCGGCAACGCCTGCGATGTTCCCCTTGCGTCCAGCCTTCCTTTTCGGGCATAATTAACATCAAACCGATGTTATCGCTTACTTAGGAGACTAGGAGTTCGGGGTTGAGAAGGGCCTTGATTTCCGCCATCGCTGTGTGTGCCGCACAACGCTTTCAGAAGAAGGCGCGGGAATTCTTGCACGGTCTTTCCACTGATGAGTTGCAGTATATCGCCGAGTTTTTGGGCGCCTGCGTGCTGGAGTCTTTGGGGCGCTCCGCGCTCAGCCGGCGCGAGTTGGCGGATGGCATTGCGCAGTTCGAACAGGTCCGTCGCGCGCGCGCGGCCTGCCTCGGTGACCAGGAGCACAAGATGATTGTGTTGCTGGAGTATCTGTGCCGCAGCCGGATTTACTCCGCGGTTCTTAGCTCCCGAATCCAGATGTTGCGGTAGCGCACGGGCTGTCCGTGGTCCTGCAACATCAGCGGCAGTTTTGGAGGCGTCACTTTATAGGGCGGGCGTTTCATGTAGTCCGTGGGGCCCGTGGGCATGGCGTGGTCTTGCGCCAACACGCCATTGAAGAGCAGCGTGACGGTGGCCGGTTCCAGCAGCTTCGAATCGGCCGAGAATCGCGGACCGTGAAACACGATGTCGTAGGTCTGCCACTCGCCCGGCGGACGCGCGGGGTTTACCAACGGCGGATACTGGCAATAGATCGCGCCGGCTTGGCCATCGGCGTAGGTCGTGTTCCGGTTGGACTCCAATACCTGAATTTCGTACAACGAATGCAAATACACGCCGCTGTTGCCCGGCTCCTGATCCTTGCCGTGGGCCGGGTTGGGGGTAGCCCACTCGACGTGCAACTGGGCATCTCCGAAAGGCTGCTTGGTGACGATGTCGCCGGCGCCGGGCGCAACCTCGAAATAGCCATCGTCCAGTTTCCAGGCGATCGGTTTGCCGTTGCGCTGCTGCCAGGCGGAAAGGTCCTTTCCGTTGAAGAGCTGCACGGCATCGGCAGGCGCAGTGCCTGCATGCTCCTGCGTGCTGGGTTCGCCGGGCGCGACCATGGCGGGCAGAGGCCGGCTGCGGTCGCCGGTTTTCCACTTGATTACCGGAACGGATGCGGCGAAAGCGGTGAGGGCTATGGGCAACAAATATCGAATTCGCATTTCGCACCGATTCTAGCATCCCGCAAGTTTTCGCCGATTGGCAATCGGCGCGCTGATGCCATCCTGCCCCACCACTTGCAGCTATTTAACGACTTTCTTATGCCTTCCTTATGGCCGGGATGAGATGCTTACGGAGTGTTACACGATCGGCGTCCGCAGTCCCCGTTTGACTGAAAGATAGGTCTAGCGAAGCCGAAAGATGAATTTCGGCTCAAGACGGGACCGGCTCACGCAATGATAATATGGTGGAGAGGCCTGTGGGGTGCTCGTTCGCCTTAGAGGATCCCCAGTCTTCCGTGTGGGCAGATGGTAACCTTCCTCCTGGACCAAGACACCCAAACAATATCGCGATGGAGGTGACATGCAGCGCCTTTTCCGGCGGCTGTCGAAGGGATTGCTGTTTGCGGGCTGCTTCGCCGAGGCCGTTCTTGCGCAGCAGACCGCGCAGAAGACGATGACATGGCAACAGGCGCGTGAGGAATTCGAAAAATCGAATCCCACCTTGCGGGCGGCGCGGCTTGGCATCGACGAATCGCGGGATGAAGAGATCACGGCCTATTTGCGCCCCAATCCCGATTTCACCGTGAGCCTCGACCAGATCAATCCTTTCACCGATAACCCCGTCAACAAGTACAGCCCGTTTTCGGAGGCGCTGCCATACTTCTCGTCCAGCTATTTGCACGAGCGGCGGCACAAGCGGGAATTGCGTCTGGAGAGCGCGCAAAAGGCAACCGCCATCGCGCAAGCGCAACTGGCGGACCAGGAACGGACCCTCCTGTTCACCTTGCGCGGCGCGTTCGTCCAGGCTCTGCAGGCTAAGGCCGTGCGCGACATGGCGAAAGACAACCTGGCTTACTTCGATCATGAGCTGGGCATCAGCCAGGACCGCTACAAAGCCGGGGATATCGCGCGCGTGGATCTGGACCGCCAGGAGTTGCTGCGCGTGACTTACGAGTCCGATCTGCAGACCGCCGAAGTGAACCTGCGGACGGCCAAGATCCAACTGCTGCAGTTGCTGAACGACAGGATTCCGCTCGAACAGTTCGACGTGCAGGGCCCCTTTGATTTTGCGGAGCAAATTCCTGCGCAGGACGAACTGCACCGCATCGCCATGGAAACCCGGCCGGATTTGAAGGCCGCCGTGCAATCGGTCGATAAAGCGCAGACCGATTACAAGCTGGCGGTTTCGAACGGATCGACCGATCCCACGTTCGGCGTGGATTTTGGGCGCAATCCGCCCATACCGGTGTACATGGGCGTGAGCGTCAACATTCCGTTGCGCATCTTCGACAAGAATCAAGGGGAGAAGGCGCGCACGCAGGTGGACATTACGCGCAACCGGCGACTGCGGGACGCGGCGGAGGCGCAGGTTTTCGGCGACGTGGATTCCGCTTACGCGACGCTGCTCAGCACAGTGACTCTATTGCGGCCGTACAAGACGAAATACCTGGCTACCGCTGGCAGAGTACGCGATACGATCGCGTTTTCGTACCAGCACGGCCAGGCTGCATTGGTCGACTACCTGGACGCCCAGCGGGATTACCGGGCCGTGCAAGTGAGCTATCTGAACCTGGTGGGTTCTTACCTGGCCGCCGCGAGTCAGTTGAATCTCGCGGTGGGCCGCGAGGTTATGCAATGAAATGGCGTGAACTTGAGGTGGCGCACGCACTCATGCGTGCCGTGTCGAGACTCGTCTCGACACCCTGGTGCGCCACGGACGGTCTGTCGGGAACGGGTGTCGAGACGAGCCTCGACACGGCACGCATGAATGCGTGCGCCACGTTGACCTTGGGCCTGGCTTTAGCGCTGGCCGGCTGCAGCGCGCAGGGCAAGGGCGATCCCAAAGCCGAGGCTCCGCCGCCGGCCCAGGTCGAGCATGTCCAGAACGCGGGGCTGTTCAAAGTCGACGATCCCAGCAAGTTTCCATTGGCAACCGCGGGCGAAATCGACGTGGCGCCCGAGTTAAATGTGACCGGCGTGGTCAGCGCCGACGTTTCGCGGACCATTCCCGTGATCACGCTGGCATCCGGCCGCGTGATCGAGGTCCTCGCCCGGTTGGGGGATACCGTAACCAAAGGCCAGCTCCTAATGAAGGTGCAGAGCGCGGATATCGCCGGGGCGTACTCGGATTACGAACAGGCTCTGGCCGACGAAACGCTGGCCAAGGCGCAACTAGACCGCTCCAAGATTCTCTTCGAGAAGGGAGCCATCGCGCAGAAAGATCTGGAAGTCGCCCAGGATACCGATACGAAGGCCCAGGTCACCGTCAAGACCGCGCTCGACCATCTGCGCGTGCTGGGCGCGGATCCGGATCACCCATCGGCTATCGTCGAAGTACGCGCACCCGTTTCGGGCGTGATCACCGACCAACAAGTGACCAACGCCTCCGGAGTACAGGGATTGGCCTCTCCGAATCCATTCACGATCTCGGATCTCTCGCATATCTGGATTCTTTGCGATGTGTATGAGAACGACTTATCGCAAGTGCATCTCGGGGAGTACGCGGACGTCAAGCTGAACGCTTACCCGAACCAGGTTCTTAAGGGGCATATCGGCAACATCAGCCCGATTCTGGATTCCAATCTCCGCACCGCCAAGGTCCGTCTTGAGATGCCGAATCCGGGATCGATGCGGCTGGGCATGTTTGTTACCTCGACCTTCCATGGCTTGAAGAGAGAGGCGCATGCCACGGTCCCGGCGTCGGCAGTCCTGCATCTGCATGACCGCGACTGGGTTTACGTCCCGGCGGATGGCGGGCAGTTCCGCCGCGTGGAAGTGACCGGCGGGAAGATGCTGCCCGGCAACCTGCAAGAGGTCTCCGGCGGCATCCGGCCGGGCCAAAAAGTAGTCTCGAACGCGCTGGTCTTGCAAGCTACGGCGGAACAATAATACATTGGGACGGTAATGACGAAAGAAGAAGTCCGCGCGCGCATCGAGGAGATTGGCATCATTCCCGCGATCCGCCTGGCCTCCACCGAAGATGCGCGGTTTGCCGCGGAGGCAATGTATCGCGCCGGACTGCCCATCGCCGAAATCACCATGACGATTCCCGGAGCACTGGAGTTGATTTCCGCGCTGCGGCGAGACTTTCCAGACATGGTAGTTGGGGCGGGAACGGTGCTGGACGCGGAAACGGCACGGCGCGCCACGCGAGCTGGGGCGCTATTCATCACCAGCACGGGAATGGATATCGGCGTCGTGGGGCTAGCCGTCGAGGAAGGCATCCTGGTGCTGCCGGGCGCCCTGACACCGACTGAGATCATCAACGCATGGAAGGCCGGCGCCGATTTCGTAAAAGTGTTTCCCTGCGCGTCGCTGGGAGGCGATAGCTATATCAGGGCGCTGAAGACGGCCTTGCCGCAGATACGCCTGATCGCGGGAGGTGGCGTACAGCAGCACACCGCCGGCCATTACATTACCGCGGGAGCCAGCGCCATAGGCGTCGGCAAAGAGTTGATCACCAATGAAGCGATTCGCCTGCGCAAGCCGGAATGGATTCTGGAACTGGCGCGCCGGTTCATGGGCATCGTGAAGAACGCGCGCACGAATACACCGTCGGCCAACGTAGTTAGGTTCAAATAGCGGCAAGTAGCACGAGATAACTAAATGATTCGCCGTCTCGTAGATTTCTCTCTCAATAACCGCCTGCTGGTGGTCGCCCTCGCCATCCTGCTGTTTGCCTGGGGCGTTATTTCATTCAAGAACCTTCCCATCGAAGCTTATCCGGATGTGGCTAACAACTACGTGCAGGTCATCACCCAATGGCCCGGCCGCGCGGCCGAGGAAGTGGAGCAGCAGGTCACCATCCCGATCGAAATCGTAATGAACGGGCTGCCTCACCTGGAGCATCTGCGGTCCACCTCGCTGTTCGGACTCTCCAGCGTGATGCTCATCTTCGACGACGCTTCGGACAACGATTGGAACCGGCAGAAGGCGCTGGAACGGCTGTCGGAAGTCACCCTGCCCGACAACTTGCAGCCACAACTCGGGACGGACTACAGTCCAGTCGGCCAGATTTACTGGTACTCGCTGACCAGCACCAATCCAGAGTATGACTTGATGGAATTGAAAGCTCTCGAAGACTGGGTTCTGGAGAAGCAGTTCAAATCGGTTCCAAACGTAGTGGATGTTTCGAGCTTCGGCGGCATCACCAAGGAATACCAGGTGGCCATCGACCCCAACAAGCTGGTGGAATACGCCTTAAGTATCGGCGATGTGGAGCGGCAATTAACCAATAACAACGTCAATGCCGGAGGCAGTTTCATTCAGCAGGGCCTGCAACAAATCAACGTGCGCTCTATCGGGCTCTTCGATAACGTACAGGATATCGGCAAGACGGTCGTCAAGACTCAACAAGGCACGCCCATTCACATTAAAGATATTGCGACCGTCATGCAGGGGCCCAAGATCCGGCTGGGCCGCATCGGCAAGGCCCTTCACCGCAAGGATGGCAAAATCGTCGAAGACGACGATGTAATCGAAGGCATCGTGCTGCTGCGGAAAGGCGCTGAATCCGATGCCACGCTGGTGGCCATCCACGAGAAGGTAGAAGAGCTGAACCACCACATTCTTCCCAAGGGCGTGAAAGTGGTTCCGTTCCTCGACAGAAGCGACCTGGTACACTTCACCACCCACACCGTTCTGCATAACCTGGCCGAAGGCATTATCCTGGTGTCCATTATATTGTTCCTCTTTCTGGGGAATGCCCGCGGCGCCCTGATCGTGGCCATCACGATTCCGTTTTCGCTGTTATTTGCGTCGATCTGTCTGGACCTCAGGCACATTCCCGCCAATCTGCTGTCCCTCGGCGCCCTGGATTTCGGCATGGTGGTGGATGGCGCGGTGGTGATGGTGGAGAATATCGTCCGGCATTTGGGACACCAGGGCGGCCCACCGCGGCCGGTCGTGGAGCGCATTCGCGAGGCGGCCCACGAGGTGCAGCGGCCCGTGTTTTACGCCATCGGGATTATTATCACGGCGTATCTGCCGATCTTCACGCTGCAGAGCGTGGAAGGGCGTCTGTTCAAGCCGATGGCCTGGACAGTGGCCTTCGCGCTGCTGGGCGCCCTGCTTTTCTCGATGGTTTTGGCCCCAGTGCTCTCCAGCCTGGCGTTCGGCCAGAACACGCGCGAGTGGCGTAATCCGGTGCTGGCGTGGTTGATCGGGCGCTATCGCGCGACACTGCGCCTGGCCATTCGTGTCCGCTGGGTCACGGTAGGCGTGGCCCTGGCTTGCGTAGCACTGGCCGGCTGGCTGGCCTCCAGCGGCATCATCGGTTCCGAGTTCCTGCCGCACCTGGATGAAGGCGCTATCTGGACGCGCGGCACCCTGGCCCCCAGCACCGGCCCGGACGAGGGCAACCGGCTGATGACGCAAGCGCGCCTCATCCTGGCCTCCTTTCCGGAAGTCACGCAGGTGGTTTCGCAGGTCGGGCGTCCCGACGATGGCACCGATACCACCGGCTTCTTCAATACCGAATACTTCGTCGATCTGAAGCCCAAAGATCAATGGCGCCCGGTATTCAAGGAAAACAAGGTCGAGTTGATTGGCGCCATGGACCGCGAATTGGAGAAAATTCCGGGTGTGCTCTGGAACTTCTCCCAGCCCATCGCGGACAACATGGAAGAGGCCGTGAGCGGCGTGAAGGGCGAGTTGGCCATCAAGATTTACGGCGCCGACCTGCAGAAGCTTGAAGAGACCGGCGATCGGATCGTCAACGTGATGCGGAACATCAAGGGCATTGAGGACCTGGGCCTGTTTCGCGTCATCGGCCAGCCAAATCTCAATTTCACCGTGGACCGGGACCAAGCCGCCCGGTATGGGCTTAACGTGTCCGACGTGCAGGACGCCGTCCAGACCGCGGTGGGAGGCAATGCGGTCAGCCAGATCTTGCAGGGCGAGCAGCGCTTCGACCTGGTGCCTCGATATACGGCTCCCTATCGCGACACCAGGGAGGCCATTGCGAACGTTCGTCTGCTGGCGCCCACCGGCGAGCGCGTCTCGCTGGCGCAGCTTTCGAAAGTCGAGGTAAAGGATGGCGCTTCGGAGATCTATCGCGAAGCCAATTCCCGCTACGTGGCGATCAAGTACAGCGTGCGCGGCCGCGACCTCGGCAGTACCGTGCAGGAAGCCATCCGCGATGTGGACCGTCAGGTGAAGCTGCCGGAGGGCTACACCATCAGTTGGGCGGGTGAGTACGCCAGCCAGCAGCGCTCCCAGAAGCGGCTGATGATCGTGCTGCCCATCACCATCCTGGTGATCTTCATCATCCTTTATACGATGTTCCACTCGTTTAAGTGGGCCACGCTCATGCTGGCCAACATCGCCATGGCGCCTTTGGGCGGACTGCTGGCGCTGCTGGTCACCGGCACGCACTTCAGCGTGTCGTCCGGAGTCGGCTTCCTGGCGCTGTTCGGCGTTTGCGTGCAGACCGGCGTGATCATGCTGGAGTATATCAACCAGCTTCGCGCGCGCGGCCATTCGGTGATGGATGCCGCGGTCGAGGGCGCCGTGCTGAGGCTGCGGCCGATCATGATGACCACCCTGGTGGCCACCCTGGGATTGCTGCCCGCGGCCATGTCGCGCGCCATTGGTTCGGATTCTCAACGGCCTTTCGCCATTGTGATCGTGGGAGGCCTGATGGTCGCCATGTTGATGAACATCTTCCTGCTGCCCACGTTGTACGTCTGGGTGGCCGGCGACCGGGACGTGTTGCCCACACCGGAAGCCGAATTCGAAGAATCGGCATAAGTGGGACGGCGATCCCAGATCACGGGTGCGAGTGTCCGCAACGCAGCCCCGCTGAAGTGATTGTGCAGGACCCCGACGTTCTCGGCGGAACCCCAGTCTTCCGTGGCACGCGTGTTCCTTTCAGGCGCTATTGGACTACCTGGAGGGCGGGCAAACCCTAAACGAGTTCATCGACGACTTAACCACCGTGACCAGTGAAGCCGCGATCTCCGCATTGGAGCTTGCTAGGTCCGTACTCGTCGGCCACCTTGGATGAGAGTTCTTCTTGAGTGCATTCCCCGGGAAGCTCAAGTACAGCCCGGCCTTCCGCTCGACGGGGCCGAGCGCCTCGATTCGGCTGTAAACTAGAGCTATGGGAACGATGTCTAAGGATGGGCTAGAGGACTTCCGCCTAGACCGCACGTACGTTTCCGTCGCCCGATTGACGGATCCGGACGACGCGGTTGGGTACTGGTTGTCCCGCCCGGTCGAGGAGCGGCTGCGGGCGCTCGAACTCCTGCGAAGGACCTTCTATGGCTATACCGACGCTAGCGAGGGACTTCAAAGAGTTCTTGAAGTCGTTCAACTCGAACGGCGTTGAATACCTATTAGGGCCACCAACGACCTCGACGCGTGGGTCGACATTAATACGGAAAATGCCACCAGAATTGAGCGCGCTCTTGGCGAGTTCGGGTTCGCCGCGGCAGGGCTGACCTCCGGCCTGTTTCTTAACAGGAATAACGTGATTCGCATGGGGGTGCCACCCATCCGGATTGAGATCCTTACCTCTGTCTCCGGAATCGAGTTCGAATCGTGTTACAGCGAAAAAGAGCCGATCTGGATTGAGGAAATCGTGGTTCCAGTGATCAGTCTGGCTCGTCTGCGGCAAAACAAGGCGGCTAGCGGGCGGGCGAAGGACTTGGCGGATCTGGAGAACCTGCCTGAATAGGCACACTCCGTCGTGGGATCCTCCGCCCGCCCGCGCCGTTTCCGCAACTCGTCCACCGTAACGGCCAGAATAATCGCCGCGCCGATAATGGCCTCCCACCCGTGAGGGTATGATGGAGAAGTGAATCTGACGATAGACTTGGACCGCGAGGAAGACGGCCGCTGGATCGCTGAAGCTCTGGAGATCCCGCTTCTTTTGAACAATGAGCACCCAGGGCCGTAGATTACAAGTATCCTTCCAGCATTGAGAGTAGTCATCGGGGCGGAAATAGAAGCCTTCATTCATGCACGCACCAAGGCCATCGGCCCAGCAGTCTGGATCGGATGCAGGTCTGCCGCGGGCTACGGCCATGAGTATGTCCAGACAAACGTAACCCACAGGCACCCGCATGGGTTTCGTGATTGAAGTGCCATCAAATTGGGCCGAGGTGACCCTCGGGTCACTGAGGCAATCAATCAACGCTGGAAAACTTTTCGTTCGGAGATTTACCAACGCAATCACTGGATCGCGAGGCCTATCGTACGGGTTGGTATTGGTGCTGGGGAACAAAACGCTCGCGTCTGCAGCGTCCTCGTAGTAATGAATGCCGAAATCCGCCACTGTCACGAGCGGGTCAATGTACTTGTGATAATACGCGCCTGTGCTGAGCCGGCCCGAGGGTTCAATGGCCCACAAAGGCCCACAACGAGCCCGCGCACAACCAGCAAACCAAGCCTACACACTTGATCCATTTCCTCACTGTAATACATGAAAGCCCTGTATGTAGCCACGTCACCCCTCCGCCCGCCCCCGCCGCTTCCGCAACTCATCCACCGACACCGCCAGAATGATGACCGCGCCGATAATCGCCTGTTGCAAATAAGGCGATATGCCCAACAAATCGCTGCCGTTCGAAAGCAGTCCCATGATCAATGCCCCGATCAGCGTCCCGACGACGCTGCCCTCGCCGCCGTGCAGGCTGCCGCCGCCGATCACTACCGCTGCGATGGCCTGCAGTTCGTAACCATTGCCGGCCGAAGGCTGGCCGGTCATCAGCCGCGACGCCTCGATCATGCCCGCCAAGCCGGTAAGCAGGCCGCCCAGCGCGTAAATTACGGTGGTGTCGAACGCCACCGGCACCCCCGCGTAGACCGCCGCGTCCGGATTGCTGCCGATGGCAAACGCATAGCGGCCCAGACGCGTGTGCTCCAGAATCACGTGCGTCGCCAGCGCGCAGATCACCACCACCCACAACACGAAAGGCACTCCCAACAGGTTGCCCTCGCCCAGAAAAGCAAAGCTGCGCGGGATTTGAGTCACCGGCAAACCGTTGGTGACGATCAGGGTCAAGCCCCGGATAATGCCCAGCGTGCCCAGCGTCACGATAAAGGGCGCGATTCGGAGCCGCGTGGTCAGGAACCCATTCACCGATCCCCAGAACAACCCGGTCAAGAGACCTGCCAGGATGCCCACCGGCACCGGCATGCCGCCCTGAATCGCCATGGTGCCCAGCACGCCGCACATCGCCAGCATGGCGCCCACGGAAAGATCGATGCCGCCGGCGATGATGATCAGAGTCATGCCCAGCGACATGACGTTGATCACCGCCGTCTGCCGCACCACGCTCGACAAATTCGTCTCGGTCAGGAAATGCGGCGAAGCGATCGCCAGAGCCACGAACAGAACCACCAGGCTCAAGAAAGGCAGCAGCCGCTGCATCATGGCGCACACTCCGGTTCGAGCGCGGCGAAGCGCATGATTTCCTCCTGCGTTGCGCCCGCCGGCAATTCGCCGGTAATGCGGCCTTGGCGCATCACCAGGATGCGGTCGGCGACCTGCAGCAACTCCTGCATCTCCGAACTGACCATCATCACGGCCGCTCCGGCGCGCGCCAGCTCGTCCATGACTTCGAATACGTCGATCTTGGCCCCCACGTCGATGCCGCGCGTAGGCTCGTCAAACAGGAACACGCGCGCGCGGCGGAACAGCCACTTGGCGATCGCCACTTTCTGCTGATTGCCGCCGCTCAAACGGCCGGCCGCCTGCCGTCCGGAGGAAGCCCGGATGCGCAGGCGCGCGATGTACTCGGCCGTCACGCGGCCTTGCGCCCGTCCGTCGATCATGCCCAGGCGCCCGCTGATCTCCCCGAGGTTCGCCATGGTGATGTTGTAAGCGATGGGCAGCCGCAGCGCCAAGCCGGTCTTCTGGCGGTCTTCGGTGACCAGCGCGATGCCCGCCGCCACGGCCTCGCGCGGCGATCCGATGCGCGCCGCGCGGCCATTCACGAAGACCTTTCCGGCATCGAGAGGATCCACGCCGAAAATGGCCCGGCAGGTCTCGGTTCTTCCCGCGCCGATCAGGCCGGCCAGCCCCACAATCTCGCCCGCGCGCAGGCAGAATGAAACATCGCGAAAAGCGCCGCGGCGCGTGAGGCCTTCGACGCGCAGCAGCTCCGCGCCGGGCGCCACCGGCTGCCGCCGATAGATCGACACCATCTCGCGGCCCACCATGTGCTGGATGATGCGGTCCGTCGAGACCTCCGCCAGCGGGCCGGTGTGAACCGTGGCGCCGTCGCGCAGGATAGTGACCCGGTCGCCGATCGCGCGCAGCTCCTCCAGCCGGTGGGTGATGTAGATCACCCCCATGCCCCGCGCGCGCAACGCGCGCACGATGCGGAAGACTTCTTCGGTCTCCGCGCCCGAGAGCGAGGAGGTGGGCTCGTCGAAAATCAGCAAGCTGGAACCGTGCTGGATGGCGCGGCAGATGCCCACCAATTGCTTGCCCGCCGGGCTGAGCCGTTCCACCTGCCAATCCGCATGCAGCGGGAAATGGTGCTCTTCGATTATGCGCGACGCCTGCCCGATCATGCGCCGCCGGTTCACCCAGCCGAACGGAAGGCGCTCTTCGCGCCCCAAAAAAATGTTCTCCGCTACCGTCAGATGCGGCGCCAGCAGCGATTCCTGGTGCACCATGGCGATGCCCGCCGCCGCCGCTTCCGCGGGACTGTGGAAGGCAGCCTCGCGCCCTTGCCACAGCATGCGCCCGGCATCCCGGCGCTCCATGCCCGCCACGATCTTCATCAGCGTGGATTTCCCCGCGCCGTTCTCGCCCAGCAGCAGGTGTACTTGGCCCGGCCCCACCGCGAGGTTGCCGTCGCGCAGCGCGGTCACACCGCCGTACCGCTTTTGGATTCCGCTCAGATCGAGGAGCACCGAGGGCACAGTGTATCGTACACTGTGGCGCACGCCCGTGGCGTGCCGCGTCCCCACTCATGGGGACGCCCGGCGAGCGGCGCTATGATATGGCATCGAGTGACCCTCATGAAGTCCTTACCCTGGCTTTTCGCCGCAGCCCTGTTCGCGCAGACAAACCAGTTACCCCTGCCCCGCATCGTGCAAAAGGATGGCCGCTATGCCTTGCTCGTGGACGGCGCGCCTTACTTGATCCTGGGCGCACAGGTCAATAATTCCAGCGCATGGCCTGCGATGCTGCCCAAGGTCTGGCCCGCCATCGAATATCTGGAAGCCAACACGGTCGAGATACCGGTTTATTGGGAACAGTTCGAGCCACAGCCGGGCCGTTTCGACTACTCAACGGTCGACACGCTGCTGAGTCAGGCGCGCGAACATCATGTGCGCCTGGTCCTGATCTGGTTCGGGACGTGGAAGAATGGCAGCCAGCACTACATGCCGCTGTGGATGAAGCGCGATCCCGGGCGCTACCCGCGGGTGATCGGCGCGAATGGCCGGCGCGTGGATTCGCCATCGCCGCATGCCGCGGCCACGCTGGCCGCCGACAAGCGCGCTTTCGCCGCCCTCATGCGGCATTTGAAGGCATCCGATCCGCGCCGCACGGTCATCATGGTGCAGGTCGAAAACGAGGCCGGCACTTATGGCAGCGTGCGCGACCATTCGCCGGAGGCGCAGAAAGCTTTCGAAAGTCCCGTGCCGGCCGATCTGCTGGCCGCGCTGCATGTCTCCAAGCCAGCCGCGAACTGGTCCGAAGGTTTCGGCGCGGATGCCGACGAGTTCTTCCACGCATGGTCTGTGGCGCACTTCGTCGGGCAGGTGGCCGCCGCGGGAAAGGCGGAGTATCCGCTGCCGCTTTACGCTAACGCCGCGCTGCGCGACCCCTTAAAGCCCGGGCCCCCCTCGAGCTACGAAAGCGGCGGACCCACCGACAACGTGATCCCGATCTGGAAGGCCGCGGCGCCCGCGCTCGACCTGCTCGCGCCCGATATTTACCAGAGCGATCCGGCCCGCTATCTGAAGGCGCTGGAGATCTATATCCGCCCGGACAATCCACTATTCGTGCCGGAAACCGGCAACTTGCCTGCCGGCGCGCGCTTCTTCTTCGCCGCGCTGGGCCGTGGGGCGATCGGCTATGCGCCTTTCGGTATCGACTACACCGGCTACTCGAATGCGCCGCTAGGCACGCCACGATTGAATGAAGAGTCGCTGGCGCCGTTCGCGCTGAACTACAAGCTGGTCGGCCCTATGATGCGCGAGGTCGCCCGTCTCAATTTCGAAGGCAAGCTGCAGACCGCCGTCGAAGAAAAGGAGGAGCACTCGCAAACGCTGGAGTTCGGCCCGTGGAAGGTCATAGTTTCGTATGGTGTGCCACAATTCGGCTTCGGCATTAACCCGAAAGGCAATCCGGAGCCAGTCGGCCGTGCCTTGGTCGCGCAACTTACGGGCAACCAATTTCTGGTGGCCGGATTCTTTTGTCGCGTCGATTTCCATGTGATCGACGAGGCGTCGGGCAAGCAGCGCGAATTCCTGCGCGCGGAGGAAGGCGCCTACCAGGGCGGCGTATTCAAACCCATCCGTATATGGAATGGCGACCAGACCGACTGGGGCCTCAATTTCAGTTCCGCGCCGCAAGCGCTACGCGTGACGCTCGGCACTTATTAGCGTGCGGGACTTCATGTCATATAGGCGTTTGGATATTTCGCGGCAAATCCGAGCGGCAGTTCGGGCGATGAGTTTTCGCTGGTGCTGCACTGGGACGGGACGAGTTGTTATGCCGGGGTCTGGGAGCGAGGCGACGAATCTGGCGAACCTTCCCAACGGTCCCGCCGATGCGACTCTGGCTCTGCTGCACACATACGATCAATAGCGCGCGCGCTTGTGGCGCACGCACTCATGCGTGCCGCGTCGGCACTCGTGCCGACGCCTTCAGAAAAGCAAGACCAGACGATGTAATCCTGACGGTGCCTTCCTCTCGCATGACCAGCCCCCGGTCGTTCGCATCCTCCCAAACTGGAAGTCGGGGGCATGAGGTGCGCCAGGCATTCATCACTTCTTCGTAGTTCCTCTCGCTTTCCGCCAGCCACTCCAGAAGATCGAGAATCAGGGCTTCAACCACCGCGTCGGCCATCAACCAATAGTTTATGCATCTTCACTGCTATGATGGGTGCATCGTCCGGTAAATACGCGTGGAACGAGAGCAGATCCTTCTCAAATTGCGTGAAAGGATCGTGGCCTTCGCGGCATCTCATGTGCAGGGGGATATCGCCGAAGACGTGGCGCAAGAGGTGTTGATCCTCTTGCATGAGAAATACCGTCACGTGGACCGCCTGGAAGAACTGGTTCCTTTGGCTCTGCGAATCGCGAGGTTCAAAATCATGAGCCTGCGCCGCAAGGCGCAACGCCATGGCGAGTACACTCAGGTTTCGGTCGCCGACATTCAATTGCCCGACTTGGAAGCCGACCCGGCCACGCTGGTCGAGCGCAAGCTGATGCTGGAACGCCTGACACAGGCCGTGGGACAGTTGGGCGGCCGCTGCCGCGAATTGCTGCGCCTGAAATTGCAGGGCAAGAGCTTCGCGGAGATTCAGAAGCGCATGGGCGCGCAGTCGATCAACACCGTTTACACCTGGGACTATCGTTGCCGCCAACAGTTGTTCGATCTTATGGGCGGAGGTTGGGAACCAGAAAAGAAATGAGCCCCGAGGAAATCCAAAAGCTGCTGGGCGGCTATGCTACCGATACTCTCAGCGAGGCGGAGCGGAGCGCTTTGTTCGAGTCCGCGCTCGAAGATCAGGAGTTGTTCGATGCGCTGGCCAAGGAACAAGCATTGGGGGACGTGCTGCAAGATCCGTCCGCGCGCCAAGAACTGATCGCGGCGCTGGGCCCGGCGCGTCCGCCTTTCCGGTGGCTGCGGAAATCCGTGGTGCTGGCGACTGCGGGAAGTTTAGCGGCGCTGGTGATCGTGGCCGCGCTGGTGCTGCGCCAGACAAGGCATGCCGCTCACCCGGAAACGATGGTGGCGGACGCGATCGCCCCACAGCCGCCCGTGGCGATGCCGCCGCCCAGCGCCGCCCCACTCCACGCGCCTGGACCTTCTGTGGCTGCGCACCAGCCGAAGCGACTGGCACGATTACCCGCCGTCCGGGCTTTGCCCGCGCCGCAAGCCGTAGCGTCGGCCGCGCCGTCACCTCCGCCGGCAGTTTCGCCCGCCCGCGCGCAGGCGGCCGGCGCACTGGCCGGTACCGCCGGAGGCGCGCCGCAAACGGTCGAAGTAACGGGTCAGAGCTTCGTAGCGCCACAGCCAGCGCCCATGCCGATGGCGCGCGCCAAGGCGCCGACCGCCGCGGCTGCCAAGCGCGCCGTCGACTACACCCTGGTGCTGAAGGATGCCGATGGCGCATATTCGCCCGTGCCCTCCGGCACTGTCTTTTACGCGGGAGATTCGGTGCGCCTCCAGGTCGCGCCCACGGAGGCGGGATATATCTATCTGTTCCAACGCGCCGATGCATCCGCCGCCTGGACCCTCGTTACAAGCCAGCGTGTCGAGCGGGGCCCACGCTACATGCTGCCGGCAACGGGCGGCTTGCAGTCGGAAGTGCCGGCCCAATTGGAACTGTTGTTGGTGCTTTCGCGTGTGGAGCATGTTGATATCGACGCTCAAACCACCCCTACAATCGTGATTGAGTATCGCTGAAGAAGGACCGGCCGGAGGCCTGTCCTACAATACAATCAATCATATGACCGATGCGGCGCTGCTCGACCACATCACCCGCTTGCCGCACGCTAAAGCCAATTTCAAACAACTGGTGCGCGAGCTTGCCGCAAAAGGCGCCACCCGCGCGGATCTGGACCTTGGGCTGGCCCGGCTGCTGGCGCGCGGCAATATTGTGGAACCGCGCCCCGGCCATTACGTGGCCACCGCCCACAGCCGCGAATACGCGGTTGGACGCATGAACATGCACCGCGACGGCTACGGCTTCCTGATCGCCGAGCGGCCGGTGGAGGGTATCCAGGGCGACGTCTACATCCCGGCGGATTCCGCGCGCAAGGCCATGCATGGCGACCGCGTGCTGGTGCGCATCGCGCGCATCGAGCCGAGCGGCCGCGCGGATGGCGAGATCGTCAAAGTGTTGAAGCGCGCGCATCCCACCGTGGTGGGCGAGTTTCGCGTGGGCCGCAAGAGCAATTACGTGGTGCCGCAGGACGGGCGCATCCAGCAGTGGATCGACATTCCGGAAGGCATGGAGATTCCGGCCGGCGTACGCCAGGTAGACCGCATCGGCGCGGCGCCGCTGCAAGTTTCCGATCCCGCCGATCTCGACGGCCTGATTGTCGATGTGGAATTGCTCGAATTCCCCGAGGAAGGCGGGCGCGCCGCGGGACGCGTGATCGAGATTTTGGGCCATCCGGACGACTTCGGCATCGATGTCGAAATCGTCATCCGCAAGCATCACCTGCCGCACCAGTTTCCGCCCGAAGTCGTCGAACAAGCCGAACGCGTTCCCGATGCGATCGCCGCCGGGGAACTCGAAGGTCGTCAGGATTTCCGCGGCTACGACATCGTCACTATCGACGGCGAAACGGCTCGCGATTTCGACGATGCCGTTTGGGTGGACCGCCTGCCCAACGGCAATTACGCGCTGCACGTGCACATCGCCGACGTCAGCCATTACGTGCGCCCCGGCGCCCCCATCGACGCGGAGGCCCGCCTGCGCGGCACCAGCGTCTACTTCCCGGACCGCGCCGTGCCCATGCTGCCCTTCGAGCTTTCCACCAACATCTGCTCGCTCATCCCGCAAGCGGACCGGCTGGTGCTTTCCGCGCTGATGGAGTTCGACCACCAGGGCGACCGCATCGGCCAGGAGTTCACGCCGGGCGTGATCCGCAGCGCCGAGCGCATGACCTACACCAGCGTGCACCTGCTGCTGGAAGGCGACGCCGCCCTGCGTACACGCTACGCGCCGCTGGTGGCGCGCTTCGAACTGATGCAGGAACTGGCGCTCATTTTGAATCGCAAGCGCGTGCGGCGCGGCTCCATCGATTTCGATTTACCCGAACCGCTGATCGAGTTCGACGAGTTCGGCGAAATGACCGGCGTGATTCGCGCGCCGCGCAACATCGCGCACCGGCTGATAGAGGAATTCATGCTGGCGGCCAATGAGGCCGTGGCCTCGCATCTGGCGGCCACGCTCGAAGCGTCCATTTACCGCATCCACGAGCCGCCCGATCCCAAGCGCGTGATGGATTTCGAAGAAGTTGCCGCGCACTTCGGTTATTCGCTGGGCGTGGGCGCCATTCCGGTCAAGAAATTCAGCTATGCGGACCACCGGCGCGACGGCCGCAAGATACGCAAAGATGTCGTAGTGGCGGAAAAATCCGCCGCCATTTCGTCACGGAATTATCAGAAGCTGGTGGCCAAAATCGAGGGCAAGCCCGAAGAGCGCATTCTCAGCTACCTGATGCTGCGGTCGCTGAAGCAGGCGCGCTACAGCACCGATAACGCCGGCCACTTCGCATTGGCCGCGGATTTCTATACGCACTTCACGTCGCCCATCCGGCGCTATCCGGACTTGGTGGTACACCGTCTGCTGCGGGCCGCCCTGCAACAGAAAGCCGCGCCGCCCGAGCCCGAACTGCGCGCCGTGGCCGAAGACTGCTCCCAATCGGAGCGCCGCGCCGCGGATGCCGAGCGCGAGCTGGTGGAGTGGAAGAAGGTCAAGTTCATGGAATCGCGGCTGGGCGAGGAGTTCGGCGCGATGGCCATCAGCGCCACCAAGTACGGCCTCTTCGTCGAGTTGGAGGAAATGTTCATCGAGGGTCTGGTACCCATCGACACGCTGCCCGGCGACCGCTACACCTACCATGAGAATGTGCGCAAAATCGTCGGCCAGCGCACACGGCGCGAGTTTTCGATCGGCGATAAGGTACGCGTGTCGTTGGATCGCGTGGATGCCGCCGAGCGCAAGCTGCAGTTCTCCATCGTGGAGCCGGAGCCTAAGCGGCGCAAGAAGGCGCGCGCGTGACCATCCTGATTCCGCGCGGCGAGTTTTCGATGGGCCAGGCCGATGGGCGCGACGAAGAACGCCCCGTGCATCGCGTGACGGTCGCGCCGTTTCGCCTGGGCCGTTGCCAGGTGACCAACGCGGAGTACGACGAATTCCGCCACGCTACCGGGCGCGCCATGCCGCTGTTCCGCATGCAGCCGGAGTTCGCCGATCCCGCGCAGCCCGTAGTGGGCGTGAGCTGGTTCGATGCCGTGGCCTATTGCGATTGGCTGTCGCGCCAATCGGGCGAGCGGTGCCGCTTGCCGACCGAGGCGGAGTGGGAATTTGCGGCGCGCGGCGGGTTGGAGCAGCAGATTTATCCTTGGGGCAATGCGCCGGTGTTCGAGCGGCCGGGCTACTACATCCGCTGGGCACACGCGCCCGAGCCGGTCGGCGCCGCCGCGCCCAACGGCTTCGGCCTGTACGACATGTGCGAGAACGTGCACGAATGGTGCGCCGACTGGTACGACCCTGCATACTACGCCGTCTCGCCACTCGACAATCCGCAAGGGCCGGCCACGGGCACGCGCCGCGCGTCCCGCGGAGGCGCGTGGCGGCACCAGATCAAAATCGCGCGCTGCGCCGCCCGCAGCAGCATTCCACCGGAATTTTGCTATGCGGATTATGGGTTCCGGGTGGCCTGCGAAGCCGGCGGAAACCCTCGCAAATAGTCGCGGATCTGGTCCCGCACCCGCCGGAACGCCGCGAGCCGCTCGTCTTCACCGCCCTCGACGGCGGCCGGATCGTCGAAGCTGTGATGCAGCCGGTTCGCATGCCCGGGATAAATCGGACAGCTTTCGCGCGCATTGTCGCAGACCGTCAGCACGTAGTCGAACCGCTGGCCGGCGAACTCCTCCGCGCCTTTCGATCTCTGGCCCGAAATATCGATCCCCACCTCCCGCATCACCGCGATGGCTTCCGGCCGGACCCGGCTGGGGCGCGTGCCGGCGCTTTCCACCTCGAACCGATCGCCTGCATCGTTACCCAAATGGCGCAACAGACCCTCAGCCATCTGGCTGCGGGCGGAATTGCCGGTGCACAGAATGAGGACGCGTTGCTTGCCGGTCATATACTCTTGGGTTGGAATGGCGCCAGCCACCGGAACAGGAGCGTGGCCGCCGCCGCACCGGCTAGTTGCGCAACAATGAAGCCCGGCGCATCCGCCGGCCGAATTCCAGAGAACGTGTCGCTTGCCGACCGGGCCAGCGTGACTGCGGGATTTGCAAACGACGTGGACGCCGTAAACCAGTACGCCCCGGTAATGTACGCGCCTACGGCGAAGGGCACGGCGGACGAACGCAAGCGCGCACACCCCCAGATGATGGCCAATAACCCGAAGGTCGCCACGAATTCGCTAAATATCTGTGCGCCGCCCGCCCTGGCGTGGCGCGACGCGCGGAACACCGGTTCACCGAACATGGCATGTGCCGCCGCTACGCCAACAAATGCCCCGCCGATCTGCGCCGCCACATAGCCCGGCGCCTCGCGCCAAGGCAGCCCGCCTTGCCAGGCATCCACCAGCGTCACGGCCGGATTGAGGTGCGCTCCCGAAATCGGACCGAAAGCAAGAATCAGCGCTACCAGCATCGCGCCGGTGGCCAGGGTGTTGGCCAACAGAGCGATCGCCATGTTTCCGCCGGCCAGGCGCTCGCCCATGATCCCGGAGCCAACCACCGCAGCAAGCAGAAAAGCTGTCCCGAGGGCTTCAGCCGCAGCACGACGGAGCACAGCACTCCCTCTGCAACGGCTTCACCGGCTTCACCGCGCGGATAAAACCGCTGATAAACTTGCCGTCCACCTGTGCCGCGATGCGGTCGACGTCCAAGCCCTGCCCCGCCAGGAATTGCCGGGCATCATCGACAGTGTAGACACGGGTCGGCTCAATGCCGATGCTTTCGAACCCCGCTGCCGCCAGCTTGTTCCGGTACTCGGATTCTTCAAGCGCACCGGCGACGCAGCCGATCCACAACTCCACGCTGCGCCGGATCTCCGTCGGCACTTCCCCGCGGACCACCACGTCGGATACAGCGAATCGTCCACCCGGCTTGAGCACGCGGAAAGCCTCCCGCATCACCTTGTCCTTGTCGCCCGAGAGATTGATCACGCAGTTGGAAACGATCACATCCACGGAATTGTCCGGCAGCGGGATGTTTTCGATCTCGCCTTTCAGGAACTCCACGTTTCCCGCGCCTGCCTTGCGCTGATTTTCGCGCGCCAGCGCCAGCATCTCGTCGGTCATATCGAGCCCGTACGCTTTACCCGCCGGCCCCACGCGGCGGGCCGAAAGCAGCACGTCGATCCCGCCGCCGGATCCCAGATCCAGCACCGTTTCTCCGGGCTTCAACTCCGCCAGCGCCGTGGGGTTGCCGCACCCCAGCGAAGCTCTCAACGCTTCCGGCGGGACAACTGCGGTTTGGCCGGCATCGTACAGGTCGGACGTGATCGGGTCGCAGCTATCCACCGCCGCCGTGCCGCCGCAGCACGAGCTGCCGCCAGTGCCTGCACGCAAGGCAGCCTGGCCGTATCTCTCTTTGACGATTTCTTTGATTTCCATCATTTCCTCACTTACACAGTTGGACGATGGCCGCCGGTTCGACCGCCTTGTTCCGGGTACAGCATTCGGCATACAGAAATGTCAGGATCTCCTGCAAGGCTTCCGCATTCGCGGTGTACCAGAGAAAGGAACCGTCCCGGCGCACGCGCGCCAAGTCCTCGGCGCGCAGCTTTTCCAGATGATGCGACAAGGTCGAGTTGGGGATGCCCAGTTCTGCCTGGATATCGCCGGCGATGATGCCGTCGGGGTGCGCGGAAAGCAGCAGGCGCAAGATGCGCAAGCGCGCGTCGTTTGCCAACGCACCGAACATGTCGGCGTAGCGCGCTATCCGCTCGGGACTTTCGTTAGCCTTCTTCATTTCGAGTGTCGTCGAAATATATTTCGATAATACCGGAAATATGGAAGTGCAGTCAAGCCCCCGCGACGATTTTTCTTGACATGCGCGGCCAACCATCCGATACTAAACCATATGGTTAAGCATTCGGAGAGCCGTCTGGACGTCACTTTCGCCGCCCTCTCCGATGTCACCCGACGCGGCATCCTGGCCCGGCTCGCCGCAGGCGAGACCTCCGTCAGCGAACTGGCCGCGCCCTATCGGATGTCGCTGCCCGCCGTATCCAAGCACTTGCGGGTTCTGGAGGACGCGCGCCTGATTGTCCGCCGCAAGAACGGCCGCGTGCATCGCTGCCGCCTGGCGGCGCAGCCCATGCGGAGCGCCTCCGAATGGATCGCGCAGTACCGGCGATTCTGGGAAAGCCAATTCGATGCCCTGTCCTCTTATCTTGAAAAGACGCAAAATCCGGAGAGTGTGAAATGACCAGCCAACCCGCGAACAACTGGAAGAATGGATGTGCCAGGACGCTCCCACGATGTTCGGCCGGGCGGCCGTTACATAATGGAGATTCCCCTGCCGGATGGCAAGTACGTCGGCCAGGGCACATTCCGTGAAGTGCAGCCGCCTGAGAAACTGGTATTCACATGGTCTTGGAAACACGTTCCGGAGAAGCAAGGCGAGCACCTCGGCGGCGAGTCGCTGGTTACCGTGGAACTGTTCGACCTACGCACTTCGAGACCGCCGAGATCCGCGAAGGTACTCGGACCGGCTGGCCGGGCTGCTTCGATGTACTCGCGCGCCTGCTGGCCCGGCTGCTCGAAGGATCGCTCACATGATTAGCCATTTCAGTGGGGCAGACCCCCTGGTCTGCGCGGGTCCCCCTGGACCCGCTCGGCGAGCGAAGCTCGCCTTGCATGCGCCGTTTCGCCTGTCGCTGGCGCTGGCGGCAATTGGCTTGGCCTTATTTGCCGGACGCGCCCAGCCGCAGGCCAGCGCCGCCGCCAGCGCCTTCGACCGCTTGAAAGCTCTGGCAGGCACGTGGCAAGCCGATAGCCCCGCCGGCGGCAAGCTCACCAGCACCTTTGTGCTGGTATCCAAGGGGACCGCCATTGAGGAAACCATCGGCACGCCGGCCGAGAACGAAGTCTCGCTCTACACGCGGGGCGCCGGCCGTATCGTGATGACGCACTACTGCGCGTTGACCGCCGCTGGCAATCAGTCGCGCCTGGAAGCGCCCGCCGCGGCGGCCAACCAAAGCGAGTTTGTGTTCGCGTTTGTCGGCGCGGATAATCTGGCGAGCGCGGCGGATGCGCACATGCACCGGATGGTGCTTCGTCTGCAAGATCCTTCCCACTTTACGGAAGCGTGGACCAAGCGGGAAAACGGTAAGGACACCATCTTTACGCTCAGCTTCGTGCGCAGATGAGGTTGGCCTTTACCAGCTAAAATAAAGGTAATGCGAATCGCCGCACTCCTGTTGTCCGCCAGTCTGGCCACCGCCTGCATAGCCCAGAGTCCCCCACCCGCCACCCTACGCGGCACACTGCTGCAGCGCCCCGGAAAACCGCCCGCCATCGAAACCGCCGGCCACCACATCGTTTCGCTCAACGGCGACGAACCCACCAAGGGCGTGCTCAACGACAATCGCCTGGCGGGCTTCGACCTGGAAGCCAAGGGCCACTTCACCGTCCCGGACCAATTCCTGGTGGACCCCATCCATACCAAGGCCATGTTCGTCCACAAGGACGGTCACGTGAAGGTGATCACTTACTGGTGCGATGTTTGCTCCATCCGCACCTATACGCCGGGGCAGTGCTGGTGCTGCCAGAAGGAAACCCTGCTGGATCTGCGCGACCCGGACGAAGGTCAATAGATGCGCGTACTCGCCGTTTTGCTCTTTCCGCTTATGTCCATCGCCGCCAATTATTCCGCGCAAAAATCCGTCGTGGACGGTATCGAAGTGGTTCGCCTAGCCGACGGCGCGCGCCACGCCGAAGTGGCCATCGCGCCCTCCCTCGGCAACCTGGCTTACGAGTTCAAAGTGAACGGCAAGAATGTACTCTGGCTGCCCTATGAAACCGTGGCCGAAATGCAAGCCAAGCCCCAATTCGGCGGCATCCCGTTTCTGGCGCCCTGGGCCAACCGCCTCAGCGAAGACGCGTTCTTCGCCAATGGCAAGAAATTCCGCCTCAACCCCGATCTGGGCAACATCCGCCGCGATCAGAACCAGAATCCCATTCACGGCCTGCTCACCGTTTCGCCGGACTGGAAGGTGACCGGCGTCGATGCCGATGCCGATTCGGCCAGCGTGACCAGCCGCCTGGAATTCTGGAAGCATCCCGAGTTAATGGCGCAGTTTCCGTTCGCCCACAGCATCGAGACGACCTATCGCCTGCACGGAGGCGTGCTGGAAGTCCGCACCGCGATCGAGAATTTGTCCGCCGATCCCATGCCGGTGGGCATCGGATATCATCCTTACTTCCAGCTTTACGACGCGCCCCGCGACCAGTGGAAGGTGCACCTGGCAGCGCGCGACCACCTGGCGCTTTCGAGAATGCTGATCCCCACCGGTGAGCGCAAACCGGTGGAATTCGCCGATCCGCTGCCGCTGGAGGGGGTGGCGCTCGACGATGTCTTCGGCGGCTTGGTGCGAGACTCCTCCGGACACTCCACCTTCTCCGTGGAAGGCGCCCATGAAAAGATCTCCGTGATTTACGGGCCGAAATACACGGTCGCGGTGGTCTACGCGCCGCCCGGCCGCCAGTTCATCTGCTTCGAGCCCATGTCCGCCATCACCGACGGTTTCAACCTGGCGCAGGCGGGCGTGTACAAGGAATTGCAGAGCATCCCGCCGGGCGATACATGGCGCGAGAGCTTTTGGATCGCTCCTAGCGGATTTTGATCGTGAGACTTCTGGCGGCGGCCAACAGGCCCAAGCTTGCGAATACTCCCCCGGCTAAAATCCAGGTGCCCGGCTCGGGAACCGGGTCCGTCGGGTCCCCGACCGGAGTCTCCGCGATCAGGGTCGCCGAGAGCGACGCGTCACCCTCGCCGTAATCCTGCGCGTAGGCCGTGAATGTGTACTGGCCGGCGCCAACCGTCTGGTTCCAGAGCGCTCCGGAAAGGCTCTCCGAAAACCACTGGTACAGCGGCGCGTACTGACCGGCCATGTCCAAACTCATTGAATAGTCGGCTCCATAACTCCAGCCGATCTGCCACGTCAGAGTCTCCGCGGTGGGAAACACCATGTCCAAACTCACGCTTCCGGTGGCGTAGGGGTCCGAGTAAAGACTGTCGGCAGAGGTCCACACGGACAAACCGTCCGCTGAAACACCGCCCGATCCGGCCACTATGCCCCACTGCCCGTCGAGCGCGCATGCTGCGCTCTGAGAACCGGAGTTTTGCTGATAATCTGTCCGGTCGTAGCAAGTCGTCGTTACCGTGCCGGCCCGCAGACAAACGGAAAACATGCCGAAAAGTGAGAGGAGCACTACTCCGCTCCCTATTCCGTTCATATTGGCTCCTGCGTCGGTGCGACAAAGCTCAGGCGGCCTGACCATGTCCTGGCGATGTCCCGGTGATGCCCCGGTGGTATCCCGGAGATATCCCGGAGATATCCCAATGGTACTCTAAAAGCCATGACGGCACAAGCTGTTAGGGCGGGGGAAAGGGCGGAAGCCTTTCGCGCGCTGCATCGCGGGCCGGAGATCCTGGTGTTGCCCAACGTCTGGGATTGCGTCAGCGCGCGCATCGTCGAGGAAGCCGGTTTTCCGGCCATCGCCACCACCAGCGCGGGCGTAGCTAACGCCTTGGGCTACCCCGATGGCGAACGCATCCCTGCCGCTGAAATGCTGGCAGCCGTCGCGCGCATTGCCGGATGCGTGCGCGTTCCCGTGACCGCGGACCTCGAAGGCGGCTACCGGGATATCGCCGCGACCGCCGCCGCCCTGGTCGCCTCGGGCGCGATCGGCCTGAATCTGGAGGACGCCGGCGGCGATCCCGCGCCGCACGCCGCACGCATCGCCACCGTGCGCCGCGTTGGCGGCGAACTGGGTGTGAACCTGGTGATCAACGCCCGCACCGACTTGTATCTGGATCGGATCGGCTGCGATCCCGCATCGCGTTTCGATCGGTCCTGCGAGCGGTTGCGGGCCTACATCGACGCAGGCGCGGACTGCGTCTTCGTTCCGGGCGTCACTGACGAAGAAACCATCCAGCGCTTCGTCGAGACGCTGCATTTCCCGCTCAATGTTCTAGTCGGACCCGGAACCCCGCCGATCCGCCGGTTACAGGAATTGGGCGTAGCGCGCGTGAGCGTTGGCTCCGCCCTCGCCCGCGCAGCCCTGGGGCTGACCCGCCGCATCGCGCTGGAACTAAAGACCAACGGCGCCTGGGACACGATGTTGCAAGCCGCCATCCCTGACAGCCTCAACCACCTCTTCGAAAACTAGCGGGCGCGGCTCCCGGCCGCATTGCCCATTTGCGCCGGTGGCGCGCCCACCGGCAAAATTGGCCGCAACCTACTAAATCATTCCAGAATTCCGCCGATAACCTAAACAGGTCTAATCGTGCGTTCGTTCGATTCGTCCAAGGTGAAATCGATGGATACTATGGCCGCCAAAGCTCGTGGCGCGCGGTTCAGGCTAAGTGCGCACGTGGCATTCGCGTTGGTGCTGTCCCCGCTGTTATCGGCTCAGCCGCAGTCTTCTCCGCCGCCCGATCTAGCCGACGCCAGTCTCGAAGACTTGATGAATATCGAGGTGACGTCAGTTTCCAGGAAGGAGCAGAAGCTTTCAAACATCGCCGCGGCAGTCTATGTGATTAACCAGGAAATGATTCGCCGGTCGGGCGCCACCAATATTCCGGACCTTCTGCGAATGGCCCCGGGGGTGGACGTCGCGCAGATCGATGCAAACACCTGGGCCATCAGCGTGCGCGGCTTCAACGACCGGTACGCCAACAAGGTGCTGGTCCTGGTGGATGGCCGTACGGTGTATACGCCGACTACCTCCGGCGTCTACTGGGATCAGTTGGACGTGCCGCTTGAGGATATCGAACGCATCGAAATCACTCGCGGGCCGGGCGGAACGGTCTGGGGCGCCAACGCGGTCAACGGCGTGATCAATATCATCACTAAGAGCGCAAAAGCCACGCAGGGCGCCGTTGTCAGTGCAGGTGGAGGTTCTCAGGGGGCTGCCCGCGGATTGGCTCAGTATGGAGGTGAAATCGGCCAGAGCGGGACATATAGGGTCTTCGCCGACTATTTGAATCAAGGCAATCTGACAGCCTCCGACGGCCAGAGCGCGGCTGCCGACGGCTGGCACATGTTGCATGGCGGGTTCCGGTCCGACTGGACGCTCTCCCCCAACGATTCCATGACCGTCCAGGGCGATTTCCTCGAGACTGGCGAGGGACAGACGATCAATGTGGTATTCGCCAACCAACTGCCGCTTGAGGGAATCTTTAACGATGCGATTGCGGTGGGTTCGGGCAACCTCCTGGCGCGGTGGAACCATACCCTGGCCGGCGGTTCCAGTACGTCGTTGCAGGTCTATTTCGACCGGGACGACCGCCACGACGAGGGAGTGCACGAAGGCCTGAACACCCTGGACATCGACTTCCAGCATCATCTAACGCTCGGATCGCGTCACGACATCGTGTGGGGCGCCGGTTACCGGGTCACGTCGGATAACCACACAGACGGCTACGGGAAGGCGTACGTACCGCTCTCCCGCACGAACAATCTTTACAGCACGTTTATGCAGGACGAGGTCGCCCTGACCCATTCTCTCTGGTTCACCGTGGGATCGAAGTTTGAGCACAACGCATATACGGGCTTCGAGTACGAACCAAGCGCCAAGCTCCTCTGGCAGCCGGCCCCACGACAAACTGTCTGGGTGTCCGCCTCCCGTGCCATCGTGCAAACCAGCCGCGAAGAGGCGAATCTCATCGTCGACCAGTATACATTCCCGACGCAAGGCGGCGGTTTTGGAGTATCCCAAGTGGAGGGCAATCCCGACGCCAAGGCTGAGGTACTTTACGATTTTGAGGGGGGCTATCGCGTTCAGGTCAGCAAAGGACTCTCGCTGGATATCGATGCATTCTCGAGCTACTTCCACGACCTTTCGGACGTTATTCCCGAGACCCCCTTCTTCACGGAAGACGAGGGGCCTCCGCACCTGGTTCTTCCGCTCATTTTCGAATACGTTGCGCGCGCCCATACCTACGGCGCCGAAGCAGACGGCGTCTGGAACGTCAGCCGCCGTTGGCGCATCAGCCCCAGCCTCAGCGCCATTCATCTGACCAGATCCAACGACGCGGGCGGCCTGGGCGTGCCCGAGGACGAGGACAACACGCCGGAGTTTCAGGCGCAGGTTCGTTCCTCCCTGGATCTGTCGAAAAACATCGATTGGGACGCCGCCGTCTACCACGTCGGCCGCTTGCGTGACGGCGGGGATGGAGCGGTTCCGGCTTTCAACCGGGTTGACTCGCGGCTCGCATGGCGGGTGCGCGAATCCGTCGAACTCAGTGTGGTCGGGCAGAACCTGCTCACACCCCTGCACGCGGAGTTTCACAACGCATTCGAGGTGCGGCGCACGCTCGTGGAACGGAGCGTTTTCGGCAAGATCACGTGGAGATTCTAGACCGCGTCCCGACCCTGAGCACTCTCCCGCCCCGGACTAGCTGAGGGCGCTATCCCGTCCGCCGCCCCGAAGAATATTTGGTATATTCGGGGGTGAACACCGCATCCAATACATTTTTCGGCAAGTACATTTTCGGCAATCTGAAAGCACAAGCCCCTTCAACGCGGCATGAAAGGAGTGTCTGGTGAGTTCAAAGAACGATTCTGAGGTTCCCGGCAAGCCCAACCGCGGCGTCTCCCGGCGCGGATTCATTCGGCGTGCGGGCATCGGCGGCAGTGTCCTCGGCGCGGGATTACTCGACAAGAAGGCGCTGGCTGCGCCCGCCGCCGGTGGCAAATTCGTGGGCCCCGGCGCGGTCCCTATCACGCTCAAGATCAATGCCAAAGCCCAAACCCTCAACCTGGAGCCGCGCGTCACGCTGCTCGATGCGTTGCGCAACGACCTGGAACTGACCGGCGCCAAGCGGGTGTGCGACCGCGCCACCTGCGGCGCCTGCACCGTCATCCTCAACGGCAAGTCCGTATATAGTTGCACGGTTCTGGCCATCGACGCCCAAGGCAAGGACATTGTGACCATCGAAGGCATTTCGAGCGGCAAGCCGCACCCGGTTTCTAAGGCCTTCGTCAACTGCGACGGGCAGCAGTGCGGCTACTGCACGCCGGGATTCGTCATGGCGGCCAAAGCCTTCCTCGACCGAAATCCCGACCCCACCTATGAAGAGGTGAAGGAAGGGCTGTGCGGCAACCTGTGCCGCTGCGGCACTTATGTGGGTGTGCGCCAGGCCGTTCTGGAAGCCGCCAAGGAGATGAAGGGAGGAAACCATGCCTGATTACAGTTGGCCTCCGATGGATCAGCGGCGGGTGATCGGGAAACCCACCAAGCGCCGCGACGGGCTTGAGAAATCGACGGGCAGGGCAAAATATTCGTCCGACGAGAAGCCCCCTGGGATGCTGTTCGGCGCGCTGCTGACTTCGCCCTACGCGCATGCGCGCATCACTAGCATCGATACCACCGATGCGGAGCACATGCCCGGCGTCACGGCCGTGCACGTCATGACCGCGGCCGGCAAAGAAGTACAGTGGGAAGGCGCGGAGATCGCGACCGTAGCGGCAGTCGGCGAAGAACAGGCCAACGATGCCCTGCGCAAGATCAAGGTGCAGTATGAAGTCCTCCCGCACCTGGTACGCGAGGAAGATCTGGCCAAAGCCGGC
>Ga0302326_10004465_pt1 | contig 32397 bp, 37 predicted proteins | sample Palsa_T0_3_FD_202264 | JGI IMG/M metagenome (GOLD analysis project Ga0302326, IMG submission 202264) | Peat permafrost microbial communities from Stordalen Mire near Abisko, Sweden - Palsa_T0_3 | ecosystem: Environmental > Terrestrial > Soil > Palsa > Peat permafrost | place: Sweden: Abisko...
CGAGGGAGTCCGCCAGATGTGGGCCCACCGCTAGGCGCTGGCCAGCTCCTTGGCCAGCCCGGCCTTGGTGAACGCGGTGCGGATCTGCTCCTTGGCCACGTCGGGGAGGATGGCCTGGGGAGGTCGCGAGTGCGGGTAGTCGCCCATGGGCAGGCCGATGACGGCCGCCGCGTACCGGAAGGCCTCGCCCCAGTGCGTGAAGTAGTCCGGCCGCCCCGGATAGCGCGTGTACCAGCCGCTCACCGCCTCGCTGAGCTCGTCGAGCCCGAACGTCGTGGCGTACTCGATGGCCTCGGCGATCCGGCCGTCCCAGATGTGGGTCCAGTACTCGGTGAGATGCCGCTTCTCCGGCGTCTCCATCAGGTACCCGGCGGTGCCCAGCTGCGCCGGGCCCACGATGCCTTCTTGCAACCACCCGGCGCGGTACACGATGGTGTCGCACTCCCAGACGACGAGGCCGGGGGCGAGCGCGTGGATGGCCCGGCTCCGCCAGTGCTGCAGCAGGCCTTCCTTTATGGCGCACACCGCAGGGACCTCGTCGTAAATCCGGGCGACCTCCTGCGGGCTGAGCACGTAGCCGGACGAGGCGGAGTTGAACAAGCCGAGCGCGATGTCGCTGCGATCGGCCACGTACTGGAAGAAACGCAGGACACCCTCGCCGCCGTGGACCTCCATCGGAGGCGTCTGCAGGTAGCAGATGTCGGCTCCGTAGGACTGCGCGTGCTGGGTTAGCTCGACGCACTCCTTGGCCGAGGCCGCGCTCGTGCACGCCTGAATGACCGTGTCGCCACCGACCGCGCGCGCCTCGTCGATCGCCACCTCGACGAGGCGCTTCCGCTCGTCCATCGTCAGCGACCACCATTCGCCGATGCCACTGGTCAGCCAGAGCATCTGATGGTGCAGGTCGCCGACGCAGTAGCGCACCAGGGCGCGGTAGGCGTCCCAATCGATGTCGTCGCCGTCCGGGCCGGCGAACGGCGTGTACAGGGAGTCGCCGATGCCGCGGAGCCCCCCGTGGGCGGTCCATTCCCGTGCGTCACGTGCAGATGGCATCTCTCTCCTTTAGAGCCGACCCAGCTCGGCGAGGAAGGTCTGGGTGTGGGCGATCCTGCCCGTCATGGTCGCCGGGTCGCCGGTGCACAGGGCGAACACGGTCTCGGTGATGAGGCTGATGTCCTCGGTGTCGGTCTTGGCCAGGTCGAGCGTGCCGGCCCCGGGCGTGGCGACCGGATCAGTCGGCGCGGCGGCGTTGACCGCGATCCCGTCGTCGTAGAGCTCGGCCGCGAGGGACACCGTCAGGCGGTTGAGCGCCGCCTTGAGCGTGCCGTAAATGCCGAAGCCGGCGGTGCGGTCGAACTCCGAGAACGGCGGTCCCGGTGGCAGGTCGCCGCCGACGGAGGTGAGGTTCACGATCCATCCCCGCCGGCGCTCGCGCATGGCCGGCAGCACGAGCTGGGTGAGGTGCAGCGGGGCCACGACGTGCATCTCGAACATGAGCTTCACCCGGCGCTCGGGGAACTCGTCCAACGGTCGCAGGAAGGTGACCGCGGCGTCGTTCACCAGGATGTCGGGGTGCCCGACCTGTTCGACGACCTCGGCCACGAGGCGCTCCCGGTCCTCGCTCTTGGACAGGTCGGCCTGTACGGGTACGGCCGTACCACCGGCGGCCGTTATCTCCTCGCAGGTCTCCCGCAGCGAGCCCACGTAGGCGGCGTCGGGCTCCATCGTGCGGGCGGCGATGGCCACGGTCGCCCCCTCCGCCGCCAGTCGCTGGGCGATGGCCTTCCCCAGTCCCCGGCTGGCGCCGGTTACCAGCGCGATCTTTCCCTCGCAGTGCCCGGCCAACTGACCCTCCCCTCGGAACTCGGTCATAGTACATGGATGGCCGGTAGAGAGCTCGATCTGGCGGATCTCGGGCAACGCCTGACCGGGGCGGGGATCGAGGAGATCCGCCCCCTGACGGGCGGGGCCTCGGGTCTCACCTACGCAGCCACTATGACCACGGCCGATCGACGGCCGGTGGTCATAAAGGTCGCGCCGCCGGGGGTCGCGCCCGTGCTGAACCGCGACGTGCTGCGCCAGGCGCGGCTCCTACGGGTGCTGGGGCCGACGCCGGTCCCGGTGCCCGAGGTGCTCTGGGAGGACGCCGGCCACCCCCCCGAGGTCCCACCGCTGTTCGTCATGTCCTACGTCGGGGGCGTCTCCTTCGAGCCACTGTTCGACCCCGACGACGGTGCGTCGGACGCCCACGTGGCCGTGGTGGCCCGACGGATGGCCAGTGCGGCGCGCGTCCTGGCGGCGCTGCACGCGCTCGAGCCGGACGCTCTGGGCCTGGCCGGAGAGCCACGGGTCGGCATGGACGAGGAGATCGACCGCTGGGCCCGACTCCTCCAGACCGTCGACCCCGCCCTGGCGCCCGGTTGGGACGATGTGGCCTCGGCCCTGAGGGCCAGCGTGCCCCCCTCGCCGGTGGACGCCATCGTGCACGGCGATTTCCGACTGGGCAACCTCCTGGCGGTCGGCGCCGACATCGAAGCCGTCGTCGACTGGGAAATCTGGTCCATCGGCGACCCGCGCGTCGACCTCGGCTGGTTCCTGGTCAACGCCGACCCGGCCACCTATCGCCGTTCCACCCGCTACGCGGGCGCTCTGCCCTCGGCCCGGGAGCTGGACGACCTGTACGCCGACGCGCTCGGCCGCCACGTCCCCGACGTCGGGTGGTTCGAGGCCTTGGCCTGCTTCAAGTCCACGGCGACATGGGCGTTGATCGTCAAGCACAACCGGCGGCGCACCGTCCCCGATCCGGCGCACGAGGAGATGGCGGGGACGCTGCCACACCTCCTCGAGCGGGCGCGCACGCTGCTCGGATAGAGCCCGGCGGGGCCCTCGGGGAGAGCCGGTCGTTCAGGTCGTCTGCGGGACGCGCGACAGTCGGTCGGCGAACTTGGCCTCGGCGGCGGTACGAAGGCGGGGTAGGTGCTCGGACGGGAACATGTCGGGCGCGGGCTGATAGCCCTTGAGCACCTGGCGGGCCAGCGTCACCTTGTGGACCTCGGTGGGCCCGTCGGCCAGCCCGAGGACGAACGACTCCACCAGGTCGCGCACGAAGGGCATCTCGTGGGTGGTGCCCAGGGAGCCGTGGAGCTGGAGGGCGCGGCCCGAGACGTCGTGCAGCACCTTTTGCATCATGGCCTTCACCGCGGAGATGTCGGTCCGTACGGCCTTGTAGTCGCGCAGCTGGTCGATCTTCCACGCCGTCTGCATGGTCAGCAGCCGGAAGCTCTCGATCTCCATCCACGAATCGGCGATCATCTCCTGCACCATCTGTTTGTTGCCGAGCATCTCGCCCTGGGTGTACCGGGACACCGCCCGCTCGCACAGCATGTCGAAGATCCGTCGGACGAGACCGACGGTGCGCATGGCGTGGTGGATACGGCCTCCGCCCAGGCGAGTCTGGGCCACCACGAAGGCGCCGCCTCGGGGGCCGAGCATGTGGTCGGCGGGGACCCGCACGTTCTCGTAGCGGACGTAGCCCTCGTAGCCGTCGCCCACCGGCTCGTACCCCATGCCGACGGTGCGCAGCACGTTGATGCCGGGCGTCTCGGCGGGCACCACGAACATGGAATGACGTTCGTAGGGCGCGGCCTCGGGATCGGTCACGGCCATCACGATGAGGAAGGAGGCCAGCGAGGCGAACGAGGTGAACCACTTCTCCCCGTTGATGACCCATTCGTCGCCGTCGAGGGTGGCCGTGGTGGTGAAGATCTTCGGGTCGGCGCCGCCCTGGGGCTCGGTCATGGAGAACGCGGAGACGATCCGGTTGTCGAGCAGTGGCTCGAGGTACCGTTCCTTCAGCTCCGGCGTGCCGTAGTGGGCGAGGATCTCGCTGTTGCCCGAGTCGGGTGCCTGGCAACCGAACACGATCGGCGCGCACACCGACCGCCCGAGGATCTCGTTGAGCAGGCCGAGCTTCACCTGCCCGTACCCCGGTCCGCCCAGGTGGGCCCCGAGGTGGGTGGCCCACAGGCCGCGGTCCTTGACCACCGCCTGCAACGGGGGGATGAGGGCCTGGCGCACCGGATCGGCAAGATCGTGGGACTCCTTGACCACGAGGTCGAGCGGCTCGCACTCCTCGCGGACGAACTCTCTGGCCCAGGCCAGCTTCTCGGCGTACTCGGGCTCGGTGGAGAAGTCCCAGGCCATGTCGGTTCCTCCTCGGTTGGGTCTGTGGCGCCCCGACTGTGATAGAGACAGGGACGACAGTCAAGTTCAACAATCACGTCGAGAGGGAGCAGGACATGGTGGCTGGGGGAATGTGCGACGGGCGCGTCTGCATCGTGACCGGCGGCGGTCGGGGACTGGGGCGTGAATACGCCACCCTGCTCGCCGCCAACGGGGCAAAGATCGTCGTCAACGACCTCGGTGGGAGCCGCGACGGCGAGGGACAAGATGCCGGCCCGGCCGACGAGGTGGTTGCCGAGATCCGCGCCGCCGGCGGCGAGGCGGTGGCCAACGCCGACGACATCAGCACATGGGACGGGGCCGCCCGGTTGGTGCAGCAGGCGGTCGACACCTTCGGTGGCCTCGACGTGCTGGTCAACAACGCGGGCATTCTGCGCGACCGGATGATGTTCTCCATGTCCGAAGAGGAGTGGGACGCCGTCATCCGCGTCCACCTCAAGGGGACCTTCGGCCCCAGCCATCACGCGGCGGTCTACTGGCGGGAGCGGGCCAAGGGCGGTGCCACCAACGACGCCCGGCTGATCAACACCACCTCCGTCTCGGGTCTCTACGCCAACCCGGGCCAGTCGAACTATGGGGCGGCCAAAGCCGGTATCGCCGCCTTCACCCAGATCGCGGCCCAGGAGCTCGGACGGTACGGCGTCACGGCCAACGCCATCGCCCCCGGTGCGATGACCCGGCTCACCTCCGACCTCCCGGTCTCCGACGAGATCCGCGAGAAGTTCTCCCCCGGGTGGGTGGCCCCGGTCATCGTCTGGTTGGCCTCTCCCGACTCGGCCGACGTGACCGGCCAGGTCATAGAGGCCTCGGGCCTGGTCCTGGCCGTGGCCGAGGGATGGCATCGCGGGCCCTCCACCGGGCCGGTGGGGTCGCCCGCAGAGGTCGGCCCGGCCGTGCGCAAGCTGCTCACCGAGGCCCAGCCCCGCACGCTGTTCAACGAGGTGAACTGATCGTGGCCGAGGCGTGGATCGTCGACGCGGTGCGCACGCCGCGGGGCAAGGGACGGCCGGACGGCGCGCTGCACGGGGTGCATCCGCAGGAGCTGCTGGCCCAGTGCCTCCGGGCGGTGGCGGCGCGGGTCGGGTTCGACCCAATCGAGGTGGACGACGTGGTGGCCGGCAACGGGCTTCTCATGGGGGATCACGGTGACGACATCGCCCGGATGGCCGTGTTGCTGGCCGGGTGGCCACAGACCGTGCCCGGCATGACGCTCCACCGGTTCTGCGGGTCGGGTCAGAACGCCGTCACGGTGGCGGGCATGGGCATCGGCAGCGGCGCCCAGGACCTGGTGGTGGCCGGTGGTGTGGAGTCGATGTCCCGCTGGGGCGTCGCCGTCGGGGCGCCCACCATCGACGGGGGCAACCCCGATCTCCGGGCTCTGTACCCCTCAGTGCCCCAGGGGATCTCGGCCGACCTCATCGCCACGCTCGAGGGCTTCACCCGTGAGGACCTCGATGCCTTCGCGGCCGAAAGCCAGCGCCGGGCCGCGGTGGCCATGGCGGAGGGCCGTTTCGAGCGGGGCATCGTGGCCGTCACCGATCCTGCGGGAGGCACGCTGCTGGACCACGACGAGCATCCCCGCCCCTCGACAACGCTCGAGGGTCTCGCCAAGCTGCGACCGGCGTTCGCGGAGATGGGCACGTTCACCGCCAAGGACGAGACGCTCACCTTCGACGAGCTGTGCCAGCAGCTGTACCGGGTCGACCACATCGAGCACGTGCACCACGCCGGGAACTCCTCGGGGGTGGTCGACGGTGCGGCCGCCGTGGTGGTGGCCTCCGACCGCTGGGTCGGTGCCAACGGGGTGACTCCCCGCGCCCGCATCAGGGCGACGGCGGCCATCGGCTCCGAGCCGGTGATCATGTTGACCGCCCCGGGCCCCGCCGCCGTGCGCTGTCTGGCCAAGGCCGACATGGAGGTCGGCGACATCGACCTGTGGGAGATCAACGAGGCCTTCGCCGTGGTGCCGCTCAAGACCATGCGGGACCTCGGCCTCGACCCGGACCGCGTCAACGTGAACGGCGGGGCCATCGCGCTGGGTCACCCGATCGGGGCGACGGGGGCGATGTTGATCGGCACCGTGCTCGACGAGCTCGAGCGTCGCGACCTGACCACCGGGTTGGTGACGATGTGCACCGGCGGCGGCATGGGCACCGCCACCATTATCGAACGGGTCTGACGGCGGCCGAGGGGTGATCACGCTCAGCGTCGAGCCGCACGGACCCGGCGTGGTGGTCCTGCGACTCGAGCGGCCCGAGCGGCTGAACGCGATCAACGAGGTCATGGTCCGTGAACTCCACGAGGCGTGCGAGCGAATCGCCCAGGACCGCGAGGTGCGTGTCGTCGTGCTGACCGGCGCCGGGCGGGGCTTCTGCTCGGGCATCGACATGCGCGACTTCGGCCCGGCGATGCTCGAGCCCTCGGACCCGGCGATCGACCGCCTGCGCTTCCAAGAGCGGATGGCGTCGCTGCCCAAGGCGATCCGGGAGTTGCCCCAGCCGGTGGTCGCGGCGGTCAACGGGCCGGCCGTCGGTGGTGGCCTCGCCCTGTGCCTGGCGGCCGATGTGCGGCTCTGCTCGGCGTCGGCGTCGTTCGGCAATGCCGCCGTCCTCCTCGGCCTCAGCGGGGCCGAAATGGGGATGAGCTACCACCTCCCCCGGATCGTCGGTACCAGCGTGGCCGCCGACTGGATGCTCACGGGGCGGACGGTGACGGCCGAGGAGGCCCACCGGCGCGGTCTGGTCAGTGAGCTGGTGGAGGACGATCGGCTCCTCGACCGGGCCCTGGAGCTGGCCGGACAGATCTCGGCGCACTCGGCCCTCGGCGTGCAGATGACGAAGAGGGCGTTGCAGCTCAACACCGATGCCCCGGGCCTCGACGCCGCACTGGAGGTCGAGAACCGCAACCAGGTCATCACCCACGCCACCAGCGAGGCCGCCGCCGCACGGGCGAGGTGGGCGGGACGATGAGAGCGGGACGATGAGAGCGGGACGATGAGAGCGGGACCGCTGCAGGGCGTCCGGGTGGTGATGCTGGCCGGGCTGGGCCCCGGACCCTTCTGCGGCATGGTGCTGGCCGACCTGGGCGCGGACGTGGTGCGCATCGACAAGCTCGCCGACGTCGACCAGGGTCCTCCCATTGACGGGGTCATGCGCCGCAACCAGCGCTCGGTGGCGATCGACCTCAAGGACCCGCGGGGTCGTGACCTCACGCGGTCGTTGGCCGACGCGGCCGACGCCTTCGTCGACGTATACCGACCCGGAGTCGCCGAGCGTCTCGGGGTCGGTCCCGAGGACCTGCTCGAACGCAACCCGCGGCTCGTCTACGCCCGCATGACCGGCTACGGCCAGGACGGCCCCTACGCGGCGATGGCCGGCCACGACATCAACTACATCGCCCTCAGCGGCGCCCTTCACGCCATCGGTCCCGCCGATGCCCCGGTGCCCCCCCTCAACCTGATCGGCGACTTCGGTGGAGGCGGCATGCTCCTGGCCGTGGGCATCTTGAGCGGCGTTCTGGAGGCGAGGGCTAGCGGCGCCGGTCAGGTGATCGACGTGTCCATGCTCGACGGTGCCGCCCTGCTGCTGGCGCCGATCTACGGCCTGCTGGCCCAGGGGGAGTGGCGGGACCGGCGCCAGTCCAACGTGGTCGATGGCGGCGCCCACTTCTACCGGACCTACGAGACCGCCGACGGCAGGCATTTCTCGGTGGGCGCCATTGAGCCGCAGTTCTACGCCGAACTGTGCGCCCGCCTCGGTGTCGAGGTGCCCCAGGCCGGCGACGACCCCACCGCCTGGGCGGCCCACGGCGAGGTGATGGCCGCCCGGTTCCGGGAGAAGACGCGCGCCGAGTGGGTGGAGCAGCTGGTGACGCCCGGCTCGTGTGCGGCGCCCGTGCTGAGCCTGTCCGAAGCGCCGTTGCACGCGCAGAACCAGTACCGTCGCACCTTCGTGGAGGTCGAGGGGGTGGTGCAACCGGCCCCCGCACCGCGCTTCTCCCGCACGATGACGGAGGATCCGGGCGGCCCGGCCCTCCCCGGCGACCACACGCTCAGCGCGCTGGCCGAGCTCGGGCTCGACCAGGCGACGGTTGACTCCCTCGCCGCCGAGGGCGTGGTCCGACAGAGCGCGCCTCGTCGCTGAGAGGACACGCGGGACGTGCTCCTCGGACAGGGGCCCGGATGGGCAGGAGGGTTCGCCAGTACGACTCGTTCGCCAGTACGACTGGTCAGCCAGGACGACTAGGAGGTCGCCTTGGCCCCACGCGGCTTCCAGAACGAGATCGCCGCGTCCGACGTGTCGAGCGAGTCGCTCATCTTCATGCTCCCGGAGGTCGCGGCTTCGGCGAGGGTCGACATGATCTTGTCGACGTCGCCGTCTATCTCGTAGACGGTCAGGTAGCGGTGGGCCGGGGGCGTGTCGGCCGCCGGATCGGCCGCCGGTATCTCCACGTCGAACCGCTGCGCGGACACGATCCCCGGGATCGCCAGCACCTCGGGCGCGTGCACGGTGTCGTACCACTCGTTGAACTCACGTTCCTTGCCTTCTACCGGATTGGTGAAGACCAGGAAGAGACCGTTTTCGCTCACGTGTTTCCTTTCGCTCGGGTGTCTGCAGCGCTACTGAGTCAACCATGTTTCACGACGGCGACGCAGGGTGCGAGGACACGCTCGACGCTCGGTCAACTTCCGACGGTGGTTCGCCTGATAGCTCGCTGTCGGCCGTTCCCGCGCCGGAGGACTCCGTCCGCTTCCAAGACGGGGCGTCGGCGCCCTCGGTCCTGTCCCAGCTGCGCCACACGAGCCGGTGCAACGGGATGAACCGAGGGATGTCCCGCAGACCGGGGATGAAGGGCACGGCGAGGAGGAGGATCGTGGCCGCCCCGGTGAGGTAGATGGCGATCAGGTCGACGTTGGCGGAGTTGTCGAAGCCCGGTACCTGGTACCACAGGGTATAGAGCCAGAGCCAGGGCTGCCCGGGATAGCTCCCGGTCTCGTTCATCACACCCCATTGGGTGCCGCTCAGGTGGTCGGCGGTGGCCTTGGCGGAGAAGTACTGCCCGTCTTCGAGGAAGAGCAGCGGTTTGGTGAAGTCGGTCCCGTAGAAGGCCTGCTTGGAGATGAGGTCGGCGTCCAGGGCCCCGCTGCGCGCCAGCGTGAGCTCCGTGGCGATCAGCTCGGGGATCGGCCCGGCGTTGGCCGGGGGCACGACCGCCACGCCGTTGCGAAACCTGACCTTGGTCACCGCCTTGGCGTACGCCGCGTTCCAGGAGCTCTGCAGGGCAGCGGGGGCGCGCAGGTAGCGGTCGAGCGCTGCGGCGAGGCTCGGGTCGGAGGGAGCGACCTTTTCGAGGGGGGACAGCACGAATGCCGTGGCCGCATCGATCGGCTGACGCACGCCGACGATGGACGCCGGGGCGAACAGGATGCTCTGCGGGGTGCCGTTCGCGTTGTAGGGCGGACCATAGGTGGCGGTCTCGCTGGTGCCCGCCAACTCGCTCGCCGCGGTCGCGACGAAATCCGCGGGGGCGATCCTGGCCCACGTGGCGATCGTCACGGGCGGATCGTCGGGAGACGACAGGAGGCCGGCGAGGGCGAGGACGAGGATGAGCGCGATCAGTGTGGCGATGGTGGCTTCTTTTAGAATGTCGTAGCGCCGGGTCGGGCCATGCCAGTCGGCCCGGTCCGCGACGGCCGCCGCCCGCAGTGCCTTCCGCCCTCGCGCTCTTCGGACCGGGAGCGGGTGGACCACCCCGCGCACCCGTACGGCGAGCACGTGCGCCCCAACCAGGGCGACGAGCACGATGGGAATGAGCACAATGTGCCACATCAGCATTTGGCCGAAGTTCATCAGGTTGAAGAAGGCTCCGACGCCGATGGCGTTGAACGCGTCCTTGCCGCTCGTGGAGATCCACTGAGAATCGAAGTTCTGTTGGGACAGGTAGCCGGTGAAGCACTCCACAATCGATGCGACGAATGCCACCACGCCGGTGATCCAGGTCATGGACCGACCGCCCCGCCAGGCGGCCATCCAGAACTTGCCCCATAGGTGGATGACCAGGAAGGCCATGAATGCCTCGACGCTCCAAAGGTGGGTGCTGTTGAAGAAGTGGCCGACCGGGTTGGTGTGCCACCAGTCGGGACCACCCACGGCGATGACGATCCCCGAAAGGATCACCAGTCCCAGGGTGGCCAGGCTGGCCACCCCGAAGACGTAGACCCACGAGTCGACGTAGGCGGGCTGGCGGTCCGGGAGCACCTTGATCGGCGGTAGCCGTCTCAGCACGCCGCGTCGCACCCGCGCGGTCCACATTGCTGCATCGGCGTCGTCTCCCAGGTCTGCTACAGAAGGCGACGCTTCGATCGGCACCTCCGGCTCGGCGGCGTCCCCGCCGCCACCTTCCGGGTCCGCCCGCCGGCCGGGGCCATGACCAGGGAAGGGGAGGAGCAGTGCTGCCCCGAAGATGACGACCATCACGGCAATGAGGACCAGGTTGGCTTCAGAGACGACGAAGATCGACCAATGCAGGTACCGACCGGGCCCGTTCAGGTTTACAGTGCTGGCAATGAGGGAACCCGTGGACATGGTGAGGCCCTTCGCGTTGTCGGTCGATAAGAGCTTCTCTTGCCGACCGACAAGCCAATAGGGCCATAGGTCCTAGCCATCAGCTGCGGTTCTCGCACGTTAGCCGCCGGCACGCCGGCAGAGCTGCTTCTACCGGTACATCAATACCGCCAGGGCGACGAGCGCCGCCACCACGAGCATGACAATTGCCCAGCTCCGATTGCGGCCGCCTCGCAACATGGGGCACAGTCCATGGACCTCCGTCGCGAGGATGACCCGGATGCGGCACCATCCTCGGAAACACACAATCCCCGGCGTGCCCCCAGGCCAATCTCAGCTGGCACACACCTGGGTCACGCACGATGCGGGCCATGCGCCGGCGATGGAAGTGGCTCGTGGGAGCGGTCGTCGCCGTCGTCGTGCTGGCGGTCGCCGTTCCTTTCGTCTACATCCACCTCATCGAGGGGCCTGCACCCGCCAAGCTCGCGTTGCCGACCACCAACTCGACATCGACCGCTGCGGCGTCAGGCACAGGCGCGGCGGGCACAGGCGCGGCAGGCATTAGCGCGGCAGGCATTGACGGGACCTACCATGTGGGAGCGGGTTCCGAGGCGGGGTACCGGGTGACAGAGGTGCTCATCGGGCAGCACTCGACCGCCGTCGGCCGCACCTCGAAGATCTGGGGTTCCCTCACGATCTCGGGGGACAGCGTCACCGCGGGGACGTTCACCGTGGACATGGCCAGCGTGGTCAGCGACCAAAGCGAGCGCAACGCGCAGTTCGACGGTCGCATCATGGACGTCTCGCGGTACCCGACGGCGACGCTCACGCTGCACGCGCCGATCTCGCTCGGGACGACCCCGGCCGTAGGATCCACGGTGACCTACTCGGCGACCGGCGACCTCACGATGCACGGCGTCACTCGTGCGGTGACCTTCCCCCTCTCGGCCGAGCGCACGGCCGACGGGATCTACGCGCTGGCCGATCTGCCGATCCTGTTCTCCCATTGGAACATCGCCAATCCCAGTGTCGGCGGGTTCGTGACCACCGCCAACTCCGGGACGCTGGAGGTGCTGGTGTTCTTGACCATGGGTGCCGGCAATCCGGTGTCGACCGCCTCCGGCTCGACGAACGGCGGGCCCGGAGGGGCGCCCGGTCAGGTCACCGTCCCGAGCACCACCGTTCCCAAGATCACCATCCCCGCAGGCTGAACGCCGCGGTCCTCGCAGCGCCGCGGCCGCACCCCCCGTGGGCCTAGGGTGACGGCCGAACGGTCCGACCAACCGGAGGTGCCCCTTGAGCGACACTGAGCCCCTCGTCCTCGTCGACAGAGAGGACGGCATCGCCACGCTGACCTTGAACCGCCCCGAGGCGCGCAACGCCCTCAGCCGGGCGGTCACCTATGCGTTGTGGGATGCGGTGGCCGCCGCCGGGGACGATCCCGCCGTGGCGGTGGTGATCGTGACGGGGGCCGACCCGGCCTTCTGCGCCGGGGTGGACCTCAAGGAGGTCACCGGCGAGCGGCCGCCATCGGCGGGGGCGCGGAGCCCGGGGGAGGGGCCCGAGCGGGACGCCAACGGCCTGTTCCGGTTTCTCCCCGTCATCGACAAGCCGGTCATCGGTGCCATCAACGGCGTGGCGGTGACCGGCGGGCTCGAGATCGCCTTGCAGTGCACGTTCCTGGTCGCCTCGGAACGGGCCCGGTTCGGCGACACCCACGCCCGCGTGGGGATCATGCCCGGCGGGGGGATCACCGTCCTGATGGCCCAGTCGATCGGGCTCCGACGCGCCATTGAGGCCTCGTTGACCGGGAACTTCCTGACGGCCGAGGAGGCACTGTCCCTGGGGCTGGTCAACCATGTGGTGGCGCACGACGAACTGCTCCCCTTCACCAGGCGACTGGCCGCGGACATCGTCAACAACGACCAGGTCGGCGTCCGCCGGCTCCTCCGGCACTACCGGCAGATGGCCAACGCCGCCACCCTCGACGAAGCCCATCTCATTGAGGGCTACATGGCCGAGACCTGGCGACCGGGCACCAGCCACGTCGCCGATCGACGGGCCGACGTCACCGCCCGCGGCCGCGCGCAGTCCTCCTGATGCTGATCGACACCTCCTTTGGCCCGCTCGAGAGCGCGGCGGCCGACGCCGAGGCGGCCGAGGCGGAAGGATACGACGGCGCCTTCACCGGCGAGGTGAGCAACGACCCGTTCCTGCCCCTGGCCCTGGCCGCCACCTCGACCGAGCGCATCGACCTCGGCACGTCGATCGCGGTGGCGTTCGCGCGCTCGCCGATGTCGCTGGCCTACACGGCCTACGACCTTCAACGATTCACCCGTGGCCGCCTCGTGCTCGGCCTCGGTTCACAGGTCAAAGCCCATATCATCCGGCGCTTCTCCATGCCCTGGGGCCGGCCGGCGCCCCAGATGCGCGAGTTCATTCTCGCCCTGCGGGCGGCGTGGGGGAGCTGGTCGGGCGGCGAGACGCTGGACTTCGAAGGGGAGTACTACCGGCACACCCTGATGCCGCCCAACTTCGTCCCCGCCGCCCACCCCTACGGGGTCCCGAAGGTTCTGCTCGCCGGGGTGGGCGACGCCATGACGCGGGTGGCCGGCGAGGTGGCTGACGGATTCTTGTGCCACGGCTTCACCACGGAGCGCTGGATCCGTGAGCACACCGTCCCGGCGCTGACCGAAGGACGCCGCCGGACCGGCAAGTCGCTGGACGGCTTCACCGTAAAGGCAGCGGTCTTCTTGGCCACCGGGAGTGACGAGGAGATGGAGGCGGCGGCCAAAGGCATCCGATCGCACCTGGCCTTCTACGCCTCGACGCCTTCCTACCGACCCGTGCTGGACCTGCACGGCTGGGGCGAGCTGGGCACGGAGCTCACGAGGCTGTCCAAGGAAGGTCGCTGGGACGAGATGGGAGGGCTGATCGACGACGATGTCCTCAACGCGTTTGCCATCGTGGCGCCACGCGACCAGGTCCCCGAACTGCTGGCCCGGCGCTGTGCCGGGGTTGTCGACCGGGTCTCGTTCATCTCGACGATCCCCCCGACGCGCCAGCTCCTGGAGGCCGTGCGCTCCACCCGGCCAGCTCCCCGGTGACCCCCTTGACCCCGTTGACCCCGCTGCGCCGCCGCCGCCGACGACCGACCGGGCGCCGGACGGGCCAGGCTCGGGAGGCTCCGTGAGGCGCGGCGCCCCCGGATGGGGAATTGCATTCTCCACCGCCAGAATGTTATTCTTGAACGGACCACGAGGAGGCGCACATGGCGTGGGATTTCGAGACTGATCCCGAATACCAGAAGAAGCTGGACTGGGCGAGCGAGTTCGTCCGGGAGGAGGTCGAGCCGCTCGACTACCTGTTCCCGCACCAGCAGTTCATCCCGATGGACGAGACGCGGCGCAAGATCATCGACCCGCTGAAGGAGGAGGTGCGCCGGCAGGGCCTGTGGGCGACCCACCTGGGGCCCGAGCTGGGTGGTCAGGGCTTCGGCCAGTTGAAGCTGGCGCTGCTCAACGAGATCCTGGGCCGCTCGCCGTGGGCCTCCACGGTGTTCGGCACACAGGCGCCCGACACCGGCAACGCGGAGATCATCGCCCACTACGGGACCGAGGAGCAGAAGAAGCGCTACCTGCAGCCGTTGCTCAACGGCGAGATGTTCTCCACCTTCTCCATGACCGAGCCCCACGCCGGCGCCGACCCGACCATGTTCAAGACCCGGGCGCACAAGGACGGCAGCGAGTGGGTCATCAACGGGTGGAAGTACTTCTCCTCGAACGCCAAGACCGCGTCGTTCCTGATCGTCATGGCGGTGACCAATCCCGACATCAGCCCTTACAAGGGCATGTCGATGTTCCTGGTGCCCACCGACACGCCCGGTGTCAACATCGTGCGCAATGTGGGCCTTTACGGCGAGCCGCTGAACGAGGGATTCCACGGCCTCATCCACTACGAGGAGGTTCGGGTTCCCGAAGAGGCCCTTTTGGGCGGCGAGGGCCTGGCCTTTGTCATCGCCCAGACCCGGCTCGGCGGAGGGCGGATCCACCATGCCATGCGCACCATCGGCCTGGCGCAGAAGGCGATCGACATGATGAACGAGCGGGTTCTCAGCCGCCACACCCAGGGGAGCCTCCTGGCCGACAAGCAGTTCGTGCAGGGCTACATCGCCGACTCCTACGCCCAACTGGTGCAGTTCCGTCTGTTCGTGCTCTACACGGCGTGGGAGATCGACAAGTACAACGACTACAAGCGGGTCCGCAAGGACATCGCCACCGCCAAGGTGGTCATGCCGACCGTGCTGCACGACATCGCCTGGCGGGCGATGCAGGTGCACGGCGCACTGGGTACGACCAACGAGATGCCGTTCTTCCAGATGATCCACGGGGCCGCCGTGATGGGACTGGCCGACGGCCCGACCGAGGTGCACAAGCTCACCGTGGCCAAACAGGTGCTCCGCGACTACCAGGGCACGGAAGGGATGTGGCCGACGGAGTGGATCCCCGGGAAGTTGGAGGCCGCAAAGGCGAAGTTCGCCGAGTACCTCGAGCTCGAGGTCGGGAACCTGTGATCGACTTCGAGCGGCTGGCCCGATGGATGGACGACAACGGCCTGCCGGGCAAGGGTGAGCCGATCAAGGAGCGCTACCTCTCGGGCGGCACCCAGAACGTGATCTACGAGCTCCGCCGCGGTGAGGAGAGCTGTGTGATCCGGATCCCACCGCAGAACGCGCCGGCCGATCGGGACGAGGGCATCCTTCGTGAGTGGCGGATCGTTCAGGCCCTCGACGGCACCGACGTGCCCCACACCCCCGCACTCGCCGTGTGCGAGGACACCTCGGTGCTGGGACGGCCGTTCTACCTCATGGGGTTCGTGGACGGCTGGTCGCCCATGGGACGCACGGACTGGCCCGCCCCGTTCGACACCGACCTCGAGGCCCGTTCCGGCCTCGGCACCCAGTTGGCCGAGGGCATCGCGCTGTTGTCGAAGGTCGACTGGAGGGCCCGCGGCCTCGAAGGCCTCGGCCGTCCCGAGAACTTCCACGAGCGCCAGGTCGACCGGTGGACCGCCTTCTTCGAGAAGGTCAAGACCCGTGAGCTCGACGGGATGGACGTGGCGTCGGCCTGGCTGCGGGCGCACAAGCCGATCGACTACATCCCGGGCATCATGCACGGTGACTACCAGTTCGCCAACGTCATGTACAAGGACGGTGCGCCGGCCCGGTTGGCCGCCATCGTGGACTGGGAGATGGGCACGGTGGGCGATCCCAAGCTCGACTTGGGCTGGATGATCCAGAGCTGGCCGACCGACACCTCGGCTCCCGAGGCCTCCGAGGCGAGCTACGTCGACCTGCAGGGCATGCCCAATCGCGACGAGGTGTTGGCCCACTACGCCGAGGTGTCGGGGCGACAGGTGGACGACATCGACTACTACGTGATCCTGGCCAAGTGGAAGCTGGCCATCGTGCTCGAGAAGGGCTTCGCCCGCGCCGGGGACGACCCGAAGCTGCTGGCCTTCGGCCCGGTCATCGCCCAAGCGATGAAGGCGGCCGCCGACCTGGCCGAGACCACGGACTACGGACGATGAGCGATGAACTGGTGCGCGAGCGGCGGGGCAGCACCCTCGTCGCCCGACTGAACCGGCCCGAGGCGCGCAACGCGCTGAACGGCGCCCTGATCCGAGGGATCAGTGCGGCGATCGTCGACGCCGATTCGGACCCCGGGATCCATGCCGTCGTCCTGACCGGCACGGGCGACCGTGCCTTCTGCGCCGGCATGGACCTGCGGGGCTTCGCCGAAGGGGAGGGATCGGGCGGCGCACCGGAGGACATGGACGGCTTCCGCCGGTTGATCGCCGGGGAGGTCTCGGTACCGGTCATCGGCGCGGCCAACGCCACGGCGGTGGCCGGGGGCTTCGAGCTCCTCTTGGCTTGCGACATCATCGTGGCGTCCTCGGCCGCACAGTTCGGCCTCCCCGAGGTCAAGCGCGGGCTGTTCGCCGGCGGAGGCGGAACCTTCCTCGGCACCCGGCTGCCGCTCGGCATCGCCCTGGAGATCACGCTCACCGGCGACAGCATCGATGCGGAACGGGCCTACGCACTCGGGCTAATCAACGCCGTGGTGCCGCCCGACGACGTGCTGCCCCGGGCCCTCGAATTCGCCGATCGGATCGCCGCCAACGGCCCACTCGGCGTGGCGGCGACCAAGGAGCTCGTGCGGCTGGCGGTCACCGACCACGCCCGAGCGCACGTGCGACTGGCCGAGCTGCAGCAGTCGGTCTTCGGCAGCCAGGACGCCAAGGAGGGGGCCCTGGCCTTCGTCGAGAAGCGGGCGCCGGTCTGGCAGGGGCGCTGAACCGAGGATGCTCGCCGCCGTCTGCCCGTCCTACGGCCCGCCCGAAGTCGTCGAGGTCCGCGAAATCCCGTCCCAAGAGCTGGCGGCGGGGGAGGCGCGTATCGCAGTGAAGGCGGCCGCGGTGAACTTCGCCGACGTCCTCATCGTCGCCAACCAGTATCAGCTCTCGGTGCCGCCCCCCTTCGTTCCGGGAAGCGAGTACGCCGGAGAGGTCGTCGAGGTGGCCGATGGGGTCACCGAGGTCGCCCCCGGCGACCGCGTGTTCGGCGCCGGCATGGTCGGTGCCTTCGCCCAGGAGGCGAAGGGGTCGGCGCAGAATCTCACGCGGATCCCCGACGGGGTCGATGTACGCCACGCGGCCGCCTTCGGTGTGGCGCATCGCACCGCCTACCACGCCCTGCGCTCGTTCGCCCGGCTGGAACCCGGAGACGAGCTGATCGTCCTGGGTGCCGGGGGAGGAGTCGGTTTGGCGGCCGTGCAGCTCGGCGTGGCGTTGGGTGCCACCGTCACCGCGGTCGCCTCCTCGGCCGAGAAGCTCGACGTGGCCATGGCCAACGGCGCCAGCCGGCTCGTCGACCACAAGGCGAGCGACCTGCGCGAGGCGCTGCGGGAGGCCCTGCCCGGGGGTGCCGACGCGGTACTCGACCCGGTCGGCGGCGACCTGTCGGAGCGGGCCCTGCGGGCGCTGCACTACGGCGGCCGGTTCGTGTCGGTCGGCTTCGCTGCGGGCATTCCCCGGATCCCGCTCAATCTGGTCCTGCTCAAGGGCATCAATGTCACGGGGTTCCAGATGCGCGACTTCGGCACCCACCAGCACGATGAGCTCGAGCGCAACGACGCCGAGCTCATGGAGCTGCTCGCGTCCGGGCGGGTCGTACCGCACATCGGCGCATCGTTTTCCCTCGCGGAGGCCGCCGCCGCCCTGCGCTACGTGGCCGACGGCCGGGCCATCGGCAAGGTGGTCCTCGACCTGGGTTGAGGGTCCTGCGGCCGGGGCCGGCGCGGATACACTCCACACTGATCGGAGGGAGGCGACGATGGACGAAGGACGCCCGGTCTCGTACGAGGCTCTGCCCAAGGGTGCAGCCGTCCTTAGTGCAACGGGCACCCAGTTCGGAACCGTCGAACATGTGCTGCAGGTACCGGAGCTCGACCTCTTCGACGGCATCGCCGTGAAGACGAAGCATGGGTTGAGGTTTGTCGACCGTGACCAGGTGACGGACATCACGACGACACTGGTTCGCTGTACCGTGACCGACGAGGAAGTGGCGGATCTTCCTGCGCCCAAGGGCGCCCTCGTGTTGCATCCGGACACCGCGCACGACGAAGGGCCTTCGCTCACCGCCAGATTCGGACGCCTCTTCGGTCGGGAGCATTGGAAGGAACTGGAGTAGCGCCCCGACTCGACGCACGGCCCACCCAGTCGACCGCCTACGTGAGGGAGGAACCAAGCCAGTGGAAGCTCGTCGTCACGGTTCTCGTTGGTCACTCTGGTCGCGCGACTCGGTGCTGTCGATCGGCTCTCGCAACTCGGTGTTGTCCATCGCCTCCATAGGCTCCGTGCTCTCCGTCGGCAGCATCGGCTCTGCCGGTTCGGTCCTCTCCGTGGGGTCGTTCGTGTCGGCGGCGGGCGTGATGTCCGGTCTCTCCCTCTGGTCCATCATGGCGTGGAGGTCAAAGAAGGCGATCGCTCGTTCAGCGTGAAGTGCCGCGGGAGGCCGGTGCGGCCGGCTCAGAACGACCGGTCGCTCGTGTTCATCGGCGTGCCTCTTCGGAACGGATCTGGTAGTACAGCTCCGCCGACTGCGTGACGATGCCGTCCATCCACCCGGCCCATCCGGTCCGCTCGGCCTTGGCCTCCGGTGACTCGCCGGTGCGGTAGCTCTCGAGGTCCTCCAGCGTGTCGAATCCCTGCTCCCAGATGTGGGTCCACCGCGAGGGGGCGGTGATCGGCGTGACGGCGTCGAACCAACGCGATCCCATGGTGTTGCGCGCCACCGTGCACACCGTCATCCCCGCAGTGTGCCGGTACGCACGACCAAGTGTGGCCTCCAACTCCTGCATCGCCCCCGGTGAGGCCGCCTGGTCCACACTGAGGAGGGTCACTCGTCGTACTCCCGCCGACAGGCGATAGGGGGTTCCGTCGCAGGAGTACCCCACCAGTCCGGCATCGCTCAGCGGGCTCTCGATGACGATGCACTCGGGGCTATCCCTGAGCAGGAACCGGTCGAGCACGGCGGCGTGGTAGGGATGGATCATGTAGCGCTGATAGGCCGCCGGCGATTCATAGCCGTGCTCCCAGATGACGTCGCGGGGAGCGGCCGACAGATTCCTCCCCAACGCAGAGTGGAGCAGCTCGGGTATGTAGCGTCCGGCATGCAGGAAGGCGGACTCCATCGCCGCGATGGCGTGCGGGTCGACGTTGGGGCCAAGCGAGTACATCTCGAAGCGTCTCAGCACGACGCCGCCGTATCGCCGGTCACCTGCCGGGCCTCACCGTATCGGAGAGTACGACGCGGGATAGTAGAAACGTCGATCCCCGCCCTTGCGCAAGCTGGCCGACCGGGCGGCGTAGGCGTAGTAGCGGGGGTCGAGGACCAGGTTCTTGCGGATCTCGTTCCAGGCGACGTGATCGGCACAGGACCAGACGACCTTAACTGCGACGTCCTCGCCGATCTCCTTCGAGGTGGCCCAACAGGCGACCAGTTGCGCGCCGGCATCGTTCATCAGGGGGACCGCTTCCTCCTGCACCAGGTCGACGTAGCGGTCCGCCTCGTCGGATCCGACCTCGATCGTGTCAACCAGGTACATCACGGACTTCCCCTTCTGGAAGGTCGGCCGGCGCCACAATGTAACGCAGACGAAGAGCGACGGCGCCGGACCGGGCAACGGTGGCGCGCCGGTCGCATGGCCGCCGGCCGATCGGGCCTCGGGACCCGGGTCAGGCGGTGACGGTTCGTGCCGCAGTGACTACCACGGCGGTGTAGCGCATGGTGAAGCTACCCCCCACCGCGTCGATGGCGCGGCCGATGCCCGCGAGCAGTTCTTCCAGCGCGGCCGCCGGGAACTGGCTGTGACCGCCGAACGTCGGCACCACGTCCAGCCACTCGTCGCGGTGGTAGGCGCGATCCCAGTCGAACCGCCACTGCTCGGGGTCGCCGAAGGCGCCTGCCTTTCCTATCCCCTCGGCCGCCTTGATGAAGAACGCCGAGTAGCTGTCGAGGCCGGGCATGGCCCCGCGGGGGAAGGGCGAGTCGGGCAGCACCCGGCGGTAGACCGCGGCAAAGGCCTCCGCCAGGTCGGGAGAGGGCTGGAACACGTTCCAGAAGACGGCCAGTCGCCCGCCGGGACGGAGCACGCCCGCCGCCGTGGCCGCTCCGGCGACGGGGTCCACCCAGTGCCAGGCCTGTCCGGCGATGACCGCGTCGAACGTCCGGCCCGAGCTTTCCCAGGTTTCGATCGTCGCCACCTCGACCTCGAGCCCCTTGCGGCGGGCGAAGTCCGCCATCCGCGGGTCGGGATCGACCCCGAGCACCCGGCACCCGGCCGCCTGGAACTGCCGCGCCACGATGCCCGTGCCGCATCCGACGTCGAGGACGTCGGGGCCGGGGCTGGCTGCGACGATCCGCTCCACCAGCGCGTGGGGATACCGGGGCCGCGTTCGGTCGTAGCGTTCGGCGTCCGAGCCGAACGACTCCGCCACCTGCCGGGCGTGATGAGGCTGGCCGGGCTCGGGTTCGGGAACGGGCGCATTCGGCACAGCCGAGAGCGTAAAGGGTGGCGGAACCCCGAGGCCGCGTGGCGTGCGGCTCAGCCCGGACCGGCTTCGGCCAGGTGGAGGAGAGGCTCGAGGTCGGCCAGGACGCGGAACGAGTCGTTCAGATGGGTGCAGGTGGCGGTACCTACGAATTCGGCCCGCACCTCGGCGCGAAGGTCGGCCAGGACGCGACCGGCCAAGCGACCGGCACTGGCCACCGCGCCGGGGCACTCCACCCAGGGAAGCACGAGCGCCTGGGCCCGCACGTCGCCCAGATGCCGGCCGTCTTCGCTGATCCATCCGTCGACGAGGTACTCGTGGATCGCAGTCTCGGCCCCGTCGGCGTCGCAGTAGCTGTCGCGGAAGTGCGAGTCGAAGGCCCAGGACCGGGTCTCCTCGGACGGTGGCAGCACGTCCAGGCGCCGGCGCCGTCGGGTGGACTCCGGTGGCAGCGGCGCCATGTCGTGCCAGGAGAGTGGGTCCCCGTTCCGTTCGAGCGCCGGGGCCGGAGGTCCAATCGGGTGGGGGATCTCGCCGGTGGCGCGAAAGGTGACCACGATGGTGGCATCGGACGCCCAGCCGGCGCACATGTCCTCAGCCACCTTGACGTGTCGCGCGTAGCCACCACCGCCGGCGGGTACAACGGGCGGGTTGGTCCGTTGCATGGCGTAGCCGGAGACCAGCGAGGCGCCCGGAAGATCGTCGAGCAGCGTGTGCAGCAGGGTACGTCGCTCGGCATGGTCGGGCAGGAGTTCGGTCATCCGGGCCCGGAATCCGGGGCCCGCCGTCGCTCCGACGAGCCGAGCGAGACGAGGTTCGGCCGGCTCGGCTGCAATGGCCACAATGACGCGGTCGGCTCCCAGGGTGGCCATCAGTTGCTGCTCGTCGGCCCATGTCCCTTCTCCCGTTCTCAGGTCACGGGCCCGGGCATCGACCTCGATCGGTCCTGACATGCCGTGGGGGTGGCTCGAGTCGATGCTCGTGGTACGACGCACCGAGCCCAGTTCCCGTGCTGGCGACGAGGCCCGCGGATGCGCCGGCCCGGCTCGGTCCGGGACGATCAGCACGGGCTCCCCCGATCTTCATGCCCCTGCTCCACTGTCGGTACCTCTGGGCGCTTCAGGCTCACGTCGCACTCTACCTGCGACCGGCGGAGTTCACTGCGGGGCGATCGTGGATCGTTCAGGCGGTGCCCGGCGTGCGCTCGGCCGTGATCTCCGCCCAGGCATCCGTCGCGACCCGGTTCAGCACCTCGCCCTTGGCGAATCCGTAGTACGCAGAGAACTGCAGCACGATCTCGTTCATTTCGCTGATCGAGATGTCCCCGGACCGCAAGGCCGAGACGACGTGCGACTGGATCGGCATGGCGGCGTCGGAGAGGCCGACGCAGGGGATGGTGACATACCGGCGATCGATCCGGCTGAGGTTCGGCCGCTGCCAGACATGGCCGAACACGAAGTTGAGGATTCCCGCCTGGAAGTACGGCGTGGTCAGTGGAGGCGCAGGGGTCAGGTTGACCTCGACGAAGCACTCCTCCCCTTTTCGCAGGCGCTCCTCGTGATCCGCGGGACCAAGCGAGGCGAGCGGCAGATCCGACCACGGCGCCATCTCCTCGCCCCGTTCCTCGCTCAGTCGATGCAGCTGGGTCAGGAGCGATGTCTGTGCCACCGACGCCTTCGGCCAACCGCAGTAGACGGCGAAGTGCAGAATGAACTCTTGAAGCTCCTCGGGGTCCAGATCGCCGCTGGCGAGCGCCGCGTACATATGGGCGTCCATCGGTCCAGTGGTATCGGCGGCGCACACGCAGGAGAGGGTGACCAGTCGACGTTGCCGGCGACTGAGCCCGGGCCGGGCCCATACCTGCTCGAAGAGGAACTCGAGCGTGGCGGATTCGAAGGGTGATGAGCTCGACGGGGGTTCCGTCATCATCACGTCGGAGTAGCTCTGTGCGCCGCGCAAGGCCATTGTGCCCCCAATGTGTCAAGTCGAAATGAATTTACGGCAGTTGACTCACACTGTCCAACGGTGTTTGCATTGACGGCGTGACACGGGGCACCCTGGCCACAGACACGTCCGAACGGTCCACCAAGGAGCAGCTGGTTCTGACGGCCGAACGTCTCTTCGCGATGCACGGTGTCGATGGCGTGTCGCTCCGCCAGATCGGAGCGGAAGCCGGCATGGCAAATAGCACCGTCGTGCAGTACCACTTCGGGTCGAAGGATGGACTGGTCGACGCCATTCTCGTCAACCGGCTCCACTACCTGGGCCGGCGCAGGGCGCTGCTGCGAGCGCGCGCCGGTACCGAACGGCTTCGCTCCGTTGTCGAGGCCCAGCTGCTCCCGGTGGTCGAGCTCGGCGAGGAAGAGGGGTGCTACTACCTGATGTTCCTCGAGCAGCTGCAGCGTCACGGTGTCGGTGACCATCCCTTTGACCGGCTCGCTGCTGTTCACCAATCTTCACATCGGACCTACGTCCGGACGATGAAGAGCCTGTTGGGCCATGTCCCAGCCGAGTTGCGCGAGAGCCGGATCGGTCAGTCGTCGTCCATCTGCCTTCACGCCTGTGCAGACCGGCAACGGGCCCGCCACTTCGGATCTCCGGTTTCCCCCTTCGGCCTGTACGTCAGTCAGCTCCTGGACGGGATAGAGGCTCTGTTGACATCCCCTCCCTCCCCCGAGACCCTGAAGGCGCTCCGTGGCTCGAGGGGGCGATTCTCGTCGGTGCGCGCCCTGCCGTGAGCGGCTTCGTCGACCTGGCGTCCTCGATCGCCGTCATCACCGGCGCCGGCAGTGGCATCGGCCGCGCCTCCGCGCTGTCCCTGGCGCGCCGGGGGGCGGCCATCGTGGTAACCGATATCGACGGCGATCGTGCCGAGGCCGTCGCGTCGGAGATCTCGGCCAATGGAGGTCGGAGTGTCTCGATGCGCTGCGACGTCACCGACCCCGCTGCCTTCGAACGGGTGAGGGAACTAACCCTCGAGGCGTTCGGGCGGGTCGACATCGTGATGAACAACGTCGGCGTCATCGCCCTGGGCCCACCCGAGCTGCTCCCGCTCGCCGAGTGGGAGCGGCTGGTCGACGTCAACCTGCTCGGCGCCGTGCGGAGCAATCTCGTATTCCTCCCCCTGCTCCTCGCCCAAGGTCGTGGCCACGTCGTCTACACCGCGTCGGCGTCCGGCCTCCTGGCGCACGGGTACGACCGGTTGCCCTACGTGACCACCAAACACGCTCTCGTAGGGATGAGCGAGTCGCTCGCGCTCTACCTCCGACCCCGGGGGATCGGCGTCACCTGCCTGTGCCCATCGGGAGTGATCACGAACATCGTCGAGCAGATCACCTTCTTCGGGAAGCCCGAGTCACCCCGCTCGCCCGATCATCCGGTTGTCGAGGCCGAGGTGGTCGGCGAACTCGTTGCCGACGCCGTTGCCGAAGGCCGATTCCTCGTCCTCACCGCAACGGAGGTACATGACGAACTCGTCGAGCGTGCGCTCGATATTGAGGCGTACATCACCGGGTTGACCGAGACCGAGTCAGCGTGAGCCGTCTCCCGGTCAGGCCCGGACGGCCATTGACGCCATCCGTCGCCGACCGTCGCCGGCCGTGTCCGATCAGCGCATGAAGTGGATGATGCCGTCCGGCCCGTGGTCGACGTGATCGCAGGTGCGACCGTCCCAGCAGTGACCTTCGCCATCGCGTGAACGGTCGTCGACGACCATACTGAGGGCAACGGCGGCCAACTGCTCCTCGACATCCGGCTGATGTTCGGTGATCACCATGACTTAGGTCCCTTCACGCAACCCCCCAAACAGCGTCACCAACGTACAGTTGCCGGGCCGGGGAGAGGGGGATGGTCGCCCGCCCGGGCGCGTGTCGGACCGCTTCGTGCCGTCAATCCTCGCGGTTGCCGTACAGCTCCACTCGGACGGCCACCTCGGGATAGACCTTCAACATGAGCATGCTCGGGGGTTTCATGTCGAACTCGCGGATGTCGAAGACGTTCTGGCCCTTCAGCTCAATGGTGGAGTCGTCGGGCAAGGTGATGGTCATCTCGTCGGTGAACCGCCGTGTCGTCCCGTGGAAGGTCAGGTCCCCGGCCACCAGATAAGAACCGGCAGTGTCACTCTCGGTGACACTGACGATCTCCCCTTCAATGAGCGGATAGCGCCGGGCGTCAATCCGCCGCTTGAGCTCGCGGTCGTAGAGGTGGTTCCCCGAGGAGAGACGGTCGACGGAAAGCTCGAGGCGGCCTCGTACCGGCACCGTGAGGTCGAGGGCTCCCTCGGGGCGCGCCGCGACCTCGATCCAACCCTGTAGACCGCGGGTCTCGGTGTTGATGGGATGGAGGTTCGACCGCGCATCGACCCACACGCAGGACCGCACCGAATCGAAGGAGAACCGAGGGGGCGTCATCCCACCATCATGGTGCCCGGCCCGCCCTCCCCGCCGGTGCGCATACTCACAGGAGGCCCACAGGGAAGCCTGCGATAGCCCGGAAGCGGCGATGTTGGTATAGGAGCAGTCCCCCAGCCGCAAGGTGCCCCCTCATGAACCGATCGAACGAGAACTCGCCCGCCGCACGAGAACGGGCAATGGTGCGGCTGCGGCGGGTGACCCGATGCGCGGTTCTCGGGGCCGTCGGTGCGACGGCGCTGATCGGCGCGGTCGTGGCCCGGGAGCACCCGGGAGCGAGCGGCACGTCAGCGTCGGGCACGTCGACCTCCGGCACGTCAGTGTCCGGCACGTCGACCTCCGGCACGTCAGTGTCCGGCACGTCGACGTCATCGAGCGACACCACCACCACCACGACCACGGCATCGGGCACCTCGACGAAGACCTCGACCACCACTGCACCGACCACCACGACCACCACGACGAAGGCGGTCACCACCTCGGGCGGCTCGTCGCGATGACGAGCGCCGTCGCCGGCTGCGGGCCGGCACCGTCCTTGGCGAGCCGGTCGCTGTCGGCCATCGGCACCACCGCCACGGTGGTGGTCCAGGACCCCGGTCGGGCCGACAGGGCGGAGAGCATCCTGCGGGCCGAGCTCGTGGCGATGGACGAGGCGTGCAGCCGGTTTCGTCCCGACTCCGAGCTGCAGATGGTCCACGCGCAGGCGGGCCGGTCCGTCCGGGTGAGCCCGCTGCTCTTCGAAGCCCTCGACGTGGCCTGCTCGGTGGCCGAGCGGACGCACGGGGCGGTCGACCCGACCGTGGGCAACGCCATCGCGACCCTCGGGTACGACTGCGATCTCGCCCAGGTGTGCGATCGCCCCCCGGTACCCCCCGAGGCTCTGGGCCCGGTGGCCGGCTTCAGGCACGTACAGCTGGACCGTCGGCAGCGCACGGTTCGTATCCCCCGTGGCGTTCGCCTGGACCTGGGCTCCTCCGCCAAGGCACTCGTCGCCGACCGGGCGGCTGCGCACATCGCCGGCGCGCTCGGATCGGGGGTGTTGGTGAACATCGGCGGCGACGTCGCCGTGGCCGGCCTCGCACCACCCGCCGGGTGGCCGGTGGGCATCGCCGTCGAGTCGTCCACACCGGTCGACGAGGTGGACCAGGTCGTGAGCGTGCACCGCGGCGGCCTGGCCAGCTCCTCCACCTCCGTGCGGACGTGGACCGCCGGCTCACGGACCGTGCACCACATCATCGATCCCCGCACCGGGGACTGCGTCGCGCCCTACTGGAACCTGGTGTCGGCGACCGGGGCCAGCTGCGTGGAGGCCAATGCGCTCACGACCGCCTCGCTGATCTGGGGCGAACGGGCTCTCCACCTTCTCGCCCGGTTCGGCCAGGCGGTCCGCCTGGTGCGCCACGATGGGCACACGTTCTTCGTCGGCGGTTGGCCCGAGGGAGCATCTCGGTGAGTTCCACCGCCCTGTGGTACTCGACGCGGGCCAGCGGGATCGTGGCCCTGGTGCTGCTCACGCTCACCATGATCCTGGGTCTGATCACCACCAACCGCATCCGGGCCCGGAACTGGCCCGGTTTTGCCCAGCAGGAGATCCACCGCCGTATCTCCATGATCGCCATGGTGGTGGTGGGGATCCACGTGCTCACGAGCGTGCTCGATACGTACGTGAACATCTCCTGGGCTGCCATCGTCGTGCCCTTCACTTCGTCCTATGCGCGCTTCTGGGTGGGAGTCGGCTCGATCGCCCTCGACCTCATGGCGGCCGTCTTCGTCTCGAGCATCCTGCGCGCTCGCATGCGGCCCTCGACGTGGCGTGCCGTGCACTGGCTGGCCTACCTGTGTTGGCCGGTCGCTCTGGCGCACACCTTCGGAATGGGGACCGACGCCGGCGAGCCGTGGGTCATGGTCCTGGGCACGCTGTGCGTCGCCTCGGTGGGGGCGGCGCTGCTCTGGCGCCTCCGGGCCACCGGGCGACGGGGCCCGGTCGGGCAGCAGTCGGCCCCGAGCCCGCAGGCGCAGCTCGAACCCGCGGGCGCCAGGAACCTCGAGCCAGCGGGCGCCGTGAACGGAGTACGACGTGACGCCTAGCGCCTGCGCGCCACCAAAGGAGACCAGCCACTATCAGCTGCTCGGCCATCCGACCGATCTGGCCGGACATCTGCGCACCCTGGGCCCACTGCCCCTGCCGGCGACAGACGGCCGAGCGTGGGGGGACTGGCTGTTGCGTGCCCTGCAGGCGTCGGGCCTGAGTGGCCGCGGTGGTGCCGGATTCCCCACATCCGTCAAGCTCGACCTCGCCCGGGCCGGCGGCGGCATCGTGGTGGTCAACGGGATGGAGAGCGAACCGGCGAGCCACAAGGACACGGTGCTCCTGACCACGGTTCCGCATCTCGTCTTGGACGGGGCGCAACTCATGGCGGCCGCCTGCGGGGCGAGCGAGGTCCTCGTGTGCGTGCCGGCCGGACGCGACCGCGTGGCCGATGCCCTGTCGCTGGCCATCGCCGAGCGCAGGGCGCAGTCGCACGCTGCCACTCCCGAGGTGGTCGTGCGGCCCCCGGCCCGGTTCGTGGCCGGGGAGGAGTCGGCGTTGGCCCGGTGGATCGCCACCGGGTTGTCACTCCCGTCGTTCCGGCCCGACAAGGGCGTGCCGCTCCGCATCGGGAGGCGGCGCGCCCTGGTGCACAACGCCGAGACGCTGGCCCATGTCGGCCTCATCGCCCGCCACGGTCCCGACGCCTTCCGCTCGCGCGGGATCCCCGAGGAGCCGGGTACCACCTTGGTGACCGTTTCGGGCGCAGTGGCACTGCCCGGGGTCGTCGAGGTCGATCGCGGCACGCCGCTGCAGGACATCGTGGCCCGGTCGGCCCCCGTCGACACCATCGGAGCGATGCTGGTCGGAGGGTACGGTGGGACATGGGTCGGGCCGCCGGACTTCGAGATGCCCTACGCCTCGATCTCGCTGCGCACCATCGGTGCCTCCGCCGGCGTCGGCGTCATCGTGGCGCTGGGCGCGGCCGCCTGCGGGATCGCCGAGTCGGCGCGCCTCGCGCACTACATGGCGGGGCAGGGTGCGGGTCAATGCGGCCCCTGCGTGCACGGACTGCCGGCGATCGCCACCGACCTGACCCGGCTCGCCCAGGGCCGCCCCGACCCCGAGCTCACGGAGCGTCTCCTGCGCCGACTCACTCAGGTGGAGGGACGCGGGGCGTGCCGTCATCCCGACGGGGTGGTGGGTATGGTCCGCAGTGCGCTGCGCGTCTTTGCCGCCGATGTCTCCGCCCACCAGCGCGGGGCGCCGTGCCCGCAGTGGAACGACGCCCCGCAGCTCTACCTCCCGCGGGACACCGGGGGCTGAGGCGTCGATGATCCGGATCACCATCGACCCCGTGGCCTGCGATGCGTACGGCTACTGTGCCGAGCTCCTGCCCGAGGCCATCTCCCTCGACGAGTGGGGCTACCCCATCGTCAACGGGGCGCCCCTGCCGCCGGGGTTGGTCGCCGCGGCCAAGAGGGCCGCTCGGGACTGCCCGCGTCGGGCCATAACCCTGCGGGAGAAGAAGGGCGGCTCCTAGGTGCACCCGCCGAACCCGCCCGCCAGCGCGCCCGACGTGGTGGTCCGTGACGCGACCGAGGGCGACCTTCCCCGCATGGTGGAGCTTCTCGAGTTCGGATCGTTGGTCGCCGGCAAGGAAGACCCCACGGACCTCGCCCCGTACCGCGCCGCCTTCCAGGACGTGGCACGCCAGCCGGGCGGCGTGGTGGTGGTCGAGGTGGGCGGCGAGGTGGTCGGCGTCTGCCAGCTGATCGTCTTCCGGCACCTTCAGGCCCGGGGCGGTCTCTGCGCCGAAGTCGAGTCCGTGCACGTCCACCCCGACCTCCGTGGGCGCGGCCTCGGCCACCTGCTCATGGGCGCCGTGATCCAACGGGCCCGGGAACTCGGGTGCTACCGGGTGCAGCTGACCTCGAACGACGAACGGACCAACGCCCACCGGTTCTACGAGTCGTTGGGATTCCGGCCGTCGCATCGGGGCTTCAAGCTGGCGCTGGAGCTGCCCTGACCCGGGCCGTGGCCCGGTGGTGGGCTGTCGTGGGGGCCGGGCACGTGGGGTGGACAGAAATTGGGTGGACAGGGTGTTGTAATCGTGTAATCTAGTAATATGAGAACAGAACATGAAGGCAGCGCAGAGTCCCCATGGACCGGCCGGCGCGGCGGCCGCCGCCGATCGAGCCGGTACGGCGGGGCCCCGCCCTCGGGTCCCGAGCAAGAACGGCTGATCGCCGCCTGGTTCGCCGGACGCATCCCCGAGGGGTGGTTCGAGGGCCCGCCGGACATCGAGGTCGACCCCGACGAGATTCAGGTCGTGGGCACGCTTACCCCGCCCCAGCTCCCCGAGGGCGCCAGTGAGGAGGAGGTGCAGGTAGCCGAGCAGGCCCGGATCGGCGGGTACCGGGAGGACAGCCGCGCGGCGCGCATCCGCATCGCCGAGGAGGCGCAGCCGGCCTTCGGGCGCACCGTCTCGTGGGGCGCGCGCTGCGGCGGCTCGCGGGTGTTGTTCACGACGGCGGGCGTGCCGGTGATGACCAGGCTCCGCCTGGCGGACCGACGGGTCCTCGACACGCTGATCGATGCCGGAGTGGCACGCAGCCGGAGCGACGCGCTGGCGTGGACCGTCAGACTGGTGGCACAGCACGAAGCCGATTGGATCCAAGAGCTGCGCGACGCCATGCGCTCGGTGAGCGAGGTCCGATCCCGCGGACCGCGGGGCGCCGCGGCCGACTGAGGCCGCTGACCAGCCGATCCGCCCCCGCCGCCGGGGCACGTCAGGCGGGCACCGGCGTGCCAGCATGCACCATGGAACATTTTCACCAGGTCACCGACGACCTCCGTGCTCCGTACCGTGAGCTCAGCGAGGCCCTGCCCGATGTCATGTCCCGCTACAACGCGTTCGCCGCGGCGGCGATGGCGGACGGCGCGCTCCCGAGGCGCATGAAGGAGCTCATCGCGTTGGCCATCTCCATCACCCGCGAGTGCGACGGGTGCATCTCCGCCCATGCCCGTGGAGCGGCCCGCCGGGGGGCCACCCTCGCCGAGGTGACGGAGATGATCGGCGTGGCCATGGTCATGAACGGCGGACCGGGGGCGGTCTGGGGCCCGCGCGCCCTCGCCGCCTTCCACGAGTTCGCCGACCCACCCGCCTGAACGGGGCGCCACCGGCGCGCCCGGGATTGGCACACGGTGAGCCTCGTATGCTCCATCCGTGTCCGACACACTGTGCGGCCCCGGGCGGGGGGGCATGGTCTTCGCCAAGAACTCCGATCGCCCGGCCGGGGAGGTGCAGCTCGCCATGCCGTTCGGCCGCCGCCCGACCGCCGGGTGCACCCTGCGCACGCAGTACCTGTCCATCGGCGACACGGGAGCGCACGCCGTGTTCCTCTCCTGTCCCACCTGGCTCTGGGGCGCCGAGCACGGCGTGAACGAGTTCGGCGTGGCAATCGGGAACGAGCGGGTGAGCACGGTGCATGGGGCTGCCGGAGCGCGTCCCGCGCTCATCGGGATGGACATGGTGCGCCTCGGCTTGGAGAGGGCCCGCAGTGCCGAGGGAGCGCTCGACATCGTGATCGACCTCCTCGAGACGTACGGCCAGGGGGGTATCGCCGATGCGGTCCACGGTGAGGCCTACGACTCGTCGTTCCTGATCGCCGACCGGCGGCAGGCCTTCGTGCTCGATACGTCCGGTGCCACCTACGCGGCGGCCTCGTTTCCCCACGGTACGGCCATCAGCGACCGGCTGTCCGTGGGGTCGGCGTGGATTCAGGCCTCGCCCGAGCTCGATGCCGGCGACGACTTCGACCGTTTCCGGGACCCGGCGTCGCCCACCGCCTCGGCCGACGTCCGCCTGTCGGCCGGGCGCGCCTTCCTGGCCGCGCAGAGGTCCACTGCGACCGGCCTGACGCCGGCCGCCGCCGCCTCGCACCTCCGCGACCACGACGTGGGTGTCTGCATGCACGGGCCCGAACGGAGCGTGACGTCGGCCTCGTTCATCACCGTGCTACCCCACGACCTCGACGAGGGCGCACCGCTGCGGGCCTACGTGGCGCTGGGCAGCCCGTGTGTCAGCGTCTACGTTCCGGCCTTTCTGCGCACGGTGGCCGGCCCACCGCCGTTCGTCCCCATTGAACTGTCGAGCGAGACGATGTGGCGCAGCGCCGACACGCTGCGGACCCAGGTGGAGGCCGACCCCGCCGCGCTGCGGCACATCAGGGAGGTGCTCGATCCGCTCGAAGAGGAGCTGTGGAGCGAGGCCGATGAGATCGTCGAACGACCGGACCGCTGGAGCGAGGTGGCGAGCTCGTGGGGCCGGCGCGCGCTGAGCGCGCTGCATTCGTGCGCGCGCTGAGCGGGCGGTACTCGGGCGCGCGGTACTCGGGCGCGCGGTATTCGGGCGCGCGGTATTCGGCGCGCGCTGAGATACTGGGCACACCATGCGACTACTGAGCTTCTCCCTCGAGCGCGGCGCGTCGGAAGGGCCGGCGGGCCTGCCGCGCCCGGGCGTCGTCGTGGGCGACGAGATCGTCGACCTCAGCGACCCTGCGGTCGGGTTGCCGCCCGACATGGCGGATCTGCTCGCCCTCGGTCCCGCTGCCCTCGACCGAGCCCGTCAGGCCCCGTCGGGGAGAGCCGCCCGCCACCCGCTCGATTCCGTGCGTCGGCATGCGCCGGTTCCCCACCCGCCCAACATTCTGGCCATCGGCATGAACTACCGGGCGCACGTCGCCGAGTTGGGCCGGGAGCCTCCCGAGTACCAGTACTGGTTCAACAAGCAGCGGACCTCCATCGCCGGCCCGGGTGATCCGATCGTGCTCCCGAAGGTCTCCACCATGGTCGACTACGAGGGCGAGCTGGCCATGGTGATCGGCCGGCGGTGCCAGCACGTGCCGGCGCCCCGGGCCCTCGAGGTGGTGGCCGGGTTCACCGTCATCAACGACGTGAGCGCCCGCGACTGGCAGTGGCGCACGCCCACCTTCACCATGGGCAAGTCCTTCGACAGCCACGCCCCGACCGGGCCGTG